>Ga0116167_1002688_pt1 | contig 14740 bp, 15 predicted proteins | sample AD_JPNMR3_MetaG_FD_89794 | JGI IMG/M metagenome (GOLD analysis project Ga0116167, IMG submission 89794) | Active sludge microbial communities of municipal wastewater-treating anaerobic digesters from Japan - AD_JPNMR3_MetaG | ecosystem: Engineered > Bioreactor > Anaerobic > Digestate | place...
ACCATGCCGCACCCGAGGATCTCGAGCCAGCCGGTGTTCCCGCACACCCTGCAGCCGGCGCCCCTGCAGATGATGCACCCCATGTCCACCTCGGCGGAGGGCTCGGTGAACGGGAAGAACGACGACCGGAACCTGAGGGGCACCTCGGGCCCGAAGCACCTGTGGGCGAACTCGTAGAGGACCCCCTTCAGGTGCGCGAACGTGATGCCCTCCTCCACCCAGAGCCCTTCGACCTGGTGGAACATCGGGCTGTGCGTGATGTCGAAGTCGCACCGGTAGACCTTGCCGGGGGCTATGATGCGCACCGGCAGGCCCTGGCTCTCCATGACCCTGATCTGGACCGGCGAGGTGTGCGTCCTCAGGAGGACGCCGGGGCCGAAGTAGAACGTGTCCTGCATGTCCCGCGCCGGGTGGTTCTCGGGGATGTTGAGGGCCTCGAAGTTGTGGTAATCGTCCTCCACTTCCGGGCCTGACGCCACCTGGAAACCGAGATCCCTGAAAATGTCCTCGATCTCGGCCATGACCTGGTTGATGACGTGGACCGAGCCCCGCCTGAGAACCCTGCCGGGCAGCGTCACGTCGATCCCCTGCACGGATTGCCGCGAGGCTATCCTGGCCGAGACCTCGGCGAGCGCCTGCTCCATTTTCGCCTTGATGCTGTTGGCCAGCGCCCCGATGCGTGGCCTCTCCTCAGGGGAGAGGCTCCCCATCTGCCTCAGGATGGTGGTGAGCCTCCCCTTGCGGCCGAGGTAGGCGATCCTGGCCTGCTCGACCTGCTCGGGGTCCCGTATGGATTCCAGGTCTTCGAGAAAGGTCCGTTGGAGTTCTTCGAGCTGTTTTTCCATCACGCCTTGGTGACAGACTCGACGACGGCGCTGAACCCCTTGGGATCGGTGACCGCCATGTCCGCCAGCACCTTCCTGTCGAGCTCCACGTTCGCCTGTCTCAAGGCGTGGATGAATTTCGAATAGGTCAAGCCGCGCTGCCTGAGCGCCGCGCTGATCCTGGCTATCCAGAGGCGCCTGAAGTCCCTCTTGCGCTGGCGCCTGTCCCGGTATGCATACGCGAGGCCCTTGCGCATCGCCTCCTGGGCCGCCCTGACGAGGTTTCTCCTGCCCCCGTAATAGCCCTGGGTGAGCTTGTGCACCCGCGTCCTCTTCCTCTTGCCGACCACTCCACGTTTCACTCGCATGGTACGCGCTCCTTGTCCTACAGGTACGGCAGCATCTGCTTGATGCCCGCGATGTTCGCGGAATCGGCCAGGGCGGACTTCCTGAGCTTCCTCTTCTGCTTGGTCGTCTTGGACGAGAGGAGGTGGCGGGCGTACGCCTTGTTCCTCTTGATCTTGCCCGTGCCCGTGGCCTTGAATCTCTTTGCAGCACTGCGGTTCGTCTTCAGTTTCATCGCCTCAGCTCCTTGGGTGTCACTTGGGGGCCAACATCATGACCATGATACGGCCTTCGGCCTTGGGCTCCATCTCGACGTTCGCCATCTCGGCGCAGTCCTCGCGGACCCGGTTGAGCATCTCCAGACCCTTGTCCAGGTGCATGATCTCCCTGCCCCTGAACCGGATAACCACCTTCACCTTGTTCCTGTCCTCGAGGAACCGCTTGATATGCTTGAGCTTGAACTGGTAGTCGTGCTCGTCGGTCTTGGGACGGAACTTGATCTCCTTGATGACAATGACCGTCTGTTTCTTTCGGGCCTGAGCCTCCCGCTTGGACTTCTCGTACTTGTACTTGCCGTATTCCATGATACGGCAGACCGGAGGGGTCGCGTTCGGGGCGACCTCGACCAGGTCCTTCCCATAGTCCTGGGCCGCGTTCAAGGCGGCCGGCACGGTCATGATCCCAAGCTGCTGACCGTCGGGGGAAATGACCCTCACGCTCTCGGCAACAATGCGGTCGTTTACCCGGATCCTGTCCTTTTCCTCTTGTCGAAAGCCGTACTTGCCTATGCGACCCTCCCCGAAAGTAAGTTATGCGCTTATCTAACCTGCATCCTCGGCCTTGTCAATACGTCAGACGTCGACGAAGCCCCACGCCGCCCGGCCGAGACCGAGGCCCCGGCATCTACAGCTGCGGGTCGAAGGACCTGACGAGGCCGGCGAACTCCTCAGGCGTCATGGTCTTCTGGGCCCCCGAGCGGTCACGCACCGACACGGTCCCGTCGGCGCGCTCCTTCTCGCCCGCGACCAGCATGTAGGGGATTTTCTGGGCCCTCGCCTCCCTGATCTTGTAACCTATCTTCTCGTTCCTGAGGTCGGTCTCCACCCTGATCTCACGGTCGTTCAGCAGGGAGGCGACCTTCGTCGCGTAGTCCGCCTGGGCGTCGGTTATGTTCATGACCACCGCCTGGACGGGGGCCAGCCACACCGGGAACTCGCCCGCGTAGTGCTCGATGAGAACCCCGATGAACCTCTCGATGGATCCCAGGATCACCCTGTGGAGCATGACCGGGCGGTGGCGCTGGCCGTCCGCACCGATGTAGTGCGTGTCGAACCGGGTCGGGAGCGAGAAGTCGCACTGGATGGTCGCGCACTGCCACTGGCGGCCTATGGCGTCCTTGATCTTCACGTCTATCTTGGGCCCGTAGAATGCGCCGTCGCCCTCGTTGATGTCGTAGGGCAGGCCCTTGGCGTCCAGGGAGTCGATGAGCGCCCGGGTTGCCATCTCCCAGTCCTCGTCGCTGCCGATGGACTTCTCGGGACGCGTGCTGATCTCCATGGTGTAGCTGAAGCCGAAGACCGCCATCACGTCCTGCACCATGGTGATGATCGAGGTGATCTCGTCGATGAGCTGGTCGGGCCTGCAGAAGATGTGGGCGTCGTCCTGGGTGAACTGCCTGGTGCGCAGCAGGCCGTGGATCACGCCTGACTTCTCGTGCCTGGTCACGTTGCCGAGCTCGAAGAACCGCAAGGGCAGGTCCCGGTAGCTCCTCACCTTGGACTTGTAGATCATGATGTGCGAGAGGCAGTTCATGGGCTTGATGCCGTAGAGCTGCCCGTCCACCTCGGTGAAGTACATGTTCTCCTTGTAGTTGTCCATGTGCCCGGAGATCTCCCACATCCTGCCCCTGAGGATCGCCGGGCCGTAGACGATGTCGTAGCCCCTCTTGAAGTGCAGCCTCTTCTCGAAGTCCTCGAGGATGGCCCTGAGCCTCCCGCCCTTGGGCATGTAGATGACCATGCCCGGGCCGACGTCGTCCGAGAACATGAACAGCTCGAGCTCGCGGCCGAGCTTTCGGTGATCCCTCCTCCTCGCCTCCTCGAGGAAGGTGAGATACTCGTCGAGCTGTTTCTTGGTTGGGAAGGCCGTCCCGTAGATGCGCTGGAGCATCTTGTTGCGCTCGTCCCCCCGCCAGTAGGCGCCCGCGACGCTCAAGAGCTTGAACGCGCCTATCGCGGCGCTCGAGGGCACGTGAGGCCCGCGGCACAGATCGGTGAACGACCCTTGCGTGTAGAGCGAGACCTTCCCGACACCCTCGCCCAGATCGTCTATGATCTCCACCTTGTAGGGTTCTTTCTGCGCCCTGAAAAACTCCTTCGCCTCCTCGGCCGGCATCTCCCTGCGCACGAAGGGCTCGTCGGCCTTCACGAGCTCGGCCATCTTCTCCTCGATCCTCGCCAGGTCACCCTCGGAGAACGGCTCGTCCCTGTCGAAGTCGTAGTAGAAGCCGTCGTCGGTCGCAGGCCCGATCGTGGGCTTCGCGTCCGGGAACAGCAGTTTCACCGCCTCCGCCATGACGTGGGCGGCCGAATGCCTGAGCAGGTGCAGGCCCTCGGGCGTGTCGGACGTCACGGTCTCCAGGGACATGCCGTCCACGACCGGCGTCGACAGATCGACGAGCGACCCGTTCACTCGTGCGGCGAGCACCTTCCTGTCGGTGACGAGATCCCGAATGGTAACAGCATCCGTCACCACCTGCTTTCCATCAACAGTCACGGTCATCTGGGGCATATGCACTCCCTGCGGCTTTCTCGGCCAGGTTCCCTGAGACCGAGGGCGGCCGCGCACTTGGTCGTGGGCGACCCGGTACAGACACGTGCCGCCGTCGTCTCCAGACAGGACTGATACCACCTGGCAGGCCTTTTGTAAAGCAAGGCCCTTGCCGGCGCGGACATCCCCCCAGGCGGCAATGAGGCCGGGTCAAGAGGGGCACCGGGCACGGCCAGGCCTACCCGATGCCGCCCGTGTCGTTCCCCGGGAGCGCTCGAAGGCTCGGCCTCGGGCATGGGACGCGCCCGATCATGTCACTGGCCGCAAGCACCACCGGCGGTGCTCTGAAGAACCAGCTGCGCAAACCCTTGAGCGCACCGTGGATCTGGCGCCCCCGGCAATTCCATGGTCGGGCGTCCCTCCAGGGAGAGGGCCTTCACCAGTCACGCCGCCCCTGGCAGGGCCATGGGGCCAGTCGACTTGCATGCCCGGGGCCGGGGACGACCCCTCGGCCTTCTGCATGGAGTCGCCCATGGCGATGCAGGTCTCGGCGACGACCCCCGCCCCCCCGGCGTCCTGAACAGGGCGATGCTTGACCAAACGTCTCCCATGGCATCCTACAGGCAGACACGGGCCGGGCCCGCCGACAAGTCCTCGAAGGTGCGGCCGTGAGGGGGCGCACCTACCTCAAGGCCGCTTCCAGCACCTCGTCCGGATCCGGGAGGTCGCCCGCGAACGCGCTTTTGTACTGGTACAAGAGCACGTCCCTGGGGCCCAGGACAAAGACACCCCCCTGTTGCCAGTGGTCGCCGTCGGTCCTTCCCTGGCGGAAGCCCTCGAACAGAGCCTCGAGGGCCCTTGCCACGGAGGCCAGAGAGAGCGTCTTCCATATTCCCCGCTCGAGCCTGAACGCCCGGTATGCCGCAAGGTCCCTGCTCAGGTACAGCCTCCCCGGGAAACCCGTCTCCTCGACGAAACGCCTCGCCCCTTCGGCGCTCCCGCTCCCTATGGCCTTGAGCCCGACATGTGCTTCGTCCAGCCTCGATCGTATTCCCATCATGGCGGCGACCTGCCGCCTCGCGAATATTCAACCGAAGTGGCGCAGGAACACGAGCACCGTGCGCCGGTCTTCCCAGAGCGAGCACAGCTCGACCAGAACGGCCGAGTCGAGATCAAAGACCATGACCCCATCCACCCTCGACCTCAGCTCTTCGTAGGTCATGAGCACCCCCTGTCTGCTTGCCTGAACCACCGCGTCTTGGTACGATCACCCGTCGAGAGGAACAAGATACCCCCGGGGAAGCGAAAGGCAAGGCCGCCTTGGCGGCAGGAGGTGCGCATGACGATGACGAGGGAACAGGCGGGAGAGTTCGCATCCAGATGGCTCCCTGCATGGACCGGCAACGACCCCGAGAGGCTCGCGTCGTTCTACTCGGACGAGGCCGTGTACCTGGACCCTGCCGTGCCGGCGGGCGTGAGGGGGAAAGAGGAGCTCCTCGCCTACTTCCGGAGGCTTCTCGCGGCAAACCCGGACTGGGTGTGGACCCAGGTGGAGGCGATCCCGATGGAGGGAGGGTTCCTGAACAAGTGGCACGCCCGGATACCCGTGGGCGAGGGTGCGGTGGAGTGCATCGGCGTGTGCTTCGTACAGTTCGACGAACAGGGGAAGATCAGGCGCAACGAGGTCTACTTCGACAGGCACCCCCTCCTGGTGGAGATCGCAAGACACCGGGGTCGACCCGCCGTCTGAGCGCACCGGGCGGAAGCGGCCGGCCCCTGTCCGGACACGAAGGCTCCTGAGACGCATGGTCACCAAGGCCGTGACGCGCACCGCAGGTCGATACCGGCAGGCCCGCCTGCGACGGCCCCGGCCCGGGAAGCGGCCCGTTGGGCTGCTCACGCGCCTCCGCCGCCTTCCCACGTGGTCAGGGGCCCCGCGGGAAGGCGCTCCACGGGGCGTTCTCGCCCGCCACATCCCCCGCGGACACATCCAGCAGGGCAAGGGCGGGATCCGGCTTCGCGTCCCCGCCCCTCCGACAGCGGCCCGTCCTCGTCAAGGCGTGCAGACAGACCCGAGCTCCTTCTCCGCATCCCTCGGGAGTATCTCGGCGGGCAGGCCCGGAAATCTCCTCTTGAGCGAGGAGAGGTACGTCGGTGCAGTCAGGCAGTCGGGGTTGTCCTCCTCGAGGCAGGGCAGTTCCACCACCTTCCATGCACCGCCCTGCATGCGGAGCAAGGCTGCCACAGGCTCGTACCTGTTCGCGCCGTCTTTGGACGTCGGGCAGGCGAACACCCATGCCCAACCGTCCTTCACCTTCAGGCTGGCGGCGCTGAAGACCACATCGAGCCCGTGGAGATCCCTGACCCGCCTCCCGAGGGCATCCAGGATCTCCCTCCTCTCGCCCATGCCGCCCGTAGGCGCTTTCCCCGCTTGTCCTGCCGATACCGTGGACGCCCCTGCACCGAGCAGGAGACCCGCCACGGCAAGCCCGAGCACGACCATCGTGAAACCTCTCATCATGCGACGCACCTCCATGAGACCGATTGATAGGCTCTCAGCCCGTTCCATGCAAGGGTGCGTATACGGCGACAACGGCGCGTTCATCCTTCGGGACGGGGTTCTGCCCATGCACGGGCCGCCAGGCGCGAGACGGGATGAATCGGGATCGATTCGGCCAGTTGCTTCCTGGACACCGAAGGACCGTTCGAACGATGCGGCGGGCAACACGAAAAGGTGAAGGTCATGCCGAAGGCCTACCCCCTCGATCCTCACGAGGCGTTTCCCCCTACGACACGGGTGCATTCCCCATCGAAGACCACGTGCCCGCCCGTGCGTTCAGGGTGGATCGAAGAGGCCCCTGGGCTCAGGCGGACTTCGGCCGAGGCCATGCGTGGAGCCTGTGAGGCCGGGGGCCTTCGACCGGCAGGTCCTGGGCAGCCCACTCCCCGGCGGTTTGCCGGGTGCACCCCTGGCGTGCACGAATGACTCCGCGCCTGGGTGCCGGATGTTGTGCCTCCCATGGGTGAGCGCAGCCCCCCGATCGGCCGAGTCCGGGGCGAGGGTCTCATGCGGAAAGACCCGATGCGCCCGGCCGTCCCATGCGCGTTCCCTTGCCATTCGAGTGGCTTACCCTTACTAATAGACCCATGAACAACGTTCAGCCCCGAGGGTGTGCATTGCCGGCATCGCACCCGGATGCGACAAGGAAGGCCCCGCCCTCGGCGAAAGGACCATACCCACAGGCGCGCGGGATAGACGGGTAGTGAACGAACGGGGGCGAACCCGGCGCCGGTCATACCCACAGGCGTGCGGGTTGACACAATCGGGTACCAGGGGTTTATAAAGGCCATTGTCCAAGAGACCGGTCGGACGGTTCCCTGGGGATGACCGGGGAGTCCGACAGGGGGCGGCAACATCGGCGCGTGCGCATCGCGGTCAAGAGGGCGGGCGTGACCGGCCTGCCGCTTGCCACGGCCGCGCACCTGTCCGGGAGGAGAGCGGACCATGAGAGACATCGAAGAGGCGATCCAGGGGAACGAGGCCACGTTCAGTGTCCTCGTGGAGAACGCGAACGACGTCCTCTGGGTGTTCGACCTCGATCTCGGCTACACCTACATCAGCCCGTCCGTCATGCGCCTGAGGGGCTACAGCGTGGAGGAGGCCGTCAAGCTCCGCCTCGACCAGGTGCTGACGCCCGAGTCGTACGCGAGGGTCCGCGAGATGCTCGGCCGGGAACTCGATCTCATGAAGGCGGGGTACCGCCACGGCCCCGGCTGGTTCACGACGCTCGAGCTCGAGATGGTCCGCAAGGACGGCTCGACCTTCTGGGCCGAGGTGATCGTGAACCTCCTCTACGACGAGGAAGGCTCCCTGAAAGGCATCATGGGCATCACCCGGGACATCACGAAACGAAGGGCCGCGGAGGAGGAGCTCAAGAGGTGCAGGGACGACCTCGAGGAGCAGGTCGTCAAGCGCACGTCCGAGCTCGTCCTCATCAACGAACGGCTCATGCGGGAGATCGAGGAACGATCGAGGATCGAGGCCGAGCTCAGGGAAAGCGCGGAGATGTACCGCGTGCACTTATCGCTCACGAACGACGTGATGTTCTCCTATGACAACCAGTTCAGGGTGCTGAGCGTCTCCCCGAACGTCACGCGCGTCCTCGGGTACACGCCCGAGGAACTCGTCGGGAAAACCTTCCAGGAGGCGGGCGTGCTCGACCCCTCGTTCATGCCCAAGGCCTTCGAGAACGCGCTCCATATCCTCGCGGGAAACCCCATCTACTCTTCGGTCTACCTGTTCATCACCAAGGACGGGAGGAGGAGGTACGGGGAGGTGAGCGGCGTGCCCTGCATGCGTGACGGCAAGGTCTACGCCGTGACCACGGTCGCGAGGGACATAACCGAGCGCCTGGAGATGGAGAACGCCCTCAGGCAGAGCGAGGAGAGGTACAAGGCCACGCTGGAGTGCATGCCCGCGGCGGTGTGCATCGTGAGGGTGTCGGACTCGAGGTGCATGTACGCGAACCAGGCATTCTCCGCGATCACGGGGTATACCGTCGAGGAGGCCTTGGGCAGGACGACGAGTGAACTCGACCTCCCCCCCGTGGACGAGCTCGTCTCGCCGAAGGAGGGACCGGGCGAGTGCGAAGGCAGGGATCTCGAGCACACCCTGAAGAGGAAGGACGGCGGGGTCATCAAGGCGCGTCTCTCCACGAGACCTGTGCAATACGACTCCCAGGCCTGCCTGGTCATGGCCATCACCGACATGACCTCGCTCATGCAGCTCGAGGAAGAGAGGGCGAGGCTGGAAGCGCAAAGACTGAAGATGGACGCCATTGCGACCCTCGCCCGGGGCATAGCCCACGATTTCAACAACATCCTCACCACCATCATCGGGTACACGAACCTGTCTCTCAGGAACGTCAAGGGCCTGGAAGAGAAGGGCTCGGGCATAGAGACGATCCTGAGAGACTTGGACGAGGTGAGACGGGCGGCGAAACGGGCTGTCACGCTCGTGAACCATATCCAGGCCTTCAGCAGGCACCCCGAGAGGGAGCACGTCCCCGTCGACCTCTGCACGCTCGTGGACAGGACGATCGAGAGCCTGGGCGCCACCCTGCCCTCGAACGTGACCATCTCGGCCAACCTGGCGGCATCGTGCATGGTCAAGGGTGACCCGGCCCAGCTGGAGCAGGTCTTCACGAACCTGTGCGACAACGCCGCCCATGCCATGGGAAAGACCGGAGGCGAGATCACCGTGAGCCTCGCAAGGGCGACGGTCCCCGAGGGCGAGAGGGAGGCGCTGGGGTTGCCTGCGGGCCGCTGCATCGTGTTGAGGGTGAGCGATACCGGCCCCGGGATACCCGGTTACGCCCTCTCGCGGGTCTTCGACCCCTATTTCACCACGACATGGAAGGGCGAGGGCTCGGGGCTCGGCCTCTCCATCGTGCACGGCATCGTGAAGGCCCACGAGGGGGCGGTCACCTGCACGAGCGCCGAAGGCCAAGGGGCCTGCTTCACGGTGTACCTGCCGGAGTACGTGGACGACAAAGAGCTTGGCCAGGGCACCAAGGACAGCGCCTGGGACAGCGGGCGGACGGACGGGCTCGACCCGAGCGGGGCTCACCGCTGAAGGGACAGGCCGGTGATGCATGCCCGCGGTCCCGGCCGGGGACGGTCACACGTCCGTCACCGGGACGCCTCGATTTCTCACCCTGGGCCGACGCCCCCGCAAGGCCTTGCGCATCCCGATCGGAGAGGAGGCCTCTTGCGCATGCGAGACGCGGGCCTTCCCATGGATCGTTCCCCGGCACCCGGTCGGGCCGTCGCACGTGGCACGAACGCCGCGTGCAGAGGCTTGATTCGTGGACGCCCTTGCGTGTACACTCGAGCGGACTGACGGTTCAACCCACGAAGATCATGACCTCCGGAGGAGACCCGACATGGAACCGGTCGCCATCATGCCGTGCCTGGATATGCTGGAAGGAAGGGTCGTAAAGGGCGTGCATTTCGTCGACATCCGGGACGCGGGAGACCCGGTCGAACACGCGAGGTTCTACCAAGACCAGGGCGCGGACGAGCTCGCCATGCTCGACATCGCGGCCACGCAGGAAAACCGCAAGACGAGGCTCGAGTGGGTCAAGAACGTGTCCTCGGCGATAGAGATCCCGCTGACCGTGGGCGGCGGCATCTCATCGCTCGAGGATATCGAGGCCGTCCTCGAGGCCGGGGCGGACAAGGTCTCCATGAACTCCGCAGCCGTGAGGAACCCTCGGCTCGTCAGCGAGGCGTCCCGGGCCTTCACCGCGGGGAGGATCACCATCGCGATCGATGCGCGCAGGAACCCGGCGATGCCGTCCGGCTTCGAGCTCGTGATCTCGGGCGGCAGGCTCCCGGTCGGCCAGGACGCAGTCGAGTGGGCGAAGAGGTGCGAGCAGCTGGGCGCCGGCACGCTGTTGCCCACGAGCATGGACGGTGACGGGACGCTCGCGGGCTACGACATACCGTTTACGCGCGCCATAGCCGACGCGGTGAGCATACCGGTGGTCGCATCCGGCGGGGCGGGGACGCTGGAAGACTTCAGCCGCGCCGTGCTCGAGGGCCACGCCCGCATCCTCCTTGCAGCCTCGGTGTTCCACTTCAGGACCTTCAGCATCGCCCAGGTCAAGGAACACCTCAGGGCGAAAGGTATCCCGGTCTGTTCCTGAGGCCCCCTCGGCGCCTGTTCGACGGCATGGCGTATCCGTGCAGCGAGGCCGCGCCTGTCGGCGTGAGGTCTTCGCATGCCCCCGGCATCGTCGAGCCATGGCACACGAGGCTCACGCCTTCTCCCGCCGCCCCCTAGCCTCAGACGCCCTCTTCGCCCCGTGCCAGACGAGCCGCATCACGGGCTCCCGTCCTTCCTCACCATCCGCGCAAGCTCGATCGCCCGTGCCATGACGCGGGCCGCCGACTCGAGCCCGGCCTCGTCCAGCTCGACACCCTGGGCCCGCCCCCCTTCCCGGCCCAAAGCCCCCCTGGTGCCCGAGACCCCGGACGCCCCCAGGGGGCATGTCCCTCCATGGAGGCCGACCGGGATCATCTCGAGGGTCATGAAGGCGTAGAGGTGCGTGAGGTGGGTGGTCTCGAGCCCGCCGTTTCTCATCCAGGACACCGCCGCGCTCACCCCCACCTTGTTCCTCAGACGAGAGCGCGCGAGGTTGCCGAAGACAAAGACCCTGAGCCTGTCTATGAAGGCGGCCATCATCGCGCTCGTGCGCATGAAGTACACGGGGCTGGCAAGGATCACGATGTCCGCGCGTTCCACCTTCTCGAACACCGCCTGGGCGTCGTCCAGGATGGAGCAGTACCTGCCCTCTTCCTGGCCGGTCAAGCAGAAGTTGCAGTGGGTGCATTCCCTGATCTCGAGCTCGGAAAGGTTCAGGATCTCCGAGGTTATCTCTCCCGGCCGCACGCTCTCGATCATCGACTTGAGGAAGCGATCCACGTTCCCGCCCGTGACAGGGCTTCCCGATATCCCGACAACCCGGTATGGCATCTCACACCCCCTCCTGTTCCCTGCAGGGTGCCGGCGCCTCCGGCACCTTCGGGTACCCGCCCGGCAAACGCCGGCTCCACCAGCGGCCTCCCGTGTACAGGCACGATAGACCGAGCCCGCACCCTCGGGAGAACCCCCGCGCATGGGCCGACCGGCACGCCTGGGCAGACGTATACACCTATCACGGAAAACATGCACCACCCGAGCCCGAACATCTCTTTTTTTAATTCTTTGGGTCCCCGTCCGGCCCACCAACCGCACTGGGAGCCCACAGCACCATGGCCCTCGCCGAGAAGATACCGCGCACTCTCCGATTCACCGGCTGAGACGGATCGACGCTTTCCAACGGGTTCTCTTTTGGGGAAAAGACCGTCGACGCGTCTTCTGCTGTGAGCGCCCGTATCCGCGCCAGAGGGATACACCCACGAAGGAACGAGGAAGGCATTCGGTGGTCTTTGGATCGCCGCAGGATGAATGCACCTCAATGGGTGCATTGACGAGGCAAGTGGTAGGCACGCAGGGATTTGAACCCTGGACCCCCACCGCGTCAAGGTGGTGCTCTCCCCCTGAGCTACGTGCCTATGCGACGCAGTTTTCGTTAGCCCGTATGTCCGTTCCTTGTCAACCGGTTTTTCGTGCCCCGGCCTGAACCTCCAGCCGCGCCATGGCGACGTGTCCCTCGTATGCTTCAGCCTGCTCGATGCCGAGGCCCGCACGCCCCTGCCGAGGCCCCGAGAAGGGTCCCGCGCCTTGGAGGTCGGCACCTGCCTTGAACGAAAACCAGGGGCCCCCGGCCGTCCCCCGAACCCTTCCGGCGAAGAGAGCGTTCTTCATGGAGAGCCGGCTCTCGCACGACGCCCGTTTGCACGCGCGAGCGATCTGTGGTACACAGGCCGGTACCGAAAAACCACGGGGACACCCGATGAGAATACCGCCGCATTCACTCGCCTTCGACTTCGACGGGGTCATCGCCGACACCTTCAGGCTCTTCGTCCGCATGGCCCGCCAGAGATACAACTACTCCTTCGAGTACGAGGACATAACCGACTACGAGTTCCTCAAGTGCATCGACATGGACAGGTCGCACGCCTTCGAGATCATCGAGGTGCTGACCAACGAGCCGCACGAGCTGGACCTGTTCCCGAACGAGGGCGCGAGGGAGGTGCTCGGACGGGTGGGCTCGGTCTCGGGCGTGCTCGTGGTGACGGCGAGGCCCTTTGCGGAACCGGTCGAGCTCTGGTTCAGGCGCCACCTGCCGGAGATAGACAGTGGTTGCCTCAAGGTGGAGGCCACCGGCATCAACACGGCCAAGCTCGAGGTGCTCACGAGGCTCGGCGTCACCCATTTCGTCGACGACAGGCTCGACACCTGCCGCCAGCTCCATGATGCCGGGATCACGCCCATCGTGTTCTCGCAGCCGTGGAACCGCACCGGCCACCGGTTCGTCTCCGTGGAGTCGTGGCAGGAACTGGAAGACCTCATCGACTGGGACGCATCGGTCGGCGCCAGGGGCTGCGCCGGCACGCCCGGCTGAGTGACGCCACCACCGGGAAGGCCGAAGACGGGGGCTCGATCGGGGCACCGAAGACATAGACGTGATTCTCTCGTTGACGTGTCGACCCCACCATGGCCGAAGGCGAGGGCCCGTGGGGGGAATCGAGGACCCTTGGCGCACACCCGCCGAGCATGCACAAGACAGCCCGCGGGTTGCCGAAACGGCGACCAGGGGCATGGGACCCCCGGCGCGGAAAACACCCGCCACGCATGATAGGGGCCGGCCTTCGTCGCCTCCGAAGCCCGGTCTCCAGCCCACCGAGGGCCGAGGCGGCATGACCGCACGGCGTCGGCCTTCCTGACACCTGGAGAGGCAGCCCCGGCGGGTGGTGTCCGAGGGGACCCGCAGGGACTCATGCCCCGGCCGAGTCTCCGGCCGCGCGCTCGAAGCCGAGGCCGAGGCGCTCGAGTGCATCCGCGGTTCCGAGCACGAGCAGCGTGTCTCCTGCGAGCACGCGTTCGTCGGGCCCGGGGGAGATGACGTACTCGTCGCCCCGCCTGATCCCCACGACGAGGGCCCCGTAACCCGGCGAAACCCCGTCTCCCCGAGCGTCTTTCCCGCCTGCGGCGAGCCAGGGCCCACCTGCACCTCGACGAGGGAGACGGCCGAGCCGTCGTCTTCGCCCGGCGCGTCGGCGAGCCTGTGGATCATGGTCTCGGCGCGCTTGACGGCCTCGGGCGGCCCCATGAGCACGACGCGGTCCGAGGGGAAGATCCTCAGGTCGGGCTCGGGGTTGAAGAAGACCCTTCCCGCCCTGCTCACCGCCGCAATGGCCACGCCGAGCTCGGACCTGAGCGGGATGTCCCTGATCGCGTGCCCGGCGAAGGTGCTGCCCGCCTTGACGCGGATCTCGACGAAGGAGACCGGCCAGCCGGTCTTGTCGGAGAGCGCGTGCCAGGCGCCGGTCAGCGCGTCCGCCCCCTGCTCCGCGGCGTCGAAGAACGGCCTGAGCACCACGTCAGGCTTGAAGTGCAGGTATGCCTCGGCGTCCTCCTTCGTGCGCGCGGTCAGCGCGATTCTCCCCCCGAAGCCCTTTGCCCTCAGGTGCCGTACGATCTGCACGTCCACCGCGGGGTTGCGCGTGGTGCTCACGACCCAGCGGGCCTGGAGGAACGGGAGGCCGTCGATGGTCTCGGGGTCCGCCATGTCGCCGTAGAGGACCGGGATACCCCTCTTCGCGCAGTACTCCAGGGCCTCGGGGTCGAAATCCACGCCTATGACATGCCTGCCCCGCTCCAGCAGGTGCTCGGCAAGCTCCCTGCCGTATCCGCCGAGCCCCACGAGAACCACGTCCACCCTCGGCATGATGAAGCAATCGTTACACTGCGCCTCTCGGTAGGGATTGGCGCGCTCGAACGCCCTGAGCCACCTCGAGAGCGCCTGGTAGAGGCGGTCGGAGTAGAGGATCATGTAGGTGGATGCGAGGATGGTCACCACGCCCACCACCGTCACGAGACCGACTATCTCCTGGCCGATGTGCCCGAGGGCGAGCCCGGATGCGACCACGATCAGGGAGAACTCGCTGATCTGCGCCACGGTGAGGCCGGCGAGGAACCCCGTCCTCCTCCGGTAGCCCATGGCGCCCATGATGGCGAGCACGATGAGCGGGTTGCCGACGAGCACGAAGGCCGAGAAGACCGAGGCCTCGAAGACCCTGGGCCCGAAGTGCGACCACTCCATGCGCGCGCCGAGGTCCACGAAGAAGAA
>Ga0116167_1002720_pt1 | contig 14623 bp, 13 predicted proteins | sample AD_JPNMR3_MetaG_FD_89794 | JGI IMG/M metagenome (GOLD analysis project Ga0116167, IMG submission 89794) | Active sludge microbial communities of municipal wastewater-treating anaerobic digesters from Japan - AD_JPNMR3_MetaG | ecosystem: Engineered > Bioreactor > Anaerobic > Digestate | place...
ATTCGGATTCAATTTTTATTTGGTCGATACGGCCGGCATTCGCAAAAAAGCCAAAGTAGATGAAGATTTGGAATACTATTCCATCGTGCGTTCCATCCGCGCTATTGAAAACAGCGACGTCTGTATGCTGCTGATTGATGCAACCAGAGGTTTGGAAAGTCAGGATCTCAACATCTTCTCCATTATTCAGAAAAACAAAAAGGGAATAGTGGTTTGTGTAAACAAATGGGATTTGATAGAAGACAAAGACACCCATTCCACTAAAAAAATGGAAGCGTATATTCGGGAAAGGATGTCTCCTTTTACCGATTTCCCGATTATTTTTATTTCGGCACTCACCCGTCAGAGAATTTTCAAGGTGCTCGAATCGGCAGTAAAAGTTTACGAAAACAAAAACAAAAAAATTCCAACTGCCAAGTTGAACGAGTATTTGCTTCCTTTGATTCAGAATTTTCCTCCGCCGGCACTGAAAGGGAAATACATCAAGATAAAATATATTACGCAACTGCCTGATACGCAAGTTCCCACATTTATCTTTTTTGCCAATTTGCCTCAATACATCAAGGAACCTTATCGGCGATTTCTGGAAAATAAAATCAGATCGCAGTGGAATTTTACCGGAACACCCATCCAACTGTTTTTCAGAAAAAAATAAAATTTACGGTGATTTAAAAACCACTGTACACCAAATTGATTTTCATTGGGGAAGAAGTATTTTTCCCGCTTTTGATCGTTACTCCACTCAGTAAAATCTGATGTTTCACACTGGTGTAGTACCCACTGTTGTTATATTGCACGGTAACGGGAACCAGCAACAAGTCCATAGTTTCGGGAAGTTGGGTACCATTGGTTTCAGCCTTTTTTATTTCATTCGCAATCAATTTGGAAAGGTTGAAAGTGTAATAATAATCGTAACTATTGGTATCGGCATTTTTTGTATAGGAATACTGAGCTATCAATGCACAGGTATCGGAAGGCAATTCGCTGTTTTTGAAAAATCTGTCCAAAGCCGATTCTTTTATCAACATCATGTTTTGCACCAGGGGAACGGCAATAGTTGCTTCATCCTGTTCGGTAACCTCTACTTTCAACAACGCACTGTTCACGGAAAGATATTTGTTGTGGATGGTTGTTTTCATTTGCTTCGCTATCTTATCGACAGGCAACGAAATTCGTGTGTTGATATTTGCCGGAGAGGCAACATAATTCACCTCTGGACGCGATTGAACGACTTCATTTCTGTCAGGATGCTGAATACGGTTAACCTGACGAACTTCGGCATTGGCAGGAAAAGTAATAACATTATTGACTGTAACCGTCGAGTCGGAACCATCGGAAGTCTTTCGTACATAAGTATAATGATAGTAATAGTACAAATCGATTTGATTCACATAAAGAATGTTTGCGCTGCCAAAAGTTGTGGTAATAAACATCCCTTTGAACTTCTGAAGAAAATCCTTTTGACTGTTGTAGGTCCGATTTTCGGGGAAAAACCATTGAACAAAACTATCGGAAAGCTTGAAACGTACTTGTGTCCCATCGGAACGCGAACCGGAAGTATCGCTTGGCGTGATAATTCTTTTTCCCAAAAGAATAGACCGATCGGTATAATCATCCGGATTGATATTGGAGGGATAATGCTCCGAATAGGAAAAAGTAGCCTTATTCATTTGATAAATTTTGATTTCCATTGGAGAATATTTATCTCCAAACCAGGTGAGATAACGCAAAGCTATTACAGCCGAATCGGGAACAGCATTATCGGGAAAAGTAAAATCGACAGGGCAGTTTACTTGTGCCAGAATATCTGCGCGGGTAGAACCGTATTTATGGTCGTAAAAATTTCCCAACAAGAAAGAATCCTGACGCGTGTAAATAAAATCAACAAAAACATTTTCGGTGTTCAAATCAAATGCATCGGCGTTAACACTGATAATATCCTGTGAAGGCAGTATGCTGACGCCTATGTCGGTCAATCCATCCGTACACGAAACAAAAGCCAGTGTAAAAAGAAACAGGAAAAATTTGTTGAAATGCATATTGAATATATGATTATCGATATGTAAACTTTAGAAAAGCTGATTGTAAAAATCAATATATTGATCGGAATAATCTTCGGCCGGCTGATAAGGCAAAAACTTAATCTTTTTGTCGGCAACATACTTCAACACCGATTCATTGACTTTGGGACTGGATTGGATAAAGCCATCGGAATAATCGGCAGCAAGTTTAAGAAGTGAATGGTAATCGACAGGTGGATTTTTTATGGAAGCCAAATGTTTCTTCTGAATGCCATCCATTAAAATCTTGTCCATTAAGCGATCGTTAAGGGGCTTTTTAAATTCGTCATCGAAAATGGAATAAACCACTCTTGAATGCTTGAAAAACGGATCGTCGTTATAAATTTTTTTTACATACAAAGGCACCAAAGCCGTTATCCAACCCTGACAATGGATTACATCGGGCGACCAGCGCAGTTTTTTTACTGTTTCCATCACGCCACGCGCAAAAAATATAGCCCGCTCGTCATTATCATCATACTCTTCGTTATTTTCATTGGCCACCGTATTTTTCCGCTGAAAATAATCTTCATTGTCGATGAAATATACCTGCATTCGGGCAGCAGGAATAGAGGCTACCTTGATGATCAGCGGATGGTCGGTATCATCAATAATGATATTCATTCCTGAAAGTCTGATTACTTCGTGAAGTTGATTTCTTCGTTCATTAATAGATCCGAATTTGGGCATGAAAATTCGTACTTCCAATCCTTTTTCCTGTACTGCCTGAGGAAGATATCTTCCCATATTTGCCATTTCCGATGCAGGCAGATAAGGAAAAATTTCCTGGGAAATATACAATACTTTTGTAACTTCTTTCATTTTTTCCCTTTATAGTGAGAGTATTTTCAATATGCAAAGATATTAAAAAAAAATGGGATACCTGCAAGTTTTGGTTCCCAAAGTGAAGTTAAGCTATAAAATGCCAAAAAAAAACTACAGAAAAATTGCAAAAAATAACGGAATTTATTTGGTCCCCGGTAGAAAAACTTTACTGACATAAACTAAGAATAGAATCTGCGGATTAAAAAATTAATCGCAGTTATTTTGATAAAAATTTGGAGCCCTATTATTCGGATAACAGAGCTTCGAGTGTACCGATATGCATGATGATCGAGTACCTCGCAAGAGCAGGCTTTCTAAAATTCATCGGACATGCGTCAAAAGATTTCCGAATGAAATAGAATTTTTTTCCTATAAAAAGACAGCATTAAATGAATGCTTTTTTGTTGGCTTCTACCTTGAATTTGAAGAAGATGTGCGAAAAGCTGAAAGAATATTTTCTTCATTTCATTTTTCTATTGCTCTTTCTACAAAAAAATTATTAACTTGCCGCTTATTTATAGTTACCTCATGGACTGGAAAGAAAAACTCAATCAACTGAAAGACAGTTTGCCACAAGATAATAGTGAACCGACAGAAAATGAACTGCCGGAGAAAAAAGTGCAAACAGAACCTTTACGCGTAGAAATGGAAAAACGCAGGGGAAAACCGGTTACTATTGTTTCCGAATTTGAGGGAAACGAAAAGGAACTGAAAGAGCTTGCAAAAACACTAAAAGTTTCATGCAGCGCAGGAGGCACGGCAGAACACGGAATGGTACTCATACAAGGCGATTTCCGTGTGAAAATTGCAGAAATACTCCAAAAAATGGGTTACAAAGTCAAAAAAATCAATTTCAAGTAAAAATCGTTTATTTTCATCACACTGTAAAAGAAATTTTTTATGTTGAATGTTTATCGGGCTTCTGCTGGGTCGGGAAAAACTTTCCAACTCACAAAAGATTACATTCATTTGCTTTTCCGCCATCAAGGTGAAAATCTTCATCGTCATATTCTTGCGGTAACCTTTACCAACAAAGCTACCGAAGAAATGAAATCACGGATTCTGAAGGAACTTTTTGCGCTGGCACAAGGGCAACCCAGCAATTACCGAAAAAGTTTAATGGAAGAATACGCTCGCAATGAAGCAGAGGTCAATCTCAAAGCCAAACAAATACTCGTAAGTCTGTTGTACGATTACTCTTCATTTGCTGTCAGCACAATTGACAGTTTCTTTCAGCAGGTTATTCGCAGTTTTGCACGTGAGATGGGTATCAATGGAGCCTACAACCTCGAAATGGAAAACGACGCGATACTTTCTCAAGCTGTTGACAATCTGTTTTTCAACCTATCAAAAAATGAAAACAAACTGTTATTGGATTGGCTGATCAGCTTTGCCGAAGAAAGCATGGAACAAAACGGGAAATGGAATCTTAAAAACGATATTATTAACTTCGGTGCTGAAATTTTCAAGGAAAACTATCAATACAGAGCGGAGGAAATTGGCAAAAAACTTCACAATCTTGATTTTCTAGGAAAATATATCGGCAAACTGAAAAAAATCAAAACAGACTTTGAAGAGGAAGTAAAAAAATTGGCACAGGACGGCATTCGTATAATGACCGATTTTGAACTGTCACATGATGATTTTAGTTATAAGGAAACAAAATTATTCGATAAGCTGATCAGTGGAAATGTAGCTGCTCCCAACAGCCGTTTCAGAAAATATGCAGATGATGTAGAGAACTGTACCAATAAAAGCACACCCAATTGGGTAAAAAATAAAGTCAACTCAGCCTATATAAGCGGATTGGGAAAATGTTTTGAAAAAATTAACGAGATTTTTCAAGAGCCCTTTATCCGCTACAATTCCGTCGACATAGTATTGAAGCACATTTACAAACTGGGTATTCTTTCTGATTTGGCTGTGGAAATCAATCAGTTGACTGCCGAACAAAACACATTTTTAATTTCCGACACCAATCTTTTGCTCAATCGTATTATCGACAATAGCGATACGCCTTACGTTTACGAAAAAATCGGCAACAAGCTGCAGCATTTTATGATTGACGAATTTCAGGACACATCGGTACTTCAGTGGAAAAATTTTCTCCCGCTTGTGCGAAACAGTTTGGCAGAAAATAATTTCAACATGGTTGTGGGAGACGTGAAGCAAAGTATTTACCGCTGGAGAAATTCCGATTGGAAATTGTTGGACGAACAAATTTTCAAGGATTTTACTCCGCAACAAATTCGCCAGGAACCACTCAACGTCAATTGGCGCAGCGACAGGAATATCGTGAAATTTAACAATAATTTTTTTTCTCAATCTGCTCAGCTTCTGCAACAACAGCTGAATGCCAACATTCAGGAATATTTGCCGGCCGACAAATATCCATTTGTGTCCGAACTATCCAACAAAATTCAACATGCCTATACAGACACCGAACAGAAAGTTTCAGAAAAAGCCGGAGCTGGGCATGTGTGCATCCAATTTATTCCCAACAACAAAAAAAACTGGCAAGAAGAAAGTTTGAACCGCTTGCCAATCATGCTCGAAAATTTTCAGGATCGTGGTTACAAAGCTTCCGATATTGCCATATTGGTTCGCGAAAAAAAAGACGCAGCCCTTGTCATTCAAAGTTTAATGAACTACAAAAACTCGCCCTCAGCCAAAGAAGGTTATTGTTACGATATATTGGGAAATGAAGGATTGCTCATAGGGAAAGCATCTTCGGTACGTTTTATCGTCGGACTGCTTAAACTTTTTGTATCTCCTTCCGACGACATTCAACTGACAATCGTAAGCCTCGAATATGCGTTGAATAAATTGGGAAAAACAAAGAATGAAGCCTTACGGGACATTGCTGCATTAAAGAAAAATACCGAAAATAAATTCTCCCATCTATTTGATTCCGAAGAAGAAAAAGCACTACAGGCAATTCGTCATTATTCGCTTTTTGACCGCGTAGAACAAATTATTTCCCTTTTCAAAATAGGTGAATGGGAAAATCAGGCGCCATTTGTTCAAGCTTTTCAGGATTTGGTATATAATTTTACAGCCAAAGGTTTTCCCGATATTAGCGATTTTCTTTCTTGGTGGGACGAAGCGGGCTGCAATAAATTTGTAACCATGCCGGCCGATCAGGAGGCTATCCACATTATGACCATTCACAAGGCAAAAGGGCTCGATTTTCCGGTCGTTATTCTTCCTTTATGCGATTGGGCATTGGAAGGCAATAAACACAAAACCAATGTGCTGTGGTGCGAAACAAACGTTCCGCCTTTCAGTGAATTGCCGCTGCTGCCCATTTCCTACAATCAGTATTTGAGACAGAGCATTTTTACTCAAAATTATTTCGATGAGCAAATGCACTTATATATCGATAATCTGAATCTTGCTTACGTTGCATTCACTCGTCCAAAAAACGAACTTGTTTGCATGGCGCCGGCACCCGATGAAAAAAATGAAGAAAAAAAGAAAAAATCTACGTCTGAAACTGTAAAAAATGTTTCTTCCTTACTTTGGCAATTTGTTCAAACACAACAAAGCACTATTGGAGAAAATTCGTCGATGCGAAAGGATGATGAAAATAAAATTTACGAATGGGGAGAAGCAACGTATGCACCTCAAAAGGAAATAATTTCATCCACAAAATCTGAAAAGTTTGTTCAATATCCTTCGTGCAACAGTGCGCAAAAGCTCCAAATTCGGCATCAAGGAACTCAATATCTCATCGAAGAAAAAGATTTGTCCGACAGTCAGCTGAACTACGGCAACATCATGCACGAAATTCTACGGAAAATCACCAACCAAGCAGATCAGGATAAAGTGTTGCTCGAATTTGTATCTTCCGGTCAAATCAGCGAAGCAGAAAAAATAACGGTTGAAAAGGGATTGGAAAAATTCTGGTCGCTTCCACAAGCAAAAGAATGGTTCAACGGTGAAGGCAGAATACTGAACGAAACAACCATTCTTTCACCCGAAAATCGTCTGCATCGTCCGGATCGAGTGATCATTCAAGAAGCTAAAGCTACTGTGATTGATTACAAATTCGGTCAGAAAGAAAGTAAATACCATCTTGCACAAGTGAAAGAATACATGGATTTAATTGCTCAAATGGGTTATCAAACAAAAGGTTACGTTTGTTATGCAGAACTGGGAAAAGTGGTTGAAGTTTTTCAGAACTGACAAAAAAACTTTTTCGCCCACAAAAAAAATTGAGAATTCTCTCTTTTCAGCGTATCCAACCTCTTTCTTTGAACCATTCGACAGCTTCAGCAATAGCAAATTTCAAATCGGTCTGAGGCATGTTGAGCTCGTCTATGGCTTTTTGTCCGCAATAATACTCCCGAATCATCAACTGAGAAAGATTCATGGAACAAACATCCGTTTTGATACCTAAAAAACGAAGAAAATCTCCGACTTTTCCCAACACTTTCAACAAAAAATCCGGGACTTCCATTATGATCTGGCGGTAACCGGCTATATTTTTCTGCAAACGATAATATTCTGCGAATGAAAGATTAACGCCGGCAGTCAAATAATGTTCCCCATTTTTACCCAATGTGAGAGCATTGCATACAGCCTTAGCCACATCGCGAACCGGAACAAAATTTTTCCCTCCCTTCGGAATAAACAAGAGTAGCTTTCGATAACCCATCAGCAGCAATTTTCCTGAACTCGGCTTTACATCATAAGCTCCAATCATAAATGTGGGATGAATAATGATTACATGATTACCAAATTCCGAAGCAAATTGCTGGAACAGCTTTTCAGCTTCAACTTTACTTCTGGCGTAAAAAGAGCGGGTAAAAGGATATTGAAAAGGAAAATCTTCAGTGGCAGGTTTGCTTTTTGAACCAAAACCGATGGTATTGGAAGAACTGATATACACCACATTGCGAATATTCAAATCTCTGCAAACACGAATTACCTGTGCCGAACCTTCGACATTTATTTTCCGATAATCTTCATAATGCAGTAAATGCACATCGGTAACTGCTGCGATATGTATCACGGCTTCACACCCCGAAGCCGCAGCTTTTAATTGCTCGTATTCTGTAAAATTCCCGATAAAAACCTTAACTGCATTCAGATCGAAAAAAATATTATCCATTTTTCGGACAATAATTTGCACTTGATAACCATGCTGAATCAATTCCATAGTTACCTGATGTCCCAACAAACCGGTTGCTCCCGTTACCAAAACTTTCATGTCGGCAAAAAAATAAAAAGCAGCATGAATCACCTTAAAAGCAAACATGCTGCAAAAATAAAAATAGGTTGATTGATTTTAAAGCAGTTTCCCCCGATCGTTCAATCTATAGGAATTGTACGTCTAATCCGTTGATCGAGTGAAGTGAGCGTTTCGGTAGTTGCAACTCCCTTTATTTCTTGAATTTTTCCGTTTAGCAATTCCATTAAATGTTCATCATTCTTTGCATACAGTTTTACCAAAATGGTGTACGGCCCTAACGTGTACTGCGATTCGACAATTTCAGGAATTTTTTCCAGTTCCTGAACCACTTCTTTGTACATGGAGCCGCGTTCAAGAGTGATCCCGATATAAACACACATTTGATAACCGAGTTTTTTGGGATTGACAAAATACCCAGAACCGGTAATGACATTCATATCTATCAGCCTTTGTACGCGCTGATGTATGGCTGCTCGTGAAACTCCACATTGAACGGCTACATCGCGAAAGGGCAACCGCGCATTTTGCGTAATTATCTTCAAAATTTGCCTGTCCAACTCATCAATTTTTTCCATGGCTATAAAATTTTATTGTATCATTTAGACAACAAAAATAAATAGAAAAACTCGAATTCTGAAAAATTGTCGGCAAAATTTATCTCAAGAATTAAAAATAATATCCTTTTAATAGAAAATAGAAACTTTTTGACAAAAGGAAGTCTTTTCAATGATTAAAATATCGGTAATAATTTCAGAAAAATCCGAAAATTCAGGAAAATTTAAAAAAGAGTGGCAACTTTCAAGAGTTCACAACGTATTTGTTTTCCCGGAGAAAAAAATCTAATTGTACATCACTTTTTTCATTTCATCAGAATATAATTTATTTTTTAAGGGTTTGATGAAACCCACATGTCTGAATATTATATTCATTCGTGTTTGTGTATGCAATACATGTGGGTTTCATAAAAATTTTATGCTTTTTGATCTCCATCTCTATTAAAAATAATTAACTTTGAAAAACTTTTTCGGAAGAAACTTAAACATAGAAAAATAATTTACTGTTTTGGGAAATAAAAACAACATTGAACTGAATCTGGTCAACTGAAATATTGTTTTTATTTGCTTTTTAAAATTTTCCTCGAGACTAAAATGATGAAAAAGTTAATTTATTTGTTTTTTAAAAGCGTGAGTTGGGAAATAATTTTTCCCCATGAAATTCCTGAAAAAAGCGTAATCTGTTTTGCTCCACACACCAGCAATTGTGATTTCGTTATCGGCAAACTTTTCTCGTGGTCAGTTGGGATGCAATTTTCGTTTTTGGTGAAGAAATCATGGTTTGTGTTTCCGTTGGGTTATTTTTTTAAGGCTGTCGGAGGTATTCCGATCGATCGCTCCAAAAGCAATGCCACAGTTGAGCAAATGATAGCAGAGTTTGAAAAACATGATCGTTTTCATTTGGTTATAGCGCCTGAAGGAACCAGAAGTTACGTGCCAGCTTGGAAAAAAGGTTTTTATTATATTGCTTCCGGTGCCAATGTGCCTATTGAATTGGCCTTCATTGATTACAAAAAAAAACAAATCGGGATAGGGAAATTGCTTTATCCATCGGGAAATTTTTCATCTGACTTTTCTGAAATTCAGCAGTTTTATCAAAATATTTCTCCCCGATATCCCGAAAAGTATAATCCGACTATTTTTTAGAAAATTGAATCGGATTGATTTTTAAAATTTATAAAAATATGAAAATCACGCTTATTCAAGATGTTATAGCTTGGTCAGACAAACAAGCCAATTTTAACAGAATAAACCGACATTTGGAAACCTTGCAAGGGGAAACCGATTTGGTGGTATTGCCCGAAATGTTTTCGACCGGATTTTGTACCAATCGCCTCGATTTGGCTGAAGAAGGGAAGGGGGAAACGGTTCAAACACTTTCAAATTGGGCTAAGAATTTTGGTATTGCCCTAACAGGAAGTTTTATAGCCTGCGAAAATAATCGTTATTTCAACCGGAGTTTTTTTGTTTTTCCCGATGGCAACATTCAAACTGCCGATAAACGGCATTTGTTTCGACATGGTGGAGAACACCAATATTTTTCTGCCGGCAACCGACACCTGCTTGTTCATTATAAAAAATGGAATATCTGTGTGTTGGTTTGCTACGATATACGTTTTCCTGTTTGGTCGAGAAATGTGGACAATCGTTACGACCTGCTGATTTATACTGCCAATTTTCCTTCCAAGCGAATTCGCGATTGGGATATTCTGTTGCAAGCTAGAGCTATTGAAAATCAAGCGTATGTGTGTGGTTTAAACCGAATTGGAACCGATGGACAGGGTATAGAATATAACGGACATTCTACATTGGTCGATTTCAAAGGGCGTTTTTTGCTCACGTTTCCAGAAAATATTTTTGATATAAAAACTGCAGAAATATCACTCGATTCTCTACAAAATTACCGTCAACATTTTCCGGTGTGGATGGATGCCGACCGATTTCAAATAATTGAATAATAACTTTTTATGAAACCCACATGTATTGCATACACAAACACGAATGAATATAATATTCAGACATGTGGGTTCCATCAGACCCTTAAAAATAAATTATATTCTGATGAAAAACAAAATATTGAGTCCAATTCAAAAAGTTTTATAGACTTTCTGCATAAAAATTGACTTTTTAAGGATTGACTGAATACAAATGATTTTTATCGTGAGGAGTGTATAAATCATTTTTTTTATGTAAGTTTGTTTTTACTTTTGTTAAACAAATTTTTTATGTCCATAAAGCATCTCGAACATAGCGAAATTGATTATGAAAAGTGGGATAAATCCATTTCGCAAGCGAAAAATCAGTTGGTTTATGCCGAAACATGGTATTTGGATATTGTATCTCCGGAATGGGAAGCACTTGTGGCAGATGACTACAAATATGTTATGCCTTTGCCGGTAAAAACAAAATATGCCATTCCCTATCTTGTTCAGCCGATTTTGACGCAACAACTGGGTATTTTTTCTGCTTCAGAAGTAAGCGAAATAATTATTAAAGAGTTTCTGAAAAGAATTCCATATCCAAGTTATGAATTGAATTTTAATGAAGAAAATTTTATTCCCGAAGCCGAGTCTTTTCCGAACTATGTATTGTCGCTTCGGCCAACGTATGAGGAACTCAAAACTAAATTTTCAAAAAACACCAAAAGAAATATAGACAAAGCGCAGCAAGCCGGTTTGCAGGTGAGAAATTTATTTTCTATCAGCGATTTTTTAGATTTTTACTATTTACAGGAGAAAAAATTTATTTATCCGGAGCGTACTTTGCTCGAAATTCTTCTCGGGCAAGGGAAAGAAAAAAATGCTGTTGATATTTTTGGCGTTTTTTCTCCGCATAACGAATTGATTGCTGCTCTCTGCATGATTCATTCCAAAAAAAGGTTAACCTATTGGATTCCGGTTTCGAATGCTGTTGGCAAAAAAACATCTGCCATGTTTTTGCTGGTGGATGAAATTATTCGACAAAATGCCGAAAGAGATGTCATTCTCGATTTTGAAGGTTCACGAGTTGATGGGATAGCAAGATTTTACAAAGGTTTTGGTTCGGAATACAAGCCTTATTTTGTTTTGAAACGTTTCAGACCTTCTTTTTTAGTAGGGAAAATTTAATTTGCTTTTACTAATGACCTGTTAACAGAATAAATACACTGATCGACAACAGAAATAAAACACATGAAAATTCATTTTAAAATACATTTCATTACGCAGTGGGGGCAATCGATTGTTCTTTTGGTAAAGAACGACAATCATGATACACCGCAAAGAATAGAAATGAATTGCGGTAAAAATTTTGAATGGACAGCCGTTATCGATATTCAGCCGGGCACAAAAGAACTTTTTTACCGCTATGCTTTGGAAAACGATTCATCTACATTGGAATTTGAATATGGCGATTTTCGTCAAATAAAAATCGACACGGAATTTTCCGACGTATACATCAGCGATAATTGGCGAGCACGTTACGGCGATAGTCCGTTTGAATCTTCGGCTTTTACCGATTGCCTTTTCAAAAGAAATTCATTGTATGCAGCCCCACAGGTCAAAGATGCAAATCTGGTTCTTCGTCTGCGATGTGCTCAGCTTGAACCAAATCGGCATTTTGCTGTTATTGGCAATCAGGATGCATTGGGGAACTGGGATGTTGCAAAGAAAATTCGTCTGGACGAGTCTGATTTTCCGGTGTGCAGCGTTGCGTTGAATGCCACAAAATTCAAATTTCCGCTCGAATATAAATATTTAATAGTTGATACGGCTACGGATGAAGTGCTGGCATGGGGTGGCGGACCAAACAGGGTGGTGGAATCGGTGATGAAGAAATCGCTAAATATCGTTAATGATGAACATTTTATTCGTACGATACCTTCATGGAAAGGTGCCGGCGTGGCCATACCTGTTTTTTCGCTGCGCAGTGAGGAAAGTTGCGGAATAGGTGAATTTTACGATTTAAAAAAAATGGTAGATTGGGCAAAAAAAACCGGTCAGCGTATCATACAAACTTTGCCAATTAACGATACCATACTTTATCATACCAATTACGATTCGTATCCTTACAATGCTGTTTCGGTTTATGCGCTCCATCCCATATATCTTCATCTGGAAAGTATGGGAACCTTAAATGATGAATTGCAGAAAAAATATTTTGAGGATAAGAAAAAAGAATTTAATGCCAAAACTTTTTCCGATTATCAAAATGTGATGAATCTTAAATGGGAGTATTTTGAAGTTATTTATCAACAGGAAAAAGCCACAGTCTTTGCTTCCGAATCCTATTTGAATTTTTTTGTCTCCAATAAATCTTGGTTGATTCCTTATGCTGCATTTTCTTTTTTACGTGATTTTTATGGAACGCCCGATTTCAGACGATGGGAGAAATACAGCCGGTACGAAGAACAGGAAATATTGGAGTTTTCCGATCCAAAACAGCCACATTATGATCAACTTGCCATATATTATTATTTGCAATATCATTTGCATTGTCAGTTGTCCGAAGTAAGGCAATGGGCACATGAAAATGGTGTAGTTATCAAAGGTGATATTCCTATTGGAGTGAGCCCTTTCAGTGTGGATGTGTGGATTAATCCGGAATTGTTTAATACGCAGGTACAGGCCGGTGCTCCACCTGATGATTTTTCACTTACGGGTCAAAATTGGGGTTTTCCCACTTACAATTGGGAAGAAATGGAAAAAGATGATTTTCTTTGGTGGAAAAAGCGTTTCCAAAAACTTTCGGAGTATTTCGATGCTTATCGTATCGATCATATTCTCGGATTTTTTCGTATCTGGGAAATTCCGGCAGATGACGTCTGGGGACTTACCGGCAGTTTTCATCCTGCTTTGCCTTTTACGCGTCAGGAACTTGAAGCTAAGGGACTTTGGTGGGACGAAAGTCGTTACTTGGAACCTTATTTGAAAGAACATGTGTTGTATGCCACTTTTGGAAAATATGCCGATGATGTCATTCGCGAATTTTTTGTACCTCATGGCTGGAAAAGTTATAAGTTCAAACCTGAATATGATACGCAGAAAAAAGTTGAAGCTTATTTCAATTCTTTGGGATATAATTTTAGCAATAAAGATGTGATGATTCGCGACGGTTTATACTCTTTGCATTGCGAAGTTCTTTTTGTGCGCGATTTACGTCAACCGGAAAAATTTCATCCGCGTATTGCCATGCACAGTACTGCTTCCTTTCGCGATTTGCCGGATGAAACGCGTCGAACGCTGGATAGAATTTACGTCGATTTTTTCTATCATCGTCATAACGAATTTTGGAAACAGCAGGCAATGAAGAAATTACCAGCCCTTATTACTGCTACCAGTATGTTACCGTGTGGAGAGGATTTGGGTATGGTGCCTGATTCTGTGCCCGAAGTAATGCAAATACTCGAAATTTTGAGTCTTGAAGTTCAACGCATGCCAAAAAAACCCAATATGGAATTTGGAATGCCATCGGAAGCTCCCTATTTATCGGTATGTACCACTTCTACTCATGATATGAATCCACTCAGAGCATGGTGGGAGGAAGATTCCGCCGTAACTCAACGTTTTTACAATCATGCGCTGGGTCTGCAGGGAGCAGCTCCAAAAACTTGTGAAACATGGATTGTTGAACGCATTGTTCAACAGCATCTTCAATCGAAAGCTATGTGGGTAATTTTGCCGTGGCAGGATTGGATGGCTTTGGACGAAAAACTTCGCTATGAACATCCTTTTGCTGAACGCATCAACGTACCCAGCAATCCACGAAATTTTTGGTGTTACCGAATGCATTTGACACTCGAAAAATTGCTGAGTGAAGATGATTTCAATCAATATTTATTTCAACTGATTAGCCAATCGGGAAGATAAGAAATTGTTTTTCAGTAATAGAGGCTGTCTCAAAAGTAGAGACAGTCTCTTTTTTATTGGATATTGCGATAAAAATAGGAAGAAAATATTTGCAGGAATGTTTGTTTTTTGTATCTTTATAGCTGTAAATCAATAAAATGA
>Ga0116167_1002740_pt1 | contig 14544 bp, 14 predicted proteins | sample AD_JPNMR3_MetaG_FD_89794 | JGI IMG/M metagenome (GOLD analysis project Ga0116167, IMG submission 89794) | Active sludge microbial communities of municipal wastewater-treating anaerobic digesters from Japan - AD_JPNMR3_MetaG | ecosystem: Engineered > Bioreactor > Anaerobic > Digestate | place...
ATCTTATTTTTTACCTTCTCAAGCCTCTTTTCAAACCCATCAACCCCATACTTTTCCACAAGTTCAAAATATAATTCCAATATTTCCCTTACCAATACAGCGATACTAAAAGTATTCAAAGTATCGTGTATCTGTTTTAATTCATTATAAACACTTTCTTCCATAAATACTCTTACCCTTTTTGTAGCGTTTACACAGGGATAGTCTCTCTTTCTTCTATCCTCTGTTAAATGTTTTTTCTTTAAAAAAGGTAGCATTGTATCTATTACCTCTCTTATTATTTCTGACAACCCCTTGTTATTTTTTTCCGTTAAGATTTTAATCTTACCAAATAAATTATCATTAATAACAAAATCAAATTGTAACATTTTTACCTCCAGTAATAAAAAATATTTCTATATATTAATCACAAAATTTTTGAAAAAATCCTTTACAACTTTTAGAAAAAAAATAAAAAATTTTGCCTAAAAATAATTTTGTTTTTAAAACTAATATTTAAAATCAAAAGACTTCTCTAAGTCAAATTTAATTTTAAAGAGAAAAAAACACAAATCTGCCTATATTTATATTTCAATAATTTGTAAATTTTTTTTTAAAAAACAAATATCTATTTGACCCTTTTACTATTTTTTATTATATTCTACTTCAAAATAATCAAATATTCGGAGGTAAAAAAGTATGGCAAAGACTATAGAAAAAGAGAAAGGTCAAATTTCTATTCATACTGAGAATATTTTACCAATTATTAAAAAATGGCTTTATTCTGACAAAGAGATATTTATAAGAGAACTTGTATCAAATGCTATTGATGCTTGTAATAAAATCAGATATCTTTCTTTAATAGGTGAGTATAAAGGTGAATTAGGAGAGTTAGGATTGAATATTAAAATTGACAAGTCCAATAAAATTCTTTCATTTGATGATAATGGCATAGGGATGACAGAAGAAGAGGTAAAGAAATACATAAATCAGATAGCATTTTCTGGGGCTGAGGAGTTTTTAAGTAAGTATAAGGACAATAAAGAGGAAAATCAGATAATAGGTCACTTTGGCCTTGGTTTTTATTCAGCATTTATGGTAAGTGATAAGGTAGAGATAAAAACAAAATCATATCTTGATGAGCCAGCAGTTCACTGGATAAATGATGGCTCGACTGATTATGAGATTGAAGAATGCAAGAGAGAAAATAGAGGGACAGAGGTTATATTACACATAAACCAGGAAAATGAAGAATTTTTAGATGAAAATAGAGTAAGAGAAGTTATAATAAAGTATTGTAATTTTCTTCCATATCCTATTAAATTAAATGATAAGGTTGTAAATGATCAGCATCCTTTATGGTTGAAAAACCCAAGAGAGACAAAAGAAGAGGAATATAAAGAGTTTTATAATAAACTCTTTCCCTTTGAAATGGAGCCATTATTCTGGATTCATCTTGATGTAGAAGTTCCATTCAGACTTAAAGGAATTTTATATTTTCCAAGATTAAGGCATGAGCTTGATAGTTCAAAAGGAAGAATTAAGCTATATTGTAATCAGGTATTTGTATCTGATCAGGCAAAGGAGCTAATTCCAGAATTTTTAACTTTACTACAAGGTGTTCTTGATACGCCAGATATCCCACTTAATGTTTCAAGATCATATCTCCAAAATGATCCATATGTGAAAAAAATTTCAGAGCACATAACAAAAAAGGTTGCTGATAAATTAATTGAACTTTTTAATAAAGAGAGGGATAAATTTGAAAAATTCTGGGATGATATAAGTATTTTTGTAAAATTTGGGGCAATGCAGAATGAGAAATTTTATGAGAAAATAAAAGATATTATATTATTTAAGACAACAGATGGAGTATATAAAACCCTTGCAGAATATAAAGAAAAAAATAAAGGTATTTTAAAAGAGAAAAACGGCAGAACGATTATTCTTTATGCATCAGACGAGAAAGAGCAAATAACTTATATTAATATGATCAAGAGTCAGGGGGCTGAAGCTCTTATTTTAAATACTCTCATTGATGTTCATTTTATCCAATTCTTAGAAATGAAGGATAATACTATTCATTTTGCAAGAATAGATAGCGATACTCATGATTCTTTTGTTAGTGAGGAAAAATCTTCAAAAATAGTGGATAAAGACAATAAGACATTTGATGATAGGGTAAAAGAACTTTTTGAAAGTATATTGAAAAAGGATAACCAAAAAGATAGAATCATAATTAAGGCTCAAGGCTTAAAAAATGATGATACTGCTGGTATAATAGTATTGTCAGAATATATGAGAAGATTTAAAGATATGAATTTTACTATGCAGAAAAATAGTGACAATGACATTTTTGAAGAGCATACTTTAATTGTAAACTCAAATAGCCCTGTTGTAAAGAAGATAATGGAGTTAAATGAATTTTCAGAAAACAGAGAAAAGGTTGAAGATATGGTAAATCAGGTATATGATCTTGCTCTACTTGCTCAAAATAATTTAAAGGGTGAGAGACTTGTTAATTTTGTCAATAGATCAAATAAATTATTAAATCTTTTGTAAATAATATTTACTTATGAATGAAAACATATTATAATAAAGACTAAAATACCCCCTTAAAACTTTTTCTATGAATAGGGGATGCCCCGAATTTTTTAATTAATTCAAAATGTTCTTTAGTGGGGTATCCCTTATGTTTTTCAAAATTGTATTGCGGATAAAGTTTACTCATTTCAATCATATATAAATCCCTTTCTACCTTTGCTAAAATAGAGGCTGCCATTATTTCTGAGATCTTTGTATCCCCTTTAACAATTGCTTCTCCTTTGTATCTATCTTTAAAAGGAAAAATATTACCATCTACAACGATATAATCAAAATTAATAGTAATGTTATAAAGTGCTCGCTCCATAGCAAGGAATGTCGCATTTAATATATTTAATTTATCAATTTCTTCAGGACTAGCATAACCAATACCATAAGATAAGGATTTTTTTATTATTTCATCATACAATTTTAATCTTGTCTTATGATCTATTTTTTTTGAATCATTAAGATAAGAGATCTTTTTTTCTGGGTTGAGTATTACTGCTGCTGCATATACTCTTCCGGCAAGAGGACCTCTTCCTGCTTCATCTATTCCAACAACAATTTTTTGCATATTTATAAATTAAACATTTTTGACCAAAGATCTTTTTCTTCGAATTCTTCATTTATTCTTTGATAAAATTTTTCAAAAGGCTTTTCTCTATGTAAAGAATTTATTGATAAGTTTAAATAGTTTTCTTTATAAATTAAATAGGAAATATACTCTGAAATTGACATATTGTTTATCTCTGATGCTTCTTTTAAAGTATTTGACAAAATTTCTGGTATATTTACTTTAATTTTTTCTTTTTTCATAGTGGCCTCCATTTTTAGAGATAATTAAACTTTTTATATCTTTATCGGAAAATTAAAATTTTAATTAAGAAAATTACTATTTTAAAATACTTTTGAAATATTCTATGGTCTTAATAAGACCTTCTTCAAGTTCTATCTCGGGTGTCCAATTTAATTTTGTTTTTGCAAGAGTGATATCTGGTTGTCTCTGTTTTGGATCATCCTGTGGCAATGGCTTAAATACGATTTTACTTTTTGATTTTGTTAGTTTTATTACCTTTTCTGCTAATTCGAGTATTGTAAATTCATTAGGATTTCCAAGATTCACAGGCCCTACAAATGTATCATCAGATTCCATCATTTTAATTAGACCTTTTACTAAATCTGAGACATAACAGAAACTTCTTGTTTGACTTCCATCACCATATACTGTAATGTCTTCATTATTTAAAGCCTGAACAATAAAATTACTAACAACCCTTCCATCATTTGGATGCATTTTTGGACCATAAGTATTGAATATTCTAACCACCTTTATTTTTACTTTATGTTTTCTATAATAGTCAAAAAATAGAGTCTCAGCACACCTTTTTCCTTCATCATAACAGGATCTAATGCCTATGGGATTTACATTTCCCCAATAACTCTCTTTTTGAGGATGTTCTGTTGGATCTCCATATACCTCACTCGTGGATGCCTGTAAAATTTTAGCATTTACTCTTTTGGCAAGTCCTAAAGTATTTAATGCACCATAAAGATTTGTCTTTATGGTTTTTATTGGATTGTATTGATAATGAATTGGAGAAGCAGGGCATGCTAAATTGTATATTTCATCAACTTCAACAAAAAAAGGATGGATCACATCTGCTCTCTTGATTTCAAAATATGGATTTTTCATTAAATGTAGTATATTGTCTTTTCTACCAGTAAAAAAGTTATCAAGACATATTACATCATATCCTTTTTCTAATAGCACTTCACAGAGGTGACTTCCAATGAATCCAGCCCCACCAGTAACCAAAACTCTTTTTCTTTCTATAAATTTCATATTTTTTCCTTGTCTATTTTTTATTATAAAATATTATCTAAAATTTTAAATTTTGTCAAAAAAAAATAAGACTAAGATATAATTATTATATTTTTTAAAATTTATAGTTTGTTTATATAAATATCCCCTGTCTGAAAAGGGGATATCCCAATTGAAAGATAGGTTATTCTTTGTTAATTTTTTCAAATATAATAAATAATCGTCATCTTATATATTTTACCTTGTCTTTAAAAATGTTGTCTGCTGGCAATATTTTTATTATAATAAATTATTGTTATGTTATTTAGATATATTTTGCATTACGACATATGTCGCATATATATATTATAAAGAATAATAGTTATATTATATGGCTAATCACTATGAAAAGAAAGATATACCCCTCTGAAGTTATTAATAAAAAATATAGCTTTTTATTTTAAATAACGAACACCAATAAAATATTTATGGTTCATATTAAAATATTTTTTATGCCTTTAAATTATTTTTATAAATCGAGTAATCATACTCACTAAAAAGAACAAAAATTATCTCTTCAAAATCATAATCATTTTCTGTAATAAATTTTTTCACTGTATTTATTGCTATGATACTTGCCTTTTCGATCGGATAACCATAAACACCAGTGCTTATTGAAGGAAAGGCGATTGTTTTAATATTATTTTCTGTTGCTATTTTTAGGCTATTGTAATATGAATTTGCTAAAAGTTTTTCTTCATTATTACTGCCACCATTCCATATTGGTCCTACTGTATGAATAACAAATTTTACTTTCATATTACCACCACTTGTTATTACTGCTTCTCCAGTTGGCAATCTCCCTATTTTTTTTATTATTTGTTTGCATTCTTCTAATATTTGAGGCCCACCAGCTCTATGAATTGCCCCATCAACCCCACCGCCACCCATTAAACTTGAATTTGCAGCATTCACAATTGCATCAACTTCTAATCTTGTGATATCCCCTTTTAATAAAGAAATCTTTGTCTTTTTTATTATTATAAAGTCTCCCATAAATACCCTCTAATTATATCTGAATATTTTCCTTATCACTTTTATATCTTTTATCTTTTATTAATTCGATAAGCTGCATTATTTTCTGAATAGAAGATAAAACAATCAATATGCCACCCATTATTTCTGTTACAAATAAAAATAAATTAAAAAAGTAAGGTAAATCTTTTATAAATAATTTAAAAGATGCTACCCCTAAAAAAGATAGTAAATAAAATATTGTGGCACGGCCTAAAAATGTTGTCTTTAATTTAAATTTTATATCAAGAATCAAAAATATTATTAAAATCAGAAGTAAGGTAGGAATTCTAATAAGTATGAGTATAAAAAACCATAAACTTATTATCCCTTTTGTAAACATAAGAATTGAAAAACATGTTATCATTAAAAAATCTCCAACAGGATCAAGAACCATTCCTAACTTTGTGACTTCATTTAATTTTCTTGCAAGAAATCCGTCAAAAAGATCTGTGAGGCATACAATTGTCGCAAAAATAAATATTACGATTTTTAACTTTATATCCTCCTCTTTTTCTGATACCATCCCAAAAAGTGCTATCAATAAGGGGACAAAAGAATATCTTATTGCTGATAAAAAATTGGATATATTAAGAGTTGTTATCTCTTTGCCAGTATTAATATCTTTTAACCATTCTATTTTTAACATAAAAAAAAGCCACATGATTATTATTAAAAGTGTCTCAAAAAACATGATAAGTATAGAGGTAATAATATCGATTTTTATATAATATGAAAAAAAGAAAAATATTCCTAAGCTTAGAAGCCATATGAAGAATATTATTATTGAAATATTTACTCTTCTTTTTCTGTTTAATTTTTTAATTTCATCCATAGCAATATAATATCAATATATTATTTTTTATGCAATATTAATTAAAAAAAATTAAGATATAATTTTAAAAAAATATTGACAAACTTTTAAAAAAATATTATATATATAATCAAAATATTCCTCTGTAGCTCAGCCGGTAGAGCGGGTGGCTGTTAACCACTAGGTCGGGGGTTCGAGTCCCTCCGGAGGAGTTTTTTTATTTTCTAATCATCATTTCAATCTATTTTTTTATCTAAATCACAAAAAAATATATATTTTTATACAAAAAAATATTAATTTTCTTCCGAATCAAAAAGTGTCAATTTTTTTATATTAAAGAAATTTTGTTTTTTTAAAGAAATTTAAACTCTTCTTAAATTAATTATTTAAAGCAGACTTATCCTAAGATTAGTTTGTGGCGAGAATAATAAAAAGAGAAAATTTTTTAAAAAATGGTCGTTTTTATAGAAATTGAATCTGTTTTAGGCAAAAATCCGTCCCAAAAACAAGGTAATAATATACTTCTTGATCGATATAAAAGGGGATATCTGGGTGAATCCTCTCATCCTTATCCTTATACCATTTCACCTTCCTTGCCCTCATATCCTCTATTTTATTTTTTACTCTCTCAAGCCTCTTTTCAAACCCATCCATTCCATACTTTTCAACAAGATCAAAATATAATTCCAATATTTCCCTTACCAATACAGCGATACTAAAAGTATTCAAAGTATCGTGTATCTGTTTAAGTTCGTTGTAAATTCTTTCTTCCAGAAATACTCTTACTCTTTTTGTCGCATTCACACAAGGATAATCCCTTTTTCTTCTTTCCTCTGTTAAATGCTTTTTCTTTAAAAAGGGTAACATTGTATTTATTACTTCCCTTATTATTTCTGATAACCCCTTGTTATTTTTTTCTGTTAAGATTTTAATCTTACCAAATAAATTATCATTAATAACAAAATCAAATTGTAGCATTTTATTTACCTCCAATAGTAAAAAATATTTTCTATATATTAATCACAAAATTTATGAGAAAATCCTTTACAAAAATTGTGAAAAAAATAAAAAATTTCGCTTGAAAATAAAATTAGCCCATCATATTTTTTCAGTATAAATTTTGCTAAAGTATAATTTATTAGGTATAGAAATCAAAAGTATATACTAATAATTAATACACTTTTATTTAAAAAAATGCAGATTTGTTTAACAAATTTTTCTTGAAAGCAAAAAAAAATATTGTATAATAGAAAAAAATAAAAAAGAGGTTTAATTTATGAAAAAGATCTATTTAATTTTTATTACTATTCTAACATTATCCTGTTATAGCCCGGATCCTTTATTTCATATAAGAAGACTGGCAAGATCCGAAGATTTAACAAAGAAAGAAGAGGCTTCTTTACTTTATAGACAGGCAATCGACACACTTGTGAATGCCTATTCTTCCTTAGGAGGATTAAATAAAGATGTTGGTAGAAGATTGATGATGAGTGGAGAATATTTATCTGCAATTAAACATTTTGAGATAGCAAGAGACATAAGAAATAATGATAGCACAATCTATTATTGGCTTGCTGTATGCTATGTAAATCTTTATAAGATAGAAAAGGATCCAAAATATTTTGAATTGATCGAAAAAAATTATGAAATTTCACTAAACTTAACCCCAGAAAACAAAGAAGTATTATATGCTTATGCTCAATTTTTAGTGTATGGGAAAGAGGATTATTTTAAAGCAATAGAAATTTTAAAAAAATTAGTAGTTCTTTTAAAAAACAATTCCATGCCTGATGCTTATTTTTTACTCGGTAGAGCCTATTATATGGTAGAGGATTATGAAAATGCATTAAAAATTTACGAAACATTAAAGACATTTGAAAAAGTTCTTACCAAAGAGCAAAAAGAGAAACTTGACGAATTTATTATTACTGTTAGAGGTGTTATAAAGAATGAATGATATAATCTATGATATTGCCTTTTCTCTTGACGAAAGTATTACCCCTATCGAAAAAAGGATCTTATTTGAAAATTTTAATTCGAGTAAAAAAATTTTTGAATTAGGAAAAAGCACAATAAAAAACATCCTTGGTAGAAGGTGGAGTGGCAATAGATTCTTACCAGAAAATTTTATAAACATAGCAACAAACCTTTATCAATTCATAATTAAAAGTGGGATAAAAATAGCAAGATATTATGAAAAAGAATATCCTCTTTTTTTAAAAGAAATTCCAGATCATCCTTTTTTAATATATTATAAAGGTAATATTGAATATAATCCAGAAAAATCAATAGCAATTGTGGGCACAAGAAATCCAGATCAAAGAGGAATCTTGAATACAAAAAGATTTACAAAGAGATTAGTAGAGGAGGGCTTTACAATAATATCTGGCCTTGCAAAGGGGATAGATGTTGAGGCTCATAAAGAGGCTCTTAAAAATAAAGGTAAAACCATAGCTGTGCTTGGGTGCGGTATTGATAGAATATATCCAGCAGAACATAAGGAAATAGCAAGGGAGATTCTTGATAATAATGGAGGGATAATTTCAGAATATGCCCCTGGTATTCAAGCAAGAAAATGGTATTTTCCGAAGAGAAATAGAATAATTGTAGGATTATCAAATTCTGTATTAATAGTGCAATCTCCAAAAAGATCCGGGAGTTTAATCTCTGCCTTTCTTGCGGCCGATTATTCAAGAGATCTATTTGTTGTTTCACCACAAATTGGCAATCCCAAAGAAGAAGGAAATGATATGCTTATTAAAACTGGCGGTAGAGAGGTAAAAGATCCAGAAGAGATTATAAAATCACTCTAAAAGTTTAACATAATTTCTAAATATATATTATAGTTAAAAATTTTTTTTAAAAAAATCTCTTTATAAATTAAAAGAAATATTTTCTTTTAAAAAATAGTTGTTTTTTAATAATAATATGATAATATATATATTTAGAATCTCTTTTAATAAATTAAGTGGATATAAATTATGACAGAAAATAGTAAGATAATAGAATTTAATTCATTGAATCATCTTAATAAAGAGATAATCACAGATACATTAAGAAAATATCTTAAAGTTTTTAATAAAGAGAATTTTTATGAAAATTTTTCACTTATCATATTTGAATTAATAAAAAATTTCTACAATTTTAATTTAAAAAGAGCCTTTTTCCAAAAAAATAATATTAATATAACTTCTTTTGAGGATTTTAAAAAATTTAGTTCTAATTTTGATAAACTTTTACTTCAAGAGAAGCAACAATATAAAGATATAATAAAAAAAGAGGGATATAATATAAAATTATATTTTACTCTTGAAAACAGTGACTTTGTTATTATAGTTGAAAATATTTTAAATACTAGACTTGATTTTGAAAAACAGGAGATAATAAATACTTTTAATTTTATTAAAGAATATAAATATTTAGATCAGGCTTTACAGAATGACAAAAATAATATTTTAAACTATAATTTAATTCTTGCGGTATTACTTTTAAGAAAAATAGGGCTGGATGAAAGTTATATAAGATTTTTCTTTGATAATAATATTTTAAAAGTAAAGATAAATTTCCCTTTATATAAAATAAATAAGGTTGAATCCATAAATGAAGATAGTATTATTGAGGAAATATTAAATGAGATAAAGAATATTCCACAATTCCCTCAACATATAGTTCAGGCTTTATATACTCTTAATAATCCAAATAGTAACTTTGATGATATTTCCTATATAATTAAAAAAGATTCGGCTTTAATTGCAGATATTTTAAAGTTAGTAAATTCATCGTTATATTCTCTTCCTAAGAAAGTAGCATCCATTGAAGAGGCTGTTAGAATAATTGGACTTAAAGGATTAAAAAATTTAATTATAGCATATTCAACAAACAAGATATTTATGAATAAATATAATATCAATTTAATAAAAAAGATCATGAGACATAGCACAGAAGTAGCAATATACTCTTATGAAATAGCTAAGAAGTTTGGTTTAAATTCCATAATTGATTATGTTTATGTTTGTGGTATGCTTCATGATTTTGGAAAGATAATAATTAATTCTATTAATCCAGAAATTATTAATAAGATGGAAGATATTTGTAGGTCAAAAGGAATAGATCTATGGACAATAGAATCTCTTTCACAGGGATATAACCACTCTTTTATTGGTTTTAAACTTGCAGAAAAATGGAATTTCCCAGACTATCTTAAAGATGCTATACTTCTTCATCATACCCCCTGGCATACAAATTCTGAAAATAGGACAATTGTATATACTATATATTTTGCAAATAATCTTACCTATTACAGAAATAAAGAAATTGAATATAATGATATATCAAAAGAGGTTCTTGATTTTTTTAATATTCCTAATAAGGAAAGTATTGACCTTTTATTGGAAGAATTTTATAATATATACAATAATTTTATTGAAAGCGATACTATCTTAATTTAAAGAGGGGTAACGATTATGAAAATAGCTGTTTTATTAGCAGAGGGCTTTGAAGAGAGTGAAGCAGTTATTTTGATTGATATTTTTAGAAGAGCCAGTTATGAAGTAACTCTTTTCTCAATAACAGATAAAAGAGAGATTACAAGTAGTCGTAATATTACTATAATTACAGATGAAATTCTTAAAAATATTAATATTGACAACTTTGATATGTTGTTTTTACCAGGTGGTATGCCGGGAACAAAAAATTTATCAGAATCAGAAGATGTTATTAAGTTAATAAAAGAGGCATCTATAAAAAATAAATACATAGCAGCAATTTGTGCAGCTCCTTCGGTTCTTGCAAAGGCTGGCATTCTCAAAGGTAAAAAAGCAACTGCTTATCCGACCTGGCAGGATAAATTAATGGATGCGATCGTAGAAAATAAAAGGGTTGTTGTTGATGGAAAGATAATAACAGGAAGAGCATTTGGAAGTGCTATAGATATGGGATTAAAAATTGTAGAACTTATTTCTGGTGAAAAGGAGAAAGACAAATTAAAGGAAGCAATAGTTTATTAAATAGTGAATTCATTGAAATAGAGACATCAGATAAGATTAAAATTAAATATTCTGTAGCAAGTCCTACATTGAGATTATTGGCATATCTAATTGATTCAATAGTATATTCTCTTATTATTATAATGATTGTTGTGATGTTTTATTCGTTAAGTCTTTTTTCTAAATTTTCTTTTATTCTTAATAACGAAACAATCGATTCCATTTTTTTATTTTTTGTAATACTACTTATTTTTATTTTAAGATGGTTTTATAATATTGTAATTGAGTTTGCTACAAATGGAATGAGTATTGGTAAATTTTTATTTAAAATAAGAGTAATTGATATAAAAGGGGGATATCTTACTTTATCCACAATAATATTAAGAAATTTTTCAAGAATCATTGACGAGAATTTAACATCATATTTAGGTGTTTTTTTTTCAATGGTTTTTGATAAATATTTTAGAAGAATCGGCGATATAGTTGCAGGCACAGTAGTTATAAGAGAGGATAAATTTAATCCAGTCATGCCAGATTTTTCTATTAATTATCAGGATATCTCTATAGAAAAAAAGATATTACAAAAAAGACTCACAGAAGAGGAACTATATATCCTAAGAAAATTTTTAAATTCTCTAAATAAATGGGATGAGAAAAAAAGAGATGATATGATTCTAAAAATGGCTAATAAGATAAAAAATAGAATCTCTGATAAAGAGGAGTTTTTAGATCCATTAAAATATCTTAAAGAGGTATATATGAGGCATATAAATGAGTAGTAGATCAGAGAGATTCATTAAAGAGAGAAAAGAATACTGGGATAAAATAAGCAGCATAATTTTAAAAATAAAAAAAAAGGGATATAAGAATCTTACTGATTCAGAAATAATAGAATTCCCAAATCTTTATAGAAAAATTTCCACTGATTCTGAAATTGCAAAAACTTTTAAATTATCGCCAGATACAATTGAGTTTCTTGATAGGCTTGTCTTACATGCTCATAATACTCTTTATTGTGTTAAAAAAAGAAAAACAGAAGAAATTTTTAGTTTTATATTTATAGATTTTCCAAAGGTCTTTATTAAGAATATTCATAGTATATTAGCTATTTTCTTATTATTTTTAGGAACCTGTATAATTACATTTTTTTATACTTATTATAATCCAGATTTTATTAAAGAAATACTTCCAGAATATTTTATAAATATGCTAAAAGAGTCTTACAAACAGGGAGTAGAAAGAAATGTAAATGAAAATATTTATATGGCATCTTACTATATTTATAATAATGTCTCGATTGCATTTACTAGTTTTATTCTTGGCTTAACTTTTGGCATTGGGACAATTCTTACAATTATTTATAACGGACTTGTAATAGGAGGAATTGCTGGAGTCATAGTAACATCTGGTTATGGTTATAATTTTTTTAATTTTGTAATTGCTCATTCTGCATTTGAACTATTAGGCATAACTCTTACTGCTGGGGCTGGGCTTTCTATTGGTTTTTCGTTAATAAAACCAGAAGAGGAGAGAAGGGGTAAAATTCTATCAAAAAAGGCAAAAGAGATAATGCCAATTTTAATTACAGGAGCATTCTTTATAACAATAGCAGCATTTATAGAAGGATTTATTTCTGCCTCTGTGATTGATATTAAAATTAAAATTGCAATTTTTATCTTTTCTTTAATTTTTATTTTTGGATTGTCATATAAGATATTTTTTGTTAAAATTAAAAGAAAAATTTTCAAATAAAGGGGATAATTATGTTATTTTATGAGCCAGTAACAATAGGAAAGATTGTTGATTATAGTTTTAAAATGGTTTTCTCAAATTTAAAAAATATCTTAAAAATTTTTGCAATATATATGGGAATAATCTTAGGACTTCTTATAATATGTGGAATTGGTATATTTTTGTTTATAAAAGAAAAAAATTTAAATATTTATCCCGAAAATTTGCCATTTTTTATTCAAAATTCTAATTTAAGTGGAATAATAATAAGTGGCATTATTTTTGTTCTGATTTTTTTAATATTCGCTATTGTATCTTATTTATTTTATTCAATAATGTCATTTGATATATTTATAAAATCGTTTCTTGGAGAGCAATGGATTTTAAAAGAATCTTTTATTATGGCCTCTAAAAAATTTTTCTCTTCTTTACTCCTCTCTTTTTTATCTAGCTTAATGATGATAGGTGGCTTTCTCTTGTGTTGTGTTGGAATGTTTCCGATTGGTGCATTAGTCATATTCTCTTTTCCTGCATTGATATTTGAAAACATTAGTCCAACAAAGTCTATTTCAAGATCAATAGATCTTGTAACAAAAGATTTCTGGAAGAGCTTTGGATATTTTATGTTACTTTTTTTAATTATCTCTTCATTGAGTATAATATATCAGGTTTTTGCATCAATTGCTAATGTATTTATATCTTTTTTCTTTAAAGATGTTAAAGAATTTTCGCCTACTTTAATTATAGTAATTGTGATTCTTATATCAATATTTTTTATTATCAATATGATATATTCACTATTTACATCTGCTTTTTCCAGTGCATATTATATATTGTTATATTTTAATTATAGAATTAAATATGAAAACTTTGGCATTGAAAGATTAACTGAAAATATAATAGAGGATGAAAAGATAGATAGTAGCCCTGATAATTTATGAGACTGAAATTTATTGTTGTATTTATTATACTTTTTAATAGTTTGTTTTTGTATTCAATAGAAAAAAATATTCCAGACAATAATAAAGTAAATGAATCTCTGGAAGAAATAAAAAAAGAAATAAAAAGGGAAAGCGAGATTTTAAATTTTATAAACTATTTTATTGATAGATTGATTGAAGATTTAAAAGATATTGCTACTATTTTTAAGATTTTACTTGTTACTATTCTTATTATTACTGTTATTTTAATTTTCTATTTCTTAATTAAAACTATATTTAAAAAAAGAAAACTTTATGATCTTAATATTAAAATTAATGAAAAAGAAGAAGTATTTAATGAAAAATTCTTAAAGAATCTTATAAAAGAAAATAGATTTTCAGAGGCGATTCTTTATATTTATAATTATTTGATAAAAATTTTTAGAAAGAAAAATTATATTTACAACAATAATTTAACAAATAATGAGATTTATAAAAGATTAAAAGATAAAAAGATTGCAGCCTATTTTAAAAAAATATATATAATCTCAGAAAAAATTTTATTTAATAATTATCATGCGAATTATAATGATTTTAATTGTTGCTATAATATATATTCAGATATGATTATAAAATTTAAAAATAATTTGACAT
>Ga0116167_1002741_pt1 | contig 14543 bp, 13 predicted proteins | sample AD_JPNMR3_MetaG_FD_89794 | JGI IMG/M metagenome (GOLD analysis project Ga0116167, IMG submission 89794) | Active sludge microbial communities of municipal wastewater-treating anaerobic digesters from Japan - AD_JPNMR3_MetaG | ecosystem: Engineered > Bioreactor > Anaerobic > Digestate | place...
ACTGTGCCCAGCATCCCCGTGCCGGTCCTGTCGGGATCCTGTGCGCCCACTGTGCGAGTCGATCAGCGACACCGAGGCACCGGGACGGGCAGACTGCGACCATGAGGGCACGCCATCTGATCGGCACTGTCGCCGCCGGCCTGGCCGGCCTGGCCACCCACGACGTCCTGCAGCGCAAGCACACCCTGCTGCACAACTACCCGGTGGTGGGCCACCTGCGCTTCCTCCTGGAGCGCGTCGGCCCGGAGCTGCGCCAGTACATCGTCACGAGCAACGACGAGGAACGGCCCTTCTCCCGCGACCAGCGCTCCTGGATCTACGCCTCGAGCAAGCGCGAGAACAACTACGTGGGCTTCGGCACCGACAACGACATCGAGCACCTCGAGGGCTATGTCATCGTCAAGCACCGCACCTTCGCCGATGTCGCGCCGGCCACCGGCGTCGCCCACGGGAACCACGACGAAGGCATCGTCCTGCCCTCGGCCAAGGTGCTCGGCGGCCCGCGTGGCCGACGGTCGGCCTTCCGGCCGAAGTCGGTCGTCAACATCTCCGCCATGAGCTTCGGCTCGCTCTCCGGCCCGGCCATCGAGGCCATCAACAAGGGCGCCAAGCTGGCCGGCGCGATGCACAACACCGGCGAGGGCGGCCTCTCCAGCCACCACCGACAGGGCGGCGACCTCGTCCTCCAGATAGGCACGGCCTACTTCGGCTGTCGCGACGAACACGGTCGGTTCGACCTCGAGAAGCTCAAGGACGTCGTCGCCTCCGCGCCGGTGAAGGCCATCGAGATCAAGCTCAGCCAAGGTGCCAAACCCGGCCTCGGCGGCATGTTGCCGGCCGCCAAGATCTCCGAGGAGATCGCGAGCATCCGCGGCATACCGATGGGACAGGACTGCGCCAGCCCGGCGCGTCACGCCGAGTTCCACGACGTCGACTCGATGCTCGACTGGGTCGAGCTGGTCGCCGACGCCACCGGGCTGCCCGTGGGGATCAAGTCCGCCGTCGGTGAGCAGCGCTTCTGGGACGAGCTCGTCAGCCACATGGCCAAGGGCGACCGTGGCGTCGACTTCGTCACCATCGACGGCGGCGAGGGCGGCACCGGCGCCGCACCCCTCATCTTCAGCGACAGCGTCGCCCTGCCCTTCCGGCTCGGCTTCGCGCGGGTCTACGCGACCTTCGCGCGCGCCGGCCTCACCGACCAGCTCACCTTCATCGGGAGCGGCAAGCTCGGCCTGCCCGACAACGCGCTCGTCGCCTTCGCCCTCGGCGCGGACATGGTCAACGTCGCCCGCGAGGCGATGATGTCCATCGGCTGCATCCAGGCCCAGAAGTGCCACACCGACCACTGCCCCACCGGCGTGGCAACCCAGAACGACTGGCTCTCCCGCGGCCTCGACCCGACGCTGAAGTCAGTGCGGCTGGCGAACTATCTCGACACCCTCCGACGCGACCTGCTCAAGGTCTCCGAGGCCTGCGGCGTCCTCCACCCGGCGCTCATCGACGCCGACGACATCGAGGTCCTCCTCGGCGTGCGGCAGGCGACGCCGCTGCGGAAGATCTATCGCTACCAGCCACGCTGGGGCCGGATCGGCGACGAGCTCGGTGAGGAGATCACCCGCATCATGCGTCCGGTGGCCCCGCAGGGCGGCAGCGCTCCCGAGTCGGCGACCAGTCAGGACTGAATGGCGGCAAAGGCAGCCCGCAGGCAGTCTTCGCTCGGGCCCTCCAGCCGGACCGGCCGAGCGATGTCCGCCAGGACGACGAAGCGCAACTGGGCACCACGCGACTTCTTGTCACGTCGCATGGCCGTGAGAAGGGCCTCCCAGTCACCATCCGTGTATGCCGCGGGCAGGCCGACGCTGGCCAGCAGCTCCCGGTGCCGGGAGACGACCACCTCGGGGAGGTGACCGGCGCACCTGGCCAGCTCCGCGGCATACACCATGCCGATGGCGACGGCCTCGCCGTGGCGGCGTCGGTAGTGCTCGACCTGCTCGATGGCGTGACCCAAGGTGTGGCCGTAGTTGAGGATCTCGCGCAGGAAGGACTCCTTGAGATCGGCGGCGACGACCTCGGCCTTGACGATGATGGCGCGCTCGATGAGTTCCTCGGTGTGCGGGCCGTCCCAGCGGGTCGCGCCCTCCGGGTCGGACTCGACGAGGTCGAGGATGCGGGTGTCGACGATGAAGCCGGCTTTGATGACCTCGGCGAGACCGGCGACGAAGTCGACCTGCGGCAGGGACGCGAGCAGGTCGAGGTCCACGATGACGGCGGTGGGTTCGTGGAACGCGCCGACGAGGTTCTTGCCCTCGAGGGTGTTGATGCCGGTCTTGCCACCGACGGCCGCGTCGACCATCGCGAGCAGGGTCGTCGGGACCTGGACGACGGGCACCCCGCGGAGCCAACTCGCGGCGAGGAAGCCGCCGAGGTCGGTGACGGTGCCACCGCCCACGGCCACGATCGCGTCGGTGCGGGTGAAGCCGTGGCGGCCGAGTTGGCCCCAGAGGTCGGAGAGGACGGTCGCCGTCTTGGCCGCCTCGGCGTCGGGCACGGCCGCCAGGTGGGCGACTCGGCCGCTGCCGGTAATGGCGGCGGCGACGCGCCTTGCCGGACCGGGCAGGGCCTCGCTGTGCACCACGAGGACCTGCTCTGCCTGCTCGGGCAGGACATCGGCCACCTGGTCGAGCAGGTCCCGGCCGATGGTGACGTCATAGCGGTCGCCGACGCTGACGACGCTCATCGGGCGCCCCCGAGCAGGGCGACGATCTCGGCAGCGATGTCCTCGGGGGTTCGGGTCGCGGTGTCGACGACATGGGTGGCCAGTCGGGTGTAGGTGGGCCGGCGCTCGTTCATGAGGCGGGTCCACGAGGCCCGCGGGTTGACCGAGAGCAGCGGCCGCGACTGGTCGAAGCCGATCCGCTTCGAGGCGTCGGAGATGCCGACGTCGAGGAAGATCACGGTGTGCCCCGCCAGCGCCACCTGGGTCTCCGGATCCATCGGGGCGCCGCCGCCGAGGGCGACGACGCCGGTCTCCTCACGCAGGGCCCGCGCGACCTCTTCGCGCTCGAAGGCGCGAAAGGCCGGCTCACCGTCTTCGATGAAGATGTCGGAGATGGTGCGCCCTTGAGCCTGCTCGACGGCAGCGTCCGTGTCGTGGCACATGGTGCCGAGTGCCTCGGCCAGCGCTGCGCCGACCGTCGTCTTGCCGCTGCCGGGCGGGCCGATGAGGACGACCTCGGGTGCCATCACCAGGTCCGCATCGACTCGGGGATGGCGGCAAGGTATGCCGCGTGGTTGCGGGCCGTCTCGGTCACCGAGTCGCCGCCGAACTTCTCCAGGCAGGCCTCGGCGAGCACGAGCGCGACCATGGCCTCGGCGACGACCCCGGCCGCCGGCACCGCGCAGACGTCGGAGCGCTGGTGGATGGCCTTGGCCGGCTCGTCGGAGGCGATGTCGACGGTGTCGAGGCTACGGGGGACGGTCGAGATCGGCTTCATCGCGGCGCGGACGCGCAGCACTCCCCCGACACTCATGCCGCCCTCGGTGCCTCCGGCACGACCACTGCGACGACGAATGGTCCCGTCGGCGTCACGCTCCATCTCGTCGTGGGCCTGGCTGCCTCTGCGGGCGGCGGTGCGGAAGCCGTCACCGACCTCCACCCCCTTGATCGCCTGAATGCCCATGAGTGCCGCGGCCAGACGCGCGTCGAGGCGACGGTCCCAGTGGACGTGCGAGCCCAGGCCCGGCGGCAGGTTGTGGGCGACGACCTCGACGACACCACCGAGCGTGTCACCGTCCTTCTTGGCCGCCTCGACCTCGGCGATCATGGCTGCACTGCCGGGGCCATCAAGGGTGCGGACCGGGTCGGCGTCGATCTCGTCTACCTGGTCGGGGTGCGGAAGGGGCGCATCGTCGGAGACAGCGGCGGTGCCGATCGACACGGTGTGCGAGACGAGCCGGATGCCGTAGGCCTGCTCGAGGAAGCGGGCAGCGACCTCGCCGAGGGCGACGCGCGCAGCGGTCTCGCGGGCGGAGGCGCGCTCGAGGATCGGGCGGGCGTCGTCGAAGGCGTACTTCTGCATCCCGACGAGATCGGCGTGACCGGGGCGCGGTCGAGTGAGCGCCCGGTTGCGGGCGATCTCCTTCTCGGCGTTGACGTCGTCCGCCGCGGCATACGCCTCGTCGGTGACCGGGTCGGCGCTCATGACGGTCTGCCACTTGGGCCATTCGCTGTTGGCGACGCGGATCGCAACCGGTGAGCCGAGGGTCCGGCCGTGGCGGACACCGCCCAGGAATTCGACCTCGTCCTGCTCGAACTTCATCCGCGCTCCCCGGCCGAAGCCGAGGCGACGGCGAGCGAGCGCCGCGGCGACGTCGACCGTGGTGACCTCGATGCCGGCCGGCAGTCCCTCGATGGTCGCGAGCAGGGCAGGACCGTGCGACTCCCCCGCAGTCAGCCAGCGCAACATACGCCCGATCCTTCCACGCCCGTCTCAGCAGGTGGTCGCGCAGGTCAGAATCCGGACTCGATGCGGCGGCGATCCTGGTCGCCGCGTCTGGTATCGCCGGCTACGTCGCAGTAACTGTCGTCGGTTGCCCTTGGTGTTGCTGGGTGCGCTGGTGTTGTCGGCTACGTCGCAGTAGGTGTTGCGATCGCAACACCTACTGCGACGTAGCTCGCGAAGCGTTGCTGTCCACAGGTGGAGACTCAGGGGCGGCAATATCCACAGGACGTGCGACTCGTTGGGGTAGCACCCGTGTCATCGCGCGATGGTCGGGCGATGGACCACAGTGCACTCAATCGGCTGCTGGCAGGTCAGGACCAGCTCGCGACCCGGCAACAGTTGCTCGCTCACGGAGTCTCCAAGGCGACGATCCGCCACCGGGCGGGCCGGCAGTGGCGTGTCCTCCTGCCGAGCGTTTACCAGATGGGCATGGATCAACCAACGCCACGCCGACGTTGGATCGCTGCCTTGCTGCACGCCGGCCCTCGATCGGTGCTCGCCGGCAGCACCGCCGCACGGTGGCACGGGCTCGACTCGGCGATCGACGAGACAACCGTCCGTGTCGTCGTCCCCCCACCCCTGAGGCCGCGGCGCACCGGCTTCGTGGTGATTCGGCGGTCCATGCTCTTCGATAGCGGAGTGCGCACCGTGGGTCCGGTACGTGTGTCGAGCCCGGCCCGGGCGGTGGTGGACCATGCCCGCGAGCTCCATGGCGAGAGGCAACGTGCCGCGCTCTTCATCGAGGCAGTCCAGAAGGACCTGGCATCGGTTGATGCACTCACAGAGTGGTTGTCCCGCCTCCGCACGCGGGATGCGGCGGCCTTGTGGCCCGCTCTTGAAGCAGCTGCCACCGGGTCCTGGTCAGTGCCGGAGCACGATCTGCTCGAGCTCGTCTCGACATCGACGGTGCTCCCTGAACCAATGATGAATCCCATCCTCACGGATGAGTTCGGTCGGCTGCTGGTGTCGCCTGACCTTTGGTGGGACGACGTGGGGTTCGCGGCGATGGTGCACTCGAAGCGGTGGCACAGCAATGGTGAGCAGTGGGACGAGACTGTCGAGCGCGACGGCGATCTTGTTGCGGCCGGGGTGATCGTGGCGGGTGTGACACCCAGACGCATCAGTGACACGCCCGGGGCCGTCCTGGCCCGGCTGGAACAGAGTTATCGGACAGCCGAGGCTCGGCCACGCCCGCCCGTGCGCGCGATCGCGCGTGCCGCCTGAAATGCCGCTACCTGAATCGTCCCCTGCGTTGAGGCGCTCTGTCCCGAATCACCGGCTCCCTTCACACGCTCCGTTGAGGCGCTCCGTCAAGACTCTTTCGCTGCCGTGAATCGCTCTGTGCCGCCCACCCATGCGAAGGTCCGACCGGGCTGGTGCCCACCGGGAGCCGGTCTCGTCTCGCTGGCTACGTCGCAGTAAACGCTGCGATCGCGACACCTACTGCGACGTAGCCGGCGACGCCAAGCACGGCGCCCGGCACCTACTGCGACGTAGAGGGGGCATGCCCACAGGAACGGCACCAGCACCCTGGATCAGCACAGAGCGGCACGCCCGGCGGCCATCATCGCGTCGACGGGGGCCGCCACGCCGGTGAAGAGCTCGAATTGGGCAGCCGCTTGGTGGACCAGCATGTCGAGGCCGCTGATCACCTCACCGCCGGCGCGGCGCACATCACGCGCCAAGGGCGTCGGCCAGTCCGCATACACGACATCGAGCACGGTCATGCCGACGAAGTCCCGGCCCGCCTCGGACAGCAGCCCGCCGACGCCGACGCTCGCGGTGCCCGGCAGGGTGGAGATGACCAGGCGCACCGGGTCCTCGATCCACGACTCCAGGGGGATCGCCGACGCCGACATGCCAACAGCCTCGGCGAGGGCCACCGCATCCCGTGCCGTCGCCGGGTTCCGGGCCGCGATGGTCAGGCGCTCAACACCCACCTCCGCCAGGGCGAGCACGGCGGATCGTGCCGTGGCGCCGGACCCGAGCACCCGGGCTCGTCCGTCATGCTCGACACGGGCGATCGAGGCGACCAGGCCGGTGACGTCGGTGTTCGTCGCGTCCCAGCCGCCGTCGGCCCGCCGCACCAGGGTGTTGATGGCGCCCGCGCTCCGGGCGACCTCGGACACGGTGGTGGCCACCTCGAAGGCGACTTCCTTGAGTGGCATCGTCAGCGAAAGCCCACGCCAGGAGTCGTCGAGGGTGCCGACGACGAACGCCAGCTCCCCTGCGGTGACCTCACGCCGGCCGTAGCGCCAGTCCCTGAGTCCGCACGCGGCATACCCGGCTGAGTGCAGGATCGGCGAGAGGGAGTGGGCGATCGGCGACCCGAGGACCCCTGCGTGCTGCACCACGGTGGTCATCCGGACTCAGCCGGCCTCACACTTGCCGGGGTTGTCCTTGCACCACTGCTTCCACTTGGCGATGTTCTGCTCCTGCTCCGCCAAGGTCTCGGCGAACAGGGTCTCGCCCGTGTCGAAGTTCACCGTCACGAAGTAGTACCAGTTGCCCGGGGTCGGGTTGGCCGCCGCCACGATCGACGCCTCGCTCGGGCTGTTGATCGGTCCCGGCGGCAAGCCCTTGTGCGCATAGGTGTCGAACGGGCTTTCCTTCGACTTCGCGACATCGGCCGCCGACAGGTTGCCGCGCTTCTGGATCGCGAAGTTGCGCGTCGAGTCCATCTGGAGGAACCCCACCGTCGGACCGGTCGGGTTGTCGAGCCGGTTCTCGATGACGCGCGCCACCTTGCCGCGGTCCGTGCCGGCATTGACCTCGCCCTCGACGATCGACGCCAGCGTGAGGATCCGCTGCTGCTGGTCGGGGGCCACATTGGCCCGGGCCAGCTCATCCACGGTCCGTTTGACCATGATCGCCAATTGTTGCGTGGCGGTGGAGTTCTCGGGGAACTCGTAGGTGGTCGGCGAGAGCCAGCCTTCGACATTGCCACCGGCTGCGGCCGGCAGGCCGATGGCCGCTGCATCCTTGGCCGCCGCTTCGTAGTCGGCGACGGGGATGCCGGAGAAGGACGACAGGCGCGCAAAGGTCTCGCTCGCCCAGAGCCCCTCGGGGAGCGTCACCGCATTGCGCACCACGTTGGCCGGATTGGAGATCACCTTGAAGGCGTCGACGCCACGCATCCCCTTCTTCAAGGTGTAGGTGCCGGGCTGGATCCGCGATGCGGCCGCCGGGTCCCCCTTGGCCGCTTCGAGGTATGCCGTGCGCGTCTTGGTCACGCCGTTGTCCCGTAGTGTCGTGGCGATGTCGTCCCCGGTCTGGCCCTGGGCGACGGCGATCTTCACCTCGCCCTCGCCGGGACCCGTGAAGTCCATGTCCTCATTGACGCCACCGACGCCGGTGATCTTGGAGATCAACGGCTTGAGCACGGTGAACGCCGCCACGCCGGCACCGGTGACGAGAGCCAGGGCGACAAAGAGGACGAGGACCTTGCGGCCGGTGCGCTTGGCCGGGGGCCGGGGAGCGCGCCGCCGCTGCCGACGGGAGATCGCCTCGGCGCCTCGGTCGTCGCCGAAGATCGCTCTGTCGAGGGGGTCGCTCATCCTCTACTCACGTCCTTGCCGCGGCTTGCGCCGCTTGTGGGCCACGGGCGAGCCCGGCGGCCGGCCGGTGCTCCGCTCCTCGTCCAGGGCGGACTGCAGGATGATCACGGCAGCCGCTTGGTCGACGACCGCTCGCTGTCGCCGCCCTGCGACCCCGCTCTCGCGGAGGGCACGATGGGCATCCACCGTCGTGAGTCGTTCGTCAACCAGACGCACGGCGACGGGGGCGATCCGTCGTGCCAGCACCGCAGCATACTGACGTGCCTTCGCCGCGGCCGCACCCTCGCCGCCCGCGAGTGTCCGCGGCAGGCCGACGACGACCTCGATGGCCGCCTCGTCATGGACGATCCCGGCCAGGGTGACGACGTCGGCATCCTGCACGTCCGGCAGGTCGCCGGCCGTGCGCGCCAAGGTGGCAACCGGCGTCGCCAGCAGGCCCGAGGGGTCACTACGCGCGACGCCGACGCGCACGGAGCCGACGTCGACCCCGATCCTCACCCCGAGGCGAGGGCCCCTCACCGACTGCTGTGGCTGGTTCAGGACCGGGCCGCCAGTTCGCCGACCCGCCACTCCACGGCGTTCGTCGCCTCACCGACCTTGGTCGGATCCTGGCCACCGCCTTGGGCGATGTCATCCTTGCCGCCACCTCCGCCACCGAGCGTCGTGGCCGCTGTGCGCACCAGCTCACCGGCTTTGATGCCCTTGGCTCGGGCGGCCTCGTTGGTCGCAACGACGACCAGAGGTCGGCCCTTGGCGACGGCCGTCCCCACCACCACGCTCGGGCGGTCGACCCCGAGGCGACCGCGCAGGTCCAGGACGAGACCGCGGACGTCGTCGGCGCCGGCCTCCCCGAGGTGGTGTGTGAGGAAGGCGACACCGCCGACGTCCTTGACGCCGTCGACCAACTTCGCGGCGTCGGCGAACAGCGCATCCTTGCGCGCCTTGTCGAGTTCCCGCTCGGCATCCTTCAGACGCGTCACCATGGCCCCGATCCGCTCGGTGAGCTCGTGCGGTTGCGCGTTGACGAGGGTGGCGAGCTCAGCGACGATGGCCCGCTCGCGGGCGAGGAAGCGCAGCGCATCCATCCCGACGAAGGCCTCGAGTCGACGCACTCCCGATCCGACCGACGACTCTCCGGTGATGGTCAGGGCGCCGACCTGGGAGGAGTGCCGCACGTGCGTGCCGCCGCAGAGCTCGCGCGACCACGGGCCGCCGATCTCAACGACTCTCACGGTCTCCCCGTAGGTCTCGCCGAAGAGTGCCAAGGCACCGAAGTCGCGAGCCTCCGGCAGCGTCATGTGCAGTGCACGGACCGGGAGATCCTGTCGCACAGCCAGATTGGCGACCTCCTCGATCTCGTTGCGCGTGGCGGCGGACAGCCCTTGGTTCCAGGCGAAATCGAGACGAAGGTAGCCCGGCTTGTTGTAGGAGCCCGACTGCAGGGCTGATGGGCCGAGGACCTGACGCAAGGCCGCGTGGACCACGTGAGTGCCCGAGTGCGCCTGGCAGGCCGACAGCCGCCACTCCTCGTCGACCTCGGCGAGAACGGGCGAGCCGATCCGGATCGGGCCGGTGAGGACCTCAACCGTGTGGGCGATGAGGCCCTTGATCGGGCGTTGGACGTCGACGACCTTGAGGTGGGCCCCGTCGCTGCTGATCACTCCATCGTCGGCGATCTGACCACCGGATTCGGCGTAGAAGGGGGTGCGGTCGAGGATGACCTGGCCGCGCTGGCCGGGCTCGAGTTCCTCGACACGCTCGCCGTCGACGACCAGTCCGACAACAGTCGCCTCCGAGGTCAACTCCTCATACGCCCGGAAGTCGGTGGCTCCCAGGGCGCGCAGGTCCTTCCAGACCTCGGTGTTGGCATGGCCGGACTTCTTGGCCTTCGCGTCCGCCTTGGCGCGTTCGCGTTGCTCCTGCATCAGGCGGGTGAAGCCCTCGCGATCGACCTCCAGGCCCTGCTCCTGGGCCATCTCGAGAGTGAGGTCGATCGGGAAGCCATAGGTGTCGTGGAGCGCGAACGCCTGGTCGCCGGCCAGGACGCTACCCCCTTCGGACTTGGTCCGCGCGACGGCAGTGTCGAGGATCGTCGTGCCCGAGGCGAGCGTGCGCCGGAAGGCATCCTCCTCGGCATACGCAATCTGGGCGATGCGGTCGAAACCGGTCTCCAACTCGGGGTAGGACTGCTTCATCCGCTCCAGAGAGACAGGCAGGAGTTCGGGGAGGCATGGATCCTCGAAGCCCAGCAGTCGCATCGAACGCACCGAGCGGCGCAGCATTCGGCGCAGGACGTAGCCGCGACCCTCGTTGCCCGGGGTGACGCCGTCGCCGATGAGCATGAGTGATGAGCGGACGTGGTCGGCGACGACGCGCAGGCGGACGTCGTCGGGGTGGCTGTCCCCCGCGGACTGTCCGGAGTTCTTGCCGTACTCCTTGCCGGTCATCTCGGCCGCGCGAGCCAGGACGGGGTACACCTCGTCAATCTCGTACATGTTGTCGACGCCCTGCAGGATGCTCGCGATTCGCTCCAGGCCCATGCCGGTGTCGATGTTCTGCGCGGGCAGCGGGCCGGCGATGTCGAAGTCGACCTTCGAGCGCACGACGGACAGGTCGTACTGCATGAAGACGAGGTTCCAGAACTCCATGAACCGGTCCTCGTCGACCGCCGGACCGCCATCGGGGCCGTACTCCGCGCCACGGTCGTAGAAGATCTCCGAGCACGGGCCGCCCGGGCCGGGCACGCCCATGTGCCAGTAGTTGTCGGCCAGCCCACGACGGACGATGCGTTCCTTGGGCACGTCGGTCAGCTCGAGCCAGAGGGCGATGGCCTCGTCGTCGTCCTCGAAGACGGTCGGCCAGATCCGGTCGGGGTCAAGCCCGAAGCCGCCGGCCTCCTGCGGGGTCGTGATCAGCTCCCAGGCGAGCTTGATCGCGCCCTCCTTGAAGTAGTCACCGAAGGAGAAGTTGCCGTTCATCTGGAAGAAGGTGCCGTGCCGAGACGTCTTGCCGACCTCCTCGATGTCCTGGGTACGCACGCACTTCTGGACACTGGTCGCCCTGTCCCAGGGCGGGGTCTGCTGACCGAGGAAGTACGGCTTGAACGGCACCATGCCGGCGTTGACGAAGAGCAGGTTCGGGTCGTCGTGGATGAGCGGGGCCGAGGGCACCACGGTGTGGCCGTTCTTCTCGAAGAAGTTCAGCCAGCGGCGGCGGATCTCTGCGGTTTCCATCGGTGCCTTGTCGTCCTCGGGTGGTTGCGGGGCGCGTCGGGTATGCCGCGCACGGACCAGTCCGTCATGTTACGTGAGCACGCACTCCCGTCTCGACCGGCTTTGCCCCGGCGTTGTTCCCAAATGCCTCGGTTGTTCCCATGACGCATCCCCGGACCATCGCCCCTTCCTGTGCCGCCTGGGTGTGCACCGAACCGTCCGGACCCACAACCCGCAGGACATGACGATCCGGTCCAAGACGTGCGGGCGGTGCGGCCACGTCAAGGACATCAGCGGCTACCTCACGCGCGGCAACGCCGACGGCGTGGCCTACGGCAAAGTCTTCCTCAGCGGCGGGCACTGAGCTCGGCCACGTCTCAGCCGCGTCCGAGCCGTTCGCGCAGCCAGGCCCAACGCTCCTGCAGCCTCGCCTCGAAACCTCGATCGGTCGGGCGGTAATAGCTGTGCTCCTGCATCGCCTTCTGCAGGTCGTCGGGCAGGTACTGCTGAGCCGCAACTCCATCCGGCTCGTCGTGGGCGTAGACGTACGGCTTGGCCCTCCCCTTGCCGGACGCCTTGGCCGAGGCCGCCTTGATCCGCTCGGCACCGGCATACCCACTCCCTCGCAGGTGGACCGGGACCGCGCCGACCTTCCCGGCGCGGACGTCGGCGATCGCCTCGTTGATGCCTACATAGGCGGCGTTCGACTTGGGCGCCAGCGCGTTGTGGACCACGGCCTGGGCGAGGATGATCCTGGCCTCGGGCATCCCGATCTGGGCCACCGCATGCATCGCCGCGACGGCGGTCTGCAAGGCGGTCGGGTCGCCCATCCCGACGTCCTCACTGGCCGCGATGACAATGCGCCGGGCGATGAAGCGGGGGTCCTCCCCCGCCTCGAGCATCCGCGCGAGGTAGTGCAGGGCTGCATCGACATCGGACCCTCGCATCGACTTGATGAGCGCCGAGGCAACGTCGTAGTGCTGGTCTCCCGCCCGGTCGTATCGAACCGCGGCGTGGGCGATGGCCTGCTCGGTGTCGGTGAGGGTGATCGTCACCGGGCGTTCGGGCTCCGCCCCCAGGGGTATGCCGTCCTGCGCCACTCCCGCAGCGGCCTCCAGTGCCGTGAGGGCACGCCGGGCATCGCCACCGCTCATGCGGACCAGGTGGTCGCGAGCCTCGTCGGCGAGGACGAACTCGGCGGCCAACCCCCGGTCGTCCGCGGCCGCCGCATCGAGGACGTCGGCGACCTCCTCGTCGGAGAGTGAGGTGAGTGTGATGAGCATCGAGCGTGACAACAACGGAGCGATGACCGAGAAGGAGGGATTCTCGGTGGTCGCGGCGACGAGGATGACCTGTCGGTTCTCCACGCCGGGCAACAGCGCGTCCTGCTGGGCCTTGGTGAAGCGGTGGATCTCGTCGAGGAAGAGCACGGTCTGGCGTCCGTAGAGGTCGCGGGCCCGGTTGGCTGCGTCCATGACGGCACGGACGTCCTTGACGCCGGCCGTCACGGCGGAGAGCTCGACGAACTCGCGGTCGGCAGCGGTGGCGACCAGGTTCGCCAAGGTGGTCTTGCCGGTGCCCGGTGGCCCCCACAGGATCGCCGAGAGCGGACCCGCGGCGCCGCCGCTTCCCTCGATGAGTCGACGCAGGGGGCTGCCCTGGCGGAGCACGTCTCCCTGGCCGCGAACCTCCTCGATCGTCCGCGGCCGCATCCGGACGGCCAGCGGGCGCATCGTCGCGTCGGTCGGGGGGACGTCCCCGGAGGCCGCGGCGAAGAGATCACTCACCCACGCAACGCTACCCGCGGCGTATGACTCCCCCTTGCGTCCGCCTCGTCCGTTGCCACTGCAGCGGACGAGGCGGACGCAAGGGAAGGGTCAGCGGGGCGCCTTGACCGCCAGCACCGGGCAGTTGGCGTCGAGCAGGACTCGTTGAGCCTGACTGCCCAGGATCAACTTGCCGACCGGCGTCCGGCGCCGCAGCCCGATGACGATGAGCTCGGCATTGGTCTCCTCGGCAATGTCGACGAGCACGTCGGACCGATCCTTGCGTTGCACGTTGTGCGTGATCTCGTCGTCCAACCCCGAGCCGTCGAGCTCGGCGGTCAGGGCGGCCAGTTGGTCATCGTCGACATAGCGGGTGTCCGCCGAGGCGGCCCCGGTGCTCGTGTTCACGACGACCAACCGGCTACCGCGTTTGACGGCCTCGTCCATCGCCGTGTCCAGGGCTGCACGCCCCTCCTTGGTCGGGACGAATCCCACGATGAGCGGCACGACCGGCAGTCCGTACCTGCGCATGGCGAATCCGAGAGCTCCCAGGACCAAGAGCAGCCACAGGTCGAAGGGTGAGCCGTTCGCGGCATACGCCCCGAGCGAGGCGAACATGAGAATCCCGGCATAGAGATAGGGCCGCGGGATGAGAAAGAGCTTGGCCCACAACCCGGCCAACGGCAGGTTGAGCACGAGAAGCATCGCGTTGACGATGAGAAGACTGCCGATGAGCGTCCAGACCAGCGGGCCCCTGGGATTCGAAGAGCCGAGGACCCGGCTGGATGCCGTAGGTCTGGAAGGCCACGATCATGACCGCAGCGGTCGCGCTTGTCGGGATGCCCAGCGTCAGCAGCGGCACCAGGGTGCCGGCGGCCGAGGCATTGTTCGTCGCCTCCGGACCGGCCACTCCCTCGATCGCGACCGTCGTGCGAGCTCGGCCGCGAGGTCGACGCTGATCCCGCCGGGGTGGGCGGCGTCACGATTGGTCAGAACGGCGTTGCCGAGGTTGATCGAGGCGCGCAGCGCGCCCGTGGGGGCGAGCGCCATGCCTGGTGCGGGTTCCACCGTGGCATGGTGTCACCCCACCTCGAGGTCCTGTTGAGACTCGTTCCGGAGGACCGCCGCCGCCCCTCGTGATTCGAGCAAGTGATGGCCAACCCGCTACATTACACTTGTGCCGCGGCTTGCGGACGTCCGCGCGGCATCGCCGTGCATCAGGGGGAGGAACATGAGCGCCGGCTTCATGGGTCGCCCTGAGAAGGCGACGAAGGTCGACCCCAGGGACCCTCGCAAACTCGAGAAGTCGCCGGTTGGCCAGCGACGCGTGAAGGACTCTTCCGTCCGCATGCCCGTCCGCTGGCCCTGGTGACCGTCCTCATCATCGTGACGTCCATCGTCGGCCTGGCGCAACTCTTCCTGATCAAGCGAGTCATCGACGACGTCCTCCCCAACCGGGACACCGACCTTCTGGTGTGGGCCACAGTCGGCATGGTCGCGGTCGCT
>Ga0116167_1002767_pt1 | contig 14437 bp, 15 predicted proteins | sample AD_JPNMR3_MetaG_FD_89794 | JGI IMG/M metagenome (GOLD analysis project Ga0116167, IMG submission 89794) | Active sludge microbial communities of municipal wastewater-treating anaerobic digesters from Japan - AD_JPNMR3_MetaG | ecosystem: Engineered > Bioreactor > Anaerobic > Digestate | place...
CGAAGCCGGCTGGCTGGCGGCGATGATCCCCGAGGACTACGGCGGCACCGGCCTGGGCCTGAGCGCGGCCACGGTGATCATGGAAGAGATCAACCGTTCGGGCGGCAACGCCGGCGCGGTGCACGGCCAGATGTACAACATGGGCACGCTGCTGCGCAGCGGCAGCGCCGGGCAGAAGCGCAAGTACCTGCCCGCCATCGCCGCCGGCAAGCTGCGCCTGCAGTCGATGGCGGTCACCGAGCCGACCACCGGCACCGACACGACGAAGATCAAGACCACCGCGGTGAGAAAGGGCGACCGCTACGTCGTCGACGGCCAGAAGGTGTGGATCAGCCGCGTGCAGCATTCGGACCTGATGATCCTGCTGGCGCGCACCACGCCGCTGGCCGCGGTGAGGAAGAAGAGCGAAGGCCTGTCGGTCTTCATCGTCGACCTGCACCAGGCCATCGGCCACGGGCTCGAGGTGCGGCCGATCCCCAACCTGGTGAACCACGAGACCCACGAACTTTTCTTCGACCACCTCGAGATCCCCGCCGAGAACCTGATCGGCGAAGAAGGCCAGGGCTTCAAGTACATCCTCGACGGGCTGAATGCCGAGCGCACGCTGATCGCCGCCGAATGCATCGGCGACGGCTACTGGTTCATCGACCGCGCCACCAAGTACGCCAACGCGCGCGTCGTCTTCGACCGGCCGATCGGCCGCAACCAGGGCGTGCAGTTCCCGATCGCCGACGCCTTCATCGAGGTAGCGGCGGCCAACCTGATGCGCTTCGACGCGGCGCGCCGCTACGACGCGCAGCAGCCCTGCGGCGCGCAGGCCAACATGGCCAAGTACCTGGCGGCCAAGGCGTCGTGGGAAGCGGCCAACGTGTGCCTGCAAACGCACGGCGGCTTCGGTTTCGCCAAGGAATACGACATCGAGCGCAAGTTCCGCGAAACCCGGCTGTACCAGGTGGCGCCGATCTCGACCAACCTGATCTACGCCTATGTGGCCGAGCACGTCCTCGGCCTGCCGCGCAGCTTTTGAAGTCAGCCGTCCCGCTACGGCCGTGCGCAGGCATCGGCGGCGTCAAGCGGCGTCAAGCGGCGTCAAGCGGCGGCGGTGCCGCCGTGTGCGGGCACGCAGCCGCCGTGCAGCACAAGCCCGCGGCGCAGGCGCGCGCTACCAGCGGCGCGGATCCAGCGCGTACAACTGCCGCAGCGCGTCGTACAGCTCGGGGGCCTCGTCGGCCAGCGCCTGCGCTCGCTCGAAGAAGGCCTCGGTGGCCACCGCGAAGAACTCTGCAGGGTCGCTGGCGCCGTAGGCGTCGAGCGCGTGCGACGGTGCTTCGCGCAGCCGCGCCAGCGCGGCCTGCGCCACCGCGTCCCAGCGCCGGCGCGACGCAGGGCCGCGCTGCCACGGCCGGCCGTCGGCCTCGCCGCTGTCCTGGTCGATCTGGTGCGCAAACTCGTGCAGCACCACGTTGTGGCCATCGGCGGGGTCGGCGGCACCGGCCAGCACTTCGGACCACGCCAGGATCACCTGGCCGTGGCCCCACGACTCGCCGGCCAGCGGACGCGGCGCGTCGTTGACCACACCGCCGCCCAGGTGGCGGCGCTGCGGCGCGACGAAGGGGTCGGGATACACCAGCACCTGCCGCAGCCGCGGAAAGCAGGCCTCGTCGGGCCGGCCCAGCAGCAGCAGGCAGGCCTGCGCGGCGATGGTCACGCGCTGCTCGTCGCCGATGCGCTGGCCGCCGCAGCCGATGAACGGCTTGTCGGCGACGAACACCAGGATCGCCTGGCGCAAGCGCTGCTGCAGCGGCGGCGGCAGGCGCAGCACCAGCGGCACGCGCCGGCGCAGGATGCGCTCCCAGCGGCGCGGAAAGGCTTGGGCGCGCAGCCGGGCGTGGCGCCGGCGCGTCCACCACGGCTGCAGCAGCAGCACCGCAGCGGCGGTCAGCAACAACAGCAACAGTGCGGCCAGCGGCGGGTCGAACGGCATGGGGTGCAGCTTTGGGCGGGCCGCCGGGCTTCAAGGCGGCGGCCAGCCCGGGCTTTGCAGCGCAGCGGCGTGCGGCTTCGCCGCGGTGGCTGCGCACACGATGCGTTTGACCCGCAGATCCGGTTGCAGGATCCGGCCGCAGGATCCGGCCGAACGGAGCCGAAGGCTTAAGATTTGCCGTCCCGGCCGGGATGCCCCGCCCGATGCGACCCGAAGGAGCCCCATGCCCCAAGCCCAGACGCCCACGCCGCAGCAGCTCGCCGACAAGGTGCACGAGGGCATGTGGCGCAACGACCGCGCCACGCGGTGGCTGGGCTGCGAGGTGCTGCAGGTCGGGCCGGGGCGCGCACTGCTGCGCATGAGCGTGGCCGAGCACATGCTCAACGGCCACGAGGTCTGCCACGGCGGCTTGATCGCCATGCTGGCCGACTCGGCCTTTGCTTATGCCAGCAATTCCGGCAACGAGCTGACGCTGGCGTCGGGCTTTGCCGTCGAGCTGCTGGCGCCGGGGCGCTTGGGCGACGTGCTCAGCGCGAACTGCGTCGAGCTGTCCAGGACCGGGCGCATCGGTGTCTACGACTGCGAGGTGCACAACCAGCGCGGCGAGCGCGTGGCAATGTTCCGCGGCCGCTCCTATGCCGTGCGCGGCCGCCCGGCGGTGGCCGACTGAACGACCCCCGAAGAAAGAAAGCCCCATGCCCGTCAAACAACCCCAGCCCGGCGATCTGGAAGCCATCGAACGCGCCAGCCGCGACGAGCTGCAGGCGCTGCAACTGCAGCGGCTGCAGCAAACGCTGCAGCGCGCCTACGAGCACGTGCCGCACTACCGCCAGGCCTTCGACGCGCTGGGCGTGCACCCGTCGGACTGCAAGTCGCTGGCCGATCTGGCGAAGTTCCCCTTCACCACCAAGAAGGACCTGCGCGACAACTACCCCTTCGGCATGTTCGCGGTGCCGCGCGAGCAGGTGGTGCGCGTGCACGCCAGCAGCGGCACCACCGGCAAGCCCACCGTGGTCGGCTACACGCAAGCCGACATCGACACCTGGGCCGACCTGGTGGCGCGCTCGATCCGCGCCAGCGGCGGGCGCGCCGGCGACATCGTGCACGTGGCCTACGGCTACGGCTTGTTCACCGGCGGGCTGGGCGCGCACTACGGCGCCGAACGGCTGGGCTGCACGGTGATCCCGATGGGCGGCGGCCAGACCGAAAAGCAGGTGCAGCTGATCACCGACTTCCGCCCCGACATCATCATGGTCACGCCCAGCTACATGCAGGTGATCGTCGAGGAGATGGCGCGCCAGGGGCTGGATGCGCGCGCGTCGTCGCTGAAGGTCGGCATCTTCGGTGCCGAACCCTGGACCGAGGCGATGCGCCACGACATCGAGGTGCGCGCCGGCATCGACGCGGTCGACATCTACGGCCTGAGCGAGGTCATGGGCCCGGGCGTGGCCAACGAGTGCATCGAGACCAAGGACGGCCCGGTGATCTGGGAAGACCACTTCTACCCCGAGATCATCGACCCCGACAGCGGCGAGGTGCGGCCCTACGACCCGGCCAGGGGCAGCGACGAAGGCGAGCTGGTGTTCACCACGCTGACCAAGCAGGCGCTGCCGGTGATCCGCTACCGCACGCGCGACTTAACAAGGCTGCTGCCGCCCACCGCGCGCAGCATGCGGCGCATGGGCAAGATCGTCGGGCGCAGCGACGACATGCTGATCATCCGCGGCGTCAACGTCTTCCCCACGCAGATCGAGGAGCTGGTGCTGCAGCACGGCGCGCTGTCGGGGCAGTACCAGCTGGTGGTCACGCGCTCGGGTGTGCTCGACGAGATGCAGGTGCTGGTGGAACTGCTGCCGCAGTACGAAGCGGCCGAACGCGACGCCATCGCCGGCGAGCTGCACCAGCGCATCAAGACGCTGATCGGCGTGAGCACCACGGTCAGCGTCGGCGCGCCCGAGTCGATCGAGCGCACGCTGATCGGCAAGGCGCGCCGCGTGATAGACAAGCGGCCCCGTTAGGGCCGCGTGCGACCAGCGGCCCCGTTAGGCCCACGTGCGATCAGCGGCCGAGACAAAGGAGCGTTGCCATGTACACGCAAGCAATGGACACGATGGCGCGCGAAGGCGCCGGCAAACTCGAACGCGTGCTCAGTGCCGACGAGCAGGCGCGGCAGGAGCGCTTCGACGCGCGCATCGACGCCGGCGACTTCATCGAAGCCAAGGACTGGATGCCCGACGACTACCGCAGGACGCTGCTGCGCCAGATCAGCCAGCATGCGCACTCCGAGATCGTCGGCATGCTGCCCGAGGGCAACTGGATCAGCCGCGCGCCCACGCTCAAGCGCAAGGCGATCCTGCTGGCCAAGGTGCAGGACGAAGGCGGCCACGGCCTGTACCTGTACGCCGCGGCCGAGACGCTGGGCAGCAGCCGCGACCAGATGATCGACGCGCTGCATTCGGGCAAGGCCAAGTACAGCTCGATCTTCAACTACCCGACGCTGAGCTGGGCCGACGTCGGCACCATCGGCTGGCTGGTGGACGGCGCGGCGATCATGAACCAGGTGCCGATCTGCCGCTGCAGCTACGCGCCGTATGCGCGCGCCATGATCCGCATCTGCCGCGAGGAAAGCTTCCACCAGCGCCAGGGTTACGACAGCCTGCTGGTGATGATGCGTGACGGCACCGACGCGCAACGAGCCATGGTGCAGCACGCGGTGGACCGCTGGTGGTGGCCGTGCCTGATGATGTTCGGCCCGCCCGACGACCAGTCGCCCAACTCCGCGCAGGGCATGCGCTGGGGCATCAAGCGCGTCAGCAACGACACGCTGCGCCAGAAGTTCGTCGACGCCACGGTGCAGCAAGCACAGGTGCTGGGTGTCACCTTGCCCGACCCCGATCTGAAGTGGAACGAACAGCGCCAGCACTGGGACTTCGGCACCATCGACTGGGACGAGTTCTGGCGCGTGGTCGGCGGCGAGGGCCCGTGCAACCGCGAGCGGCTGGCCGCGCGGCTCGAGGCCTGGGACGACGGCGCCTGGGTGCGTGAAGCCGCGATGGCGCACGCCCGCAAACAAGCGATGAAGGAGAAGGCCGCATGAGTACGACCACGCCCAGCCTGGACCCGGTGGCACTGGCCGCCGTCGCGCCGACCGACGCGCTGCACAGCGCGGCGGCGAACGAATGGCCGCTGTGGGAAGTGTTCGTGCGCACCCGCGCCGGGCTGGACCACAAACACTGCGGCAGCCTGCACGCGGCCGACCCGAAGATGGCGCTGCACATGGCGCGCGATGTCTATACGCGCCGGCAGGAAGGCGTCAGTGTGTGGGTGGTGCGCAGCGACCAGATCGTCGCCAGCGACCCCGGCGACAAGGCGATGCTGTTCGACCCGGCCGACGACAAGGTCTACCGCCACCCCACCTTCTACCAGCTGCCCGACGCGGTGGATCACATGTGATGGCAAGGGTGAAGGAAGCAGCGATGCAAGCCTCGATCGAGATCCCCGCCGATGCGCAGCTGAAGTACCTGCTGCGCCTGGGCGATGCCTGCCTGATCCTCGGCCAGCGCCTGGGCGAGTGGTGCGGCCACGCGCCGGTGCTGGAAGAAGACATCGCGCTGGCCAACATGGCACTCGACCTGATCGGCCAGGCGCGCGGCGTGCTCACACTCGCCGGCAGCCGCTGCGCGCCGCGCGTCGACGAGGACCAGCTGGCCTTCCTGCGCGACGAGCGCGACTACCTGAACCCCACCCTCGCCGAGCTGCCGCGCGGGGATTTCGCCTTCACCGTGCTGCGCAACCTGATGCTGGCCACGTGGCTGAAGTTGCTGTGGCAGCGGCTGCAGCGCAGCAGCGATGCCGAGCTGGCCGGCATCGCCGCCAAGGCGCTGAAGGAAGCGCGCTACCACCAGCAGCACGCGGCCGACTGGCTGGTGCGCCTGGGCGACGGCACCGAAGCGTCGCGCCGCCGCGTCGAGGCCGCACTGGCGACGCTGTGGCCCTATGCGGCCGAGCTGTTCGAAGCCGACGCGGTCGACGCCGCAGCGGTGCAAAGCGGCCTCGGCCCGGCGTGGTCCGAGCTGCGCGAGCCCTGGCGGGCCGAGATCGACGCCGTCTTCGCCGAAGTCTCGCTGGCCGCGCCGGCCGACAGCCGCTTTCGCAGCGCCGGCCGGCTGGGCGTGCACAGCGAGCACATGGGCTACATCCTGGCCGAGATGCAGTCGCTGCAGCGTTCGTACCCCGGGGGCCGCTGGTGAGCGCGGCGGCCGCAGCCGCGCCCGACCGCCGCGCGCAGGCCTGGGCGGTGCTGGCCACCGTGCCCGACCCCGAAGTGCCGGCGATCTCGCTGTGCGAACTGGGCATCGTGCGAAAGGTGCTGGACCACGGCACGTCCCTGGAAGTCGTGCTCACGCCCACCTATTCGGGCTGCCCGGCCACCGAAGTCATCGAGCGCAGCGTGGTCGAAGCTATCGGCGCCGCCGGGCTCGGGCCGGCGCGCGTGAGCCTGCAGCGCGCGCCGGCGTGGACCACCGACTGGATCAGCGCGGACGGCAAGCGCAAGCTGCGTGAGGCCGGCATCGCCCCGCCGGGCCCGGTGGCCGATGCCGCGGTGCCGATGCGTTTCGTCGGCCGCCGCGCCGAGGCCGTGCCCTGCCCGCGCTGCGGCAGTGCGCACACCGAACGGCTGTCGGCCTTCGGTGCCACCGCGTGCAAGGCGCTGTGGCGCTGCCTGGACTGCCGCGAACCCTTCGAGCATTTCAAACCCCTGTGAGCGCGTCATGAGCCCCCCGCTGTTCCACGAGCTGCGCGTGCGCCGCATCGAGCCCGACACCGCCGAGGCCTCGATCGTCACCTTCGAGGTACCGAACGAACTGCGCGAAGTCTTCGGCTTCACGCAGGGCCAGTACCTGACGCTGCGCACCACCATCGACGGCCAGGACCTGCGCCGCAGCTACAGCATCTGCGCCGGCGTCGACGACGGCGAGCTGCGCGTGGGCGTGCGCAAGGTGCAAGGCGGCGTGTTCTCGCGCTGGATCAACGAGCGGCTGCGCCCCGGCGACACGCTCAGCGTGATGGCGCCGCAGGGGCGCTTCTTCGTGCCGATCGAGCCCGGCGCGCGGCGCCACCACGTGGGCATTGCCGGCGGCAGCGGCATCACGCCGATCCTGTCGATCATGAAGACGGTGCTGGGCCGCGAGTCGGGCAGCCGCTTCACGCTGGTCTACGGCAACCGTTTGCTGCGCTCGACCATGTTCAAGGAAGAGCTGGAGGACCTGAAGAACCGGTACATGTCGCGCCTGACGCTGCACCACGTGTTCAGCGACGAGCCCACCGACAACGCGCTGAACATGGGGCTGATCAACCGCGACAAGATCGCCGAATTCCTTGCCAGCGTGCTGCCGGCGCAGTCCATCGACCAGGTCTACGTCTGCGGCCCGTTCCAGATGAACGACGAGGCCGAGGCCGCGCTGCTGGCGGCCGGCGTGAGCGAGGATCGCATCCACATCGAGCGTTTCGGCGTGGCCACGCCCAGCGGCCAGCCGGTGGGCGCGGTGCTGCACGAGGCGCAGCCCGGCGACGCCGAACAGGCACGCATCGCGATCATCCGCGACGGCATGCGCCGCGAGGTGGAGTTCCGCAAGGACCAGCCGAGCATCCTCGACGCCGCCTCGGCGGCCGGGCTGGAGGTGCCGTTCTCGTGCACCAGCGGCGTGTGCGGCACCTGCCGCGCCAAGCTGCTCGAAGGCGAGGTGCGCATGGAGCGCAACTTCGCGCTCGACAAGGCCGAGGTGGCGGACGGTTTCGTGCTGACCTGCCAGGCGCACCCGCTGACCGAGCGCGTGGTGCTGTCCTTCGACGAGCGCTGAACTCGCGTTGCCGACACCGGCGGCGCCGGGCAAGACGCGTGCAAACCGGCGCCACCATGATCCCGCAAGACCTCGGCACGCTCAGCCTCGGCGCGGCCGAGGTGGTGCAGATCGTGCGCCACACCGGCGTCAGCCAGAGCATTGCCGAAGTCGCCGCGCTGCTCGAATCCGACCTGCGCCGCTGGCCGGACTTCCGCAAGGTCGAACGCGTGGCGCTGCATTCGGCCGAAGGCGTGATCGAGCTGATGCCGACCAGCGATGGCCAGCTGTACGCCTTCAAGTACGTGAACGGCCACCCGGGCAACACCCGCTTGGGCCTGCCCACGGTGATGGCCTTCGGCGCGCTGGCCGAGGCGGCCACCGGCAAGCCGCTGCTGCTGGCCGAGCTGACGCTGCTCACGGCGATCCGCACCGCGGCGATGTCGGCGCTGGCGGCGCGCACGCTGGCGCGGCCCGACAGCCGCACGATGGCGCTGATCGGCAACGGCGCGCAAGCCGAGTTCCAGGCGCTGGCGCTGCGCGACCTGGCGGGCATCCGCAGCCTGCGGCTGTTCGACCTGGACGCGCGTGCCACCGCCAAGCTGCAGCACAACCTGCGCGGCCAAGGCCTCGAGCTGCTGGCCTGCGCCGACACGGCCGAAGCGGTGCGCGGCGCCGACATCGTCAGCACCCTCACCGCCGCCAAGGCGCGCGCGGCGGTGATCGCGCCCGCAATGGTCGAACCGGGCATGCACTTCAACAGCGTCGGCGGCGACTGCCCCGGCAAGACCGAGTTGCATGCGGACGTGCTGAAGCGCGCGTCGCTGTTCGTCGAATACGCGCCGCAAACGCGCATCGAAGGCGAGATCCAGCAGCTCGGCGCCGACTGGCCGGTGACCGAGCTGTGGCAGGTGCTGTGTGGGCAGCGCCCCGGCCGGCGCAGCGCCGGCGAGGTGACGGTGTTCGACTCGGTCGGCTTTGCGGTGGCCGACCACGCCGCGCTGCGTTTCTTGCTGCACGCGGCGCAGCGCCTGGGCATCGGCCGCACGATGCAACTGGTGCCGGCGCTGGCCGACCCGAAGGACCTGTACGGCAGCCTTGCCGCGGCCGCAGCGCCGCCTTCGGCTGGCCCGGCGTGAGCGCCGCGCTCAGGGCAGCAGCGGCAGCTGCGAGCCGATCAGCGCCGCCAGCACCGCGGCATGCAGGCTGCCGCTGGGGTGGTGCAACGCCGCAGCCGACGCACCCGACAGCGTTGCCAGCACGGTGGCGGTGGCCGATACCGGTTTGTCGAACAGCGCCACGCACTCGGCGCCCTGGCGCTGCGCGCACGCATAGACCACGCCGAACAACGCGTGCAGCACATCGGCGTCGTCGGCTTCGTCCTGCGTGGCCGCATAACGCGTGGCGGTGACGAAGGGCCAGCCGTGCGCGTGGGGGCGCGCGTCGAGCAGGTTCAGCGGCATGGTGGTCTGCACTTGCAGCAGTTCACGCGCGCCCAGCAACGACAGCGACACCGCACGCGCCGCCGCGCGCGCGATGGTTTCGTAGACCGCGGTTTCGGGGTCCAGCGCAAAGGCGGCGACGTGCACGCCGGCCAGATCGAAGCGGCCGCGCCGTGCCGGTATGGCCGGCAGATGCACCGCGCCGACCGCATGGCCGGTGGGGCCCGAAGCGGGAATGGGCCGTTGCACGCGGTACAGCGCAGTGGCCGGCGGCAGCGTCGCCGTGGTCAGCGGCAGTGCCCTCATCGTTCGCCGCTGCCTTCGGCGGCGGCCAGGTCGATCACGCGGGCGGCTTCGCCTTGTTCGAGCGCGACGCGCGGCGTGCGTCCGTCCAGCGCCTCGTGCGCCGTCTCCATGAACAGCAGCAGCGCCCAGCCTTCGTTCGTGCCCAGTGCCCGCGCGATCGCCGCCAGGTGCGGGTGGATCGATGGCTCGAACTGCCAGCGCGGCAACCGGTAGCCGCGCACCGGGCGCGCCAGAGCGATGCAGCGGCCGCTGCCGATCCAGCGGTTGATCGTCTCGCGCGTGGTGCCGGCCAGCGCCGCCGCATCGTCGGTGCCGAGCATGTCCGGCTGATTCAGCCGCGCCGCACGCCGGGCCTGGCTGCGCGCCAGCAGTTGCGCGGTCTGCTGCGCCGGTGCGTAGCCCGCCGGTGCGGTGGCGATGGCCGCAGTGGCTTCGGGCGTAGGTTGAAGATGCGAGACGGCACTCATTTGGCCCTCCATGCCGAAGTGAAACCGACCACCCCCGGCCTCCTGGCGGCCGCCCCCCGAGGGGGCACCGAACCCGACCGGGGGATCCGGATCGGGTTCGGCCCGTTAACGCCGCTGCTCCCCCTGGCCGCCTGCGGCGGCCTGTCCCCCAGGGGAATTCGTTTCATGCGGCGCGGGTCGCGCCCAGCGCGGTGGAGCAACTGAGATGTGGAAGAACTCTGCCCCCATTCGTCAATTTCGTCAAGTTCGTCAAGTTCGTCGATAAGATCGTCTGCGATCGCCATGGCTCACCCGGCCAACCTCGGCGCCTGCGCGAACTGCTCGGTCAGCCAGGCGACGAACTGCGCCACGTGGGCGCGCCGGTCCACGCCGGGGCCGAGCAGCACCGCGTCGCGGCAGCCGCTGGGCATGGTCAGCCGGGGAAAGGGCATCACCAGGTCGCCGCTGGCCAGCATGTCCTGCAGGAAGGGTGAGCGCACCAGCGCCACGCCCTGGCCGCGCACGGCGGCCTGCACCACCTGGTCGACGTAGGAGAACACCAGCCGCCCGGCGGCCGGCTCGACCGTGCCGGCACCGGCGAAGGCGAACCAGTTGGCCCAGTTCACCGCATCGGTGCCGGGAACGCTGGTGTCCAGATCCAGCAGCGGCCAGCGCGCCAGATCGGCCGGCGCGCGCAACGGTTCACCTTGCAGCAGCCGCGGGCTGATGGCCGGTGCGAAGGCATCGTCGACCAGCGGTGTCGCATCGGCGGGCAGCTTGTGCACCGGGATCCAGCGGATCGCCAGGTCGACCTCCTCGGACTGCAGGTCGACGACACGGTCGCAGGCATCGAGCCGGATCTCGATGCCCGGGTGTTCGCGCTGGAACAGCGCGAGCCGCGGCACCAGCCACAACGATGCAAACGACGCATAGGTGGTGAGGATCACGCGCTGCCGGTCGTCGGCGCCGCGGACGGCGGCGACGCTGCGGTCGATGCCGCGCAGCGCCTGCTGCACCGCCTGCAGCAGCTGCGCGCCGGCCGGCGTCAGCGCCAACGCACGCGTCTTGCGCACGAACAGCGCCTTGCCGACCTGCCGTTCCAGCGTGGCGATCTGCCGGCTGATCGACGATTGCGTCAGGTTCAGCTCGGCGGCGGCGGTGGTGAACGACAACTGCCGCGCCGCCGCCTCGAAGCCGCGCAGCGGCGCCAGACCGATCGGCCTGCGGTGGGGTTTGCTGCGCGAAGCGGGGCTGGCCATGTTTCGACCATACATGCGAAAAGTGCATTCATCAACTGCACTCTTTTCGTTTGTCGCGCTCCGGCGCCGCGCGTCCAATGGCGTCTCGTCAACGCGCAATCGATGCGCCTTAAGGAGAGTCAAATGCAGGCGACGACTTATGGCATCCGCACCATCGACATCGGCCGCGAACAGATGATGAGCATTCAAGGCGGTCGTGGCGACCGCGTTCGCGTGCTGTGCGGCAGCGCGCTGTTGACGCAGGAAGGCGACCTCGAAGAAGCGATGCTGGACCCCGGCCGCGAGTTCGAACTGCACGAAGGGCGCACGCTGATCGAAGCGCTGCAGCCGGCGCGGCTGCAGATCGTGCGCGCAGGTCGCCGGCCGCGTGGCCCGGTGGCGGCGCTGCGGCGCTGGCGGCAGCGGCTGCAGCTGGGCCCGGTGCAAGGCGAGCCGGCCGTCTGAGAGTGCGCCTGCGGCGCGGGCGCCGGCTTGGGCCGCGCCGGGGTCGGCGGCCCGCATCGCCAGCATGCGACCGCTCGCCGGTGTTGTCCCCTCGCCGTACGATGCCGGCGCGCGCGTGGCGCGCCACAATCCGGCTCGACCGCACCCGACAGCCGCCCATGACGACACCCCGCCTGGCCCCGCCGATGCGCGCCGCGGCACCCGCCGCTGGCGCGGCAGGGGGCGGGGTGATGCGGCGCATCGGCCGGCGGGCGGCGGGCGCTGGCGCGGCGGCGCTGGTCGGCGCCGCGCTGGCGGCCCCCGCCGGGCTGCTCGCGCCGCTGGACGCCGGCGGCACTACGCCTGCCGCACCCTGGCATGTGATCGGTTTTCCGTTCAAGACCAAGCCGCTGACGCGTTTCGACATCGTCGACATCGACGGCCAGCGTGCGGTGCGCGTCGAAGCCGACCAGTCGTACGGCATCCTGACCCATCCCCTTCCCGGCATCGGCGGCGATGCGCACCGGCTGTCGTGGCGCTGGCGCGTCGACGTGCCGAACGACAAGGCCGACCTGCGCGAGCGCAGCGGCGACGATGTCGCCGCCGAGGTCTGCGTCGGCTTCGACCTGCCGCTGGACCGCGTGCCGTTCGTCGAGCGCCAGGCGCTGCGCGTCGCGCGCATGGCGAGCAAGGACGTGATTCCCGCAGCCGAGGTGTGCTACGTGTGGGATTCGCACCTGCCCACCGGCACCGCGATCGACAGCGTGTTCACGCGCCGCGTGCGCATGATCGTCGTGCGCGGCGCCGGCACGCCGGTCGCGGCCTGGCGCAGCGAGACACGCGACGTCGACGCCGACTTCCTGCGCCTGTTCGGCGACGAGGCCAAGGAGGTGCCGCCGATCATCGCGGTCGCGGTCGCCGGCGACGCCGACAACACGCGCGCGCACACCGTCGCCTACGTCGCCGACGTCGTTCTGGCGAACCGTTGACCGGTGGCAGGCTGGCCGGGCCCGTCGACGCGCCGCAGCGGGCGGCCTCGGGGGCGCGCCGGTGCACGCACGACGGCGACACTGGTCCGGGCGTTGGCCGCGGCCGCCTCGGCCGCCGCACTCGCCGCCGGCTGCACCGCCCTGCGCCATGACGTGCCGCGCCCGCCCTCGTATGCCATCGACGACCCGCAGCAAACCGAACTCGGGCGCCGCTTCGCCGCCCAGCTGGCGCCCACGCCCGGGATGTCCGGCGTTCGCCTGTTGACGTCCGGGCAGCAGGCCTTCCTCGCCCGCGCCGCGCTGGCCGAAGCGGCGCAGCGCACGCTGGACCTGCAGTACTACGTCGTCGCCGAGGACGCGACCGCGACCCTGCTGCTGTACCGCGCACTGCTCGCGGCGCAGCGCGGTGTGCGCGTGCGCCTGCTGATCGACGACCTGGACGTCGGCGACCGCGACTCGCACCTGGCGAGCCTGGCCGCGCATCCCAATGTGCAGCTGCGGGTCTTCAACCCTTTTGCGTGGCGCGGGGCGGCCAACCTGGGCAAGGCGCTGGACTACCTGAGCGACGCCGCGCGCTTGAACAGGCGCATGCACAACAAGCTGTGGATCGCGGACAACGCCGTTGCGGTGATCGGCGGGCGCAACCTGAGCGACGCCTACTTCAGTGCCGACACCCGCAGCAACTTCGCCGACCTCGACGTGCTGGTCGCCGGGCCCGCGGTCGCCGAGGCCTCGCGCAGCTTCGACGAGTACTGGAACAGCGAGTGGGCGGTGCCGATCCAGGCCTTCACGGGCCCGACGCTCGACCCCGGGCACGCCGAACGCCTGATGTCGGAACTGGCCGAGCGCGCCGCTGCCTTTCACGGCAGCGACTATGTCGCCGAGCTGTTGGCCAGCGGCTTCGGCCCGCTGGTGCGCGCCGGCCAGGTCGAGTTGATCGCGGCGCCCGCGGTGGTGTTGCATGACCCGCCCGCCAAGCGGCAGGACGGGGCCACCGAGCCGCAGCGGCCGCTGCTGGAGCGGCTGCGCCAGACGGTCGAGGCGGCGCAGGCCGAGCTGATGCTGATCTCGCCGTACTTCGTGCCGCCCGAGCGCGGCATCGACACGCTGTGCGAGCTGCGCCGGCGCGGCGTGCGCGTGCGGGTGCTGACCAATTCGCTGGCTTCCACCGACGTGGCCGCCGTGCATGCAGGCTATGCGCGCTACCGGCCCCGGCTGCTCGCCTGCGGTGTCGCGCTGTACGAGTTGCAGCCCGCCGCGCCGCAGTCCGGCCGCGGGCGCCGGTTGCCGGCGCCGCGCGTCAGCCTGCACGCCAAGGCGGTCGTCGTGGACCGCCGCTCGATCCTGATCGGTTCGATGAATCTGGATCCGCGCTCGAGGTGGACGAACACCGAGGTCGCGGTGCTGATCGACAGTGCGGCGATCGGCGGCGAACTCGGCCGGTGGTTCGACCAGGCGGCGTCGCTGGAGCACTCGTTCAGCCTGCAGCTGGCCACGCCCGGCGATCCCGACGCCGCGTTGATCTGGACCGGCCGCGAAGGCGGTGCGTTGCAGCGCTTCGACAGCGAACCCGGCACGAGCTGGTGGCAGCGCGCCGCAGCGCACCTGCTGGGGGCGCTGGTACCGGAGGAGATGCTCTGACGGCCGCCTTGGGCGACGAACGCACGCGGCCGCGGCCTGCCTTGGGCGCCGTTCGGGGCGCCGTTCGGGACGCCGTGCAGGACGCCGTTCAGGACGCCGTTCAGGAC
>Ga0116167_1002786_pt1 | contig 14353 bp, 14 predicted proteins | sample AD_JPNMR3_MetaG_FD_89794 | JGI IMG/M metagenome (GOLD analysis project Ga0116167, IMG submission 89794) | Active sludge microbial communities of municipal wastewater-treating anaerobic digesters from Japan - AD_JPNMR3_MetaG | ecosystem: Engineered > Bioreactor > Anaerobic > Digestate | place...
CTGCATGCTGCGTTGCCCGGTCGACACGGCGGCGGGCGAGCGCTTCATCCTTGCCGGCGTGCTGCCGGTGCGCACGGCGGGGTGGCAGGCAACGCCTGCCGGCAGCCGCCGAGTCACAGTACGGCGCTGCCGATGGTCACGTTTTCAGGTATCGTTCCTCGCGCCGACTGGTCGCGATTCCGGTGTCCGCGGCGACACAACCGGATGAAGGGTCTCGATGGGGGCCGCGCCCCAGGCTTGACGGGACGCCAGTCGGCTGCTTCCCACAGCGCAGCCACCCGATTCGGTGCGCGTTCAACTTGCGCGAGTCGGCCTGCATGATGTTCCGCATCGATGAGCCGCCCAGGTTGACGCGCAGCACGGCCCTGAAGTCGCGCGCGCCCTCGAGCAGTCCGATGCAGCGGTTGCGGATGCCGTCCGGAAAGTCCACGGCCCACACCTCGAACGGATCGCGCAGCGTCTGCAGGATGAAGTTCGCACAGCGCACGCGCGCATCCGCCTCCTTCCCGACCAGGTGCCCCAGCAGATCGACGCGAAGGATCGCGGGCTCGATCGGCGTGGCAAGCGAGCGCAGCGGCACGGCATCCGACAGATCGATTGCCCGTGCCAGCACCGGCTGCTACGCTGCTGGACCATGCAAGAACTCGCCGGACTGTTGTTCCTCATGCTGCTCGTCGCGGGTGTGTGGCTCGCGGCACGCAACCTGCGTGCCGCGCTGCGCAACCCGCCCTCGCGCCCGTACGCGCAAGGCGCGCTTTGGGGCGCCTTGCTGGGGTGGCTGATCGGCGGGCGCTGACGCCCAAGCCGTCTTGCTTGCCGAGCCGGCGCCGCTCGTGCTCGGCCAGCGCCTGCATGTCGCAAGCGATGGGAAGCATTTCGAGATCCGCTGTGTTTCAATCCGCGCGCGCCCCGTGGGGGGCGCGCGACAACGGTAGTCATCAAGTGCACTCCTATTCGGGGTTGTTTCAATCCGCGCGCGCCCCGTGGGGAGCGCGCGACGCCGCCGCGCAGATGGTGTGGGCCGTGCTGGCGCAGTTTCAATCCGCGCGCGCCCCGTGAGGGGCGCGCGACCACGGGCGCCGGTTGTCGGTTCGTGGAGGATTGGGTTTCAATCCGCGCGCGCCCCGTGAGGGGCGCGCGACCAGGCCAGGAACCGCCGATGCCCGGCGATTAAGTCGTTTCAATCCGCGCGCGCCCCGTGAGGGGCGCGCGACGCGCCCGCGTAAGCCAGACCGTCGGTCTTCGCCGAAGTTTCAATCCGCGCGCGCCCCGTGAGGGGCGCGCGACCCGGCGGCTTCGCGTTCAATGGGCGCATGGCGCAGTTTCAATCCGCGCGCGCCCCGTGAGGGGCGCGCGACCCTGGCGCCCAACGGTATAGCTGCCGTCGAGCGTGTTTCAATCCGCGCGCGCCCCGTGAGGGGCGCGCGACTTTGTCGACTGGCTGAGCATCAGCCAAGTGCATACCGTTTCAATCCGCGCGCGCCCCGTGAGGGGCGCGCGACCGATCCATTCACTAAGTCATCGCCCTATGCACGTGTTTCAATCCGCGCGCGCCCCGTGAGGGGCGCGCGACCATCGTGCGGAACGCCAGGATCGGAGCCTTGCTGCGTGTTTCAATCCGCGCGCGCCCCGTGAGGGGCGCGCGACCAAGAGGCGGCGGGTTTGATACCGGCGATGACAGGGTTTCAATCCGCGCGCGCCCCGTGAGGGGCGCGCGACCGGCACCTGCTGACCGCCCTTGTCCACCGCATCCTGGTTTCAATCCGCGCGCGCCCCGTGAGGGGCGCGCGACAAGGGGCATCAACCGCGATTCGAGCGCGGGCGTGAAGGTTTCAATCCGCGCGCGCCCCGTGAGGGGCGCGCGACTCCGCCTTGGTAAGCCATCGCTCGTACGGCGCTTTTTTGCCTTCGAGCGCGAACCGGTCTTGGCAGGGCGTCGATTGTGCCGGGCTCGGCGCGAACGCCGCGCGCAAACGCTGCGCCGGTGCGCCTTGCGCGGCGGCGCGAACCCCCCGCGGCGTGCCCGCCACTTCGGGTTCGCGCATCACAACACCAACGGGGCATCGAAATCGGTGGCGCGGAAGTGCCCGTGCTCACGCACCTCGCAGCCGCGGCTGTCGGCCAGCCGGTACAGGCGCAAGCAGTCGATCTTCAGGTCGACGATCGCCAGCAAGCGCCGCTCCAGGTCCTCCATCTCTGCCAGGTCGAGCCGGCATTCGAAGACCGACTTCTGCACCCGCTGGCCTCGGCCCTCGCAGGTCTTGGCGACGCGGCGCAGGCGGCGGCGGCCCTCGCGGGTCTCGGTATTGACGTCGTAGCACACGATCACCAGCACGGCGTGGCTCCCTCGATGGCCGCTACTTCATCCTGAACGGCGCGTAGTGTTCGGCCTCGCCGCGCAGGTGGCGCGCCAGCAGCCGCGCCTGCACCAGCGGCACCAGGCCCAGCGGCAGGCTTTCGGCCAGCAGCGGGTGCGTCAGCGGCTCCTGCTTGCGCTCCTGGAAGGCCACGACCACCTGCTTGCGCGCATCACCTTGCAGCATCACGGCGCCGCCTTCGCGCAGCGCGAAGTCCGCCTCGCCGATCTGCAGCCGGTTGACCAGCGACAGCGCCAGCCGGTCGGCCAGCGGCCTGAACTCTTCCATCAGGTCCAGCGCCAGCGCCGCCCGCCCCGGGCGCAACGCGTGCAGGTAGCCGACCTGCGGGTCCATGCCGGCGGCTTCGCAGGCGCTGCGGCAGTCGTTCATCCACATCGCGTACAGGAACGACAGCAGCGCGTTCATGCGGTCGCGCGGCGGGCGGCGGCTGCGCCCGTCCATCGCGAAGTGCGGGCGCCGGTCGGGCCGCACCAGGCGGTTCAGCGCCGCGAAGTAGCCGCGTGCGGCCTGGCCTTCGACGCCGCGCACCGCGTCGAGGTCGGTCGCAGCCGGCAGGCTGCGCAGGCTGGCGGCGAGGTCCTTCGCCGCGCGCGCCAGCGCGTGCCGATCGTCGGCGTCCTTGGCTTCGCGCGCACCGCGCAGCAGCACGTGACGCTGGTTGTGCAGCTTGCCCGCCACCAGGCGCCGCGCCTGCGCCAGCGCAAAGGCGGCGTCGCCGCTGCTGCGGTGCTGCGCCTGGCGCAGCAGCACGTTGCCGGCGGTGGCGCCTTCTAGCCGCGCCTTGAAGCGGCCGTGGGCATCGAGCAGCACCAGCGCGATGCCGTCGTCGGCCAGGCGGTGCATCAGCGGCACGCTCAGGCTCACCGGGCCGAAGCACACCACTGCGCCCAGGTGGTGCAGCGGCACGCGCAGCCGGGTCTCGTTGCCCACCAGCAGCCGCAAGGTGTCGTTGTCCAGCCGCAGGTGGCTGTCGGGCAGCGTGACGTACAGCGTGTTCAGCAGCTGCATGGCTTCAGGCGATGTCGTCGGGGCCGGGGTCGAAGGCGTCGCCGTCGGCACCGGCAGCCAGCCGCGCCAATGCCTCGGGCTGGCAGCGCTCGCGCAGCGAGCAGCCGCGGCAGCGCCGTGTGTCGCTGGTCGGCGGCGGCAGCCGGCCGGTGTCGAGCATGGCGCGCACTGCGGCGGTGGTCTCGCCCACCTGCTGGCGCAGTGGTGCGTCGATCGCGACCACGCGCCGTCGCTTGCTGCTGGCGTAGAAGAGGGCTCCCTCGGGCACCGCGCGGCCGGTCATGGCCTCGAGGCACAGCGCCTGCGCCGCCAGTTGCAGGTCGTCGCAGGCGGCGATGGCGGCGGCCTTGTGGCGCGAGCCGTGTTTGTATTCGACCGGGTAGGGCGTGCCGTCGGGCTCGAACTCCACGGTATCGGCCTTGCCGATCAGGCCCAGTCGGTCGTTGAACAGCGGCAGCGCGCGCTCCACGCGCAGCCCGCGCCGCAGTTCGAAGCCGGGGCGGTCGACCTGCGCATGCACCGCCTGGCCGCGCAGCGTGTGCAGGTTGTCGTCGAAGGCCTGCTCGAGGTGGATCAAGCCGCACTGGCGCGGGCAGTAGGCCCAGTGCTGCAGGGCCGAGATCGGCAGCGGCTCGTCGTCGCTCATCCGCTCGCCGGCAGCGCGCGCCGCCGCACGGTGCGCCCGTCGATGACGACCAGGTGCCCGGCGGCCCAGCTTGCGCGTGCGATCACCGACGCCACGGCCTGCGCCGGCCACGCCGGCGCGTAAGGCCCTTGACGCAGGTAGACGATGGCAGGAGGCGGCGGCAACTGGCGCTTGAATACCAGCTCGCCGTAGTCGCGGTCGAGAGTCAGGATCCAGCGCTGCTGCGCCACCGCGTGGCGCAGCACGTCGCCATCGCTGGCGCGGCGCATGATCTCGGCGACCGACTCCACGTCAAACCCCTGCGCCCGCAGCGCGAGCAGCGCCGGCCGCGGCCAGTTCTCGTTGGCGAGCAGGCGGATCGTCACACCGGCGACGGGTCGAGCAGGATGTGCGACTCCTCTCGCATCTTCTCCGCCGCGAAGGCGAGTGCGGCCAGGATGTCGTCGTTGCTCAACTGCGGGTACGACTCGATCAGCATCTCGTGCGTCCATCCCTGCGCGAGCCAGCCGATGATCAGTTCCACCGACAGCCGCGTGCCCTTGACCGTCGGCTTGCCGACGAGGATGTCCGGGTTGCAGACGATGCGTTCGCGCCAGTCCATGTTCAGTACCTTATGTTCAGCACCTGCGGATCAGTTTGACGCCGTTGCCGAGGTCGAGCGCCTCACCGCCCGGCGTCACCGGCTTGCCGTCGAAGGCAACCGAGTATGCGCCGAAGCTCCGCGCCGGGCGATCGCTGCCATCGCCGCCGTCGGCGCGGGTCACGCTCAGGCGGTCGAACAGGTCGTGCGCATGCGCGTTGCCGAGCTTGCTGTCGTGCTCGAACACGTACAGCCCGCGGCACGCCATCTCGCCGCGCGCGGCGCTGCGGTCGTGCTCGAACATCTGTTCGAGCGCCTGCCACAGCAGCGCCAAGTCGGCCCCGTCGAAGCCGGTCTGTTCGGCGAGGAAGGCCGAGACGAAGCCGTGCGCGCGGTACAGGCCGTAGGGCACGGTGTGCTTGCGCCCCATGGTGCGGTTGTCGCCCTGCTGTTTCTCGGCCTCGGCCTCGGTGGCGACCGCGACCCGGGTGATGGTGTGTTCGAGCGTCACCACGGGGTCGATCGAGCGCGCGAAGGTCAGCTGCACCGGGCCGCGCACCTGGCCGGCATTGGTGCCGGTGGACATCACCGCGCCGAAGCTGCGCACGTCGTAGAAGTTCTGGCACATCCAGCCGCGCGCCTTGGCCACATCGTCGGCGCTGCCCTTGCGCTTGTCCTTGCCGGCCTTCTTCTTCGGTGCGTCGGCTTCGGCCGACTCGGACGGTTCGGTGTCTGCCGGGTCGAGCTTCAGCGCCGAATACGCGCGCTGGTGCTGCAGGTTGAGGATCGCCCTTTCGCGCACGTAGATCTCGAAGCGCTTCTCGCCGTCGGCCGGGTCGCGCTGCTCCTGCTCGCGGGTCATGGCGACGAAGTTGCGCACCTTGCGCTTGAGCGCGACGTCGGTGACCAGGCCGTGGCCGGTCTCGGCGTCGAGCCTTGGCAAGTTGCCGGCGTCGGGGTCGCCGTTGGGGTTGCCGTCGCGAACGTCGAACAGGTAGACGAAGTCGTAGCGGTGGGCGATGGGCATGGTCATGGCTGTGGTTCCTGGTCGGGCGATGAATCGTCGGCGTCGCCCTTGGCAGCGAAGAACGACTGGCGTTGGTGGTAGTAGCCGAGTGCGAACAGCCCCTGCGCGTGCAGCTCGAGCTGGCGCGGAAAGTCGCAAAGGCGCGGCTGCTCGAGGCTGCCGCAGATCTCGCCGATCAGCCTTTCGAAGTAGGTCACTTGTCCGCCGCTGAGCTTCTTCAGGTGTGCGTTCTTCAGCCGCAGCAGCGTGGGGAACACCGATGCCGGCGTGCTCGACGCGGCGCCGTAGTAGCGGTCGCGAATGGTCGCGTTGATGCTGGGCTTGGCGGCCGGTGACTGAATGCGTTCGAGCACGGCGAACAGCCGGCCCAAACGGTAGGCGGGGTGGTCCTGGTTCACATCGAGTTCCTCGTGGACGTACTGGAAGTCTTCACTCAACCCATGGCGCACGCGGTGGCTGCGGTTGATGCAGGCCTTCAGGATCGCGGCGCGCAGGTAGGGCACGTTGCCGCCGAAGTCGCGCGTCGCCTGCTCGGCGCGGCAGCGGTTGACCGCGGCGTTGAGCAGCGCCGGGGGGTACGGCGTGCCTTCGAGGATCGCGCGCAGCCATTCGCCGGCCAGCCGCGGCGGCACGTTGCCGTCCTTGCCGGCAACGGCGATCGCGCGCAGCAGCCAGACCATCGGCGGTGTGGCGGCATCGCGCTCGGACTGGCGCGCAATGCGCAGGTCGTCGAAGTGGCGCAGCACGCGCGGCGCGAGCACGTCGAAGCGTTCGTGCAGCCACAGCCGCACGGCGATGCGCGAGGCGTTGGGCGCAAGGCCCAGCACGAAAAAGCGCAGCCCGCTGTCGTCGGCGCCGAGGCTGCCGCTGCGCGCGCCGGCCAGGCGCTGGCGCACGTTGGCGACATGCGCGTCGGGGTCGTCGCCGAACAGGGCGGCGAATTCCACCGGCAGCGTGTCGTCGCGGTCGGCCCAGATCACCGTGGTGGCGTCGCCGATCTGGATGCGGTTGGGTGAGTCGCGCCGCAGCAGGTGGTTCAGCGCGGTGGTGTAGGCAAACACCGCGCGCTCGCCGACCGGCGCGTTCTCGCCCTGGCGTTCGGTCTTGCCGTAGGACTCGAAAGCGCGTGCGTTGAACGACACGATGTTGGCGCCCGAGGTCTGCGCATCCTTCACGCCCTTGATGCTCGGGTGCAGGCGCGCGATCGGGCGGCGCGCGCCTTCGACCAGGCACCAGCCGGCCGGGCCGTTGCTGGCCGAGGTGGACGCCGCGCGCGCTACCGCGCCGCGCTGGCAGATCAGCTCGCCGCTGTCGGCCGCGAGCGCAAAGCTCAGCACCGGGTTGCCGTCTTCGATCTCGCTCCACGCCGGGTGCGCGCGCAGCAGCGACCAGTCGGCGCGGTCGAGCGCGCGCAGCACGGCCCGGATGCCGGGGTCGTCCTGCGCGTCGCTCGGCAGCGACTCGATGCGCGCGCGAAAGGCCGAGGTCGGTGTCAACTCGCCGCCGCCCTTGCGTTCGCGCGCCAGTCCGATCACGTACTCGGCGCTGTCCCACAGCAGATTGGCCTTGACGCCCGAGGTCTTCTTCTCCCCCTGCGGCACCAGAAAACGCTGCGCGCGCAGCCGCTTGCCGTCCAGCTGGCGCGTGTCGCGCAGTTGCACGACGCGGCCATCGGCGTCGAGCTCGATGACGAAGGCGATCTCCTTGTCCTCGAAACCATCGGCCGGCAACCGCCGCGCCGGGTCGGCATCGGCCGCGCGGCGCTCGTAGTAGTCGACCAGCGAGTGCAGGATCACCGCGCCATCTCCACTTCGCGCTCGTCGCACTCGACGACGCCGCCGACCATGCGCGCCCTGAAGAAGCGCGGCTGCGGGTCGGTGGGGTTGCCGAAGTCGAGGTCGTGCAGCATCCAGCCGAGGTCGCGGTCCTCGGCGATCGGCGGCGGCCCGGCCTTGGGCTCGTCGACCAGCCGCCAGCGCGCGGCGAACTCGCGGCAGCCGAGGTAGGGCTGGTTCACGCACTGGCCCTTGCGCGCGCGGCGTTCGAACATCTCGAAGAACTTGGCCGGCGGCTCGGGGTCGCGCCGCTCGTCGCGCAGCACCAGGTCGGCGTGCAGCCGGTAAGCGACGTCGCGCAGCAGCAGCGCGGCGCGCTGCTGGCGGTCCTCGTCGACGTACAGCGCCAGCTCGCCGCGGCCGGTGTTCATCGCCTGCTGCACGTTGCGCGTGGACACCACCGAAGCGACCTCGTTGCGCCGCAGGTTGGTCCAGCGCAGCGGTGCCAGCACCTCGATACGCACCACGCGCCAGTGCAGCGCCGGCTTCCAGAAGATCGCATCGAAGATCGCACGCGCCGCCGAAGGCGTGATCAGCTCGTAGCTGACCCGTTCGACCTTCATCTCGGGCCGCGTGAAACAAGCCCAGTCACCCCGGACTTCGAGGCAGTAGCGGCGGTGGGTCATCGGTTCATCCCGTTTTAGATGGGCGGCATTATTGGGCCAGCGTGTGTGCCTCCAGCACCGCGCCGTCGCGCAGTAGTCCACGCCGCGCGTGATACAGCGCCTCGTCTTTGAGCACATACCAGCCGGGCAGCGGCTCGGCGACGTCGCCGCGCGCAAGCCATGCATCGACGTCGCGCCGCGGCGCCTGCACCAGGTAACGCTGCAAGCTGCGAAGTTGCCAGCGCTGTGCGTCGCCTGAATGCAATGCGGCGAATGCCGCGTCGCGCGCAGCCAACGCCGCGTCGCGCGCCGTGGTGTCGCCCGACGCCGGCGTGTACGGCACGACGACGCTGCACTGGTTCTCGTCGTCGACCAGCCGGTAGGCGTCGGCGGCGCTGCGCAGCCGCAGCGCGAAGTCGGGGCTGGCGCGCAGCATGTCGCCGATGCCCTTCTCGTCGAGGCTGGCGAAGCGGCCGTACCAGTGTTCGAAGTAGCGCTGAAACAGCGGCGGCGGCAGCGTCTCGGGCCGCGATTCGCCGAGCACGGCGACGGTCGACTCGGCGGCACGGCGCAGCGTGGCCAACACCGCGGGAATGTCCTGCACGAAGACCTCGACACGCCCGCCGCGCGGCCCGAGCGCGCCTTCGCGGTTGCAGCGGCCTGCCGCCTGGGCGATCGAGTCGAGGCCGGCGAGTGCTCTGAACACCACCGGGAAGTCCAGGTCGACTCCGGCCTCGACCAGCTGCGTGCTGACCACGCGCAACGGCCGCGCATCACCGCTGCCGCGCGCCTCGAGCCGTGCCTTGATTTCGGCGATGACGTCGGCGCGGTGCTGGCCGCACATCGCCGCCGACAGGTGCAATGTGCGCTCGCCTTCTGGCGCGGCAGCGTCGAGTGCCGCCAGCAACTCCGCCGCTGCCTTGCGCGTGTTGACGATGACCAGCACCGCGTCGTGCGCGACTGCGCGCGCGGCAAGCGCCGTGGGCTCCTGCGAGGCGTGCCAGTCGGCCGGCCAGGCGAAGCGCACACGCTCCAGCGCCGTGTACAACGGCGCGACCTCGCGCACGATCTCGACCGGCTTGGCGCCGTCGCGCACCAGGCCGCGCAACGACTGGCGCGCGTCGAAGCGCCGGATGTCGGCGAGCACCGGCTGCGTCGCGGTGCACGACACGAGGGTCGAACCGTAGTGCGCGCTCAGCAGCCGCAGCGCGTCGAGTGTCGGCTGCAGGAACGGTGGCGGCAGCACTTGCGCTTCGTCGAGCACGATCACGCAACGCTGCAGCCGGTGCAGCTTGCGGCAGCGGCTGGTGCGCGCGGCGAACAGGCTTTCCAGCAACTGCACGTTGGTGGTGACGACCAGCGGCGCGTCCCAGTTCTCGCACGCCAGCCGCGAGCGCGCGGTGTCGTGCCCGGGGTCGGCCTCGGCCTGGCTGTGGTGCTCGACCACCGCGTCGCGGCCGAAGACGGCGGCGAAGACATCGGCGGTCTGCTCGACGATGCTGGTGTCGGGGATCGCGACGACCACGCGCTCGAGGCCGTGCGCGACGGCATGGCGCAGCGCGAACGCGAGCGAGGCCAGCGTCTTGCCGCCGCCGGTGGGCACCTGCAGGCTGAACACGCCGGGTGGCTGCTGCGCGGCGGCGCGGCAGTCGGCCAGCACGGCGGCGCGCGCGCGCATCACCGGGTCGTCGCCGCGGCCCGCGGCGCGCGTGTGCTCGGTGAGCCTGTCCAGGTGCGCATCGAGCCGCAGCAGGTAGTCGCCCAGCGGCGCGAAGCCGGCGCGCCGCGCCGCACGCGTGCCGTCGAGATAGGCCTCGGTGTCGAGGAAGTCGGCGTCGACCAGCGCCGAGAACAGCAGCCGCAGCCACAGCGACTGCGCCAGCGGCTCCTTCTGTGCCATGCCGGGGATGGCGCTGAACAGTGCCGCCGGGTTCAGCTGCGCCGGCAGATCGAGCAGCTCGGGGGTCGCTGCGCCGCAGGCGGCGAGCGCTTCGTCGCGCTCGCGCTCGCTCGCCGCGGCGCCGCCACCCAGCAGCCGCTCGGCCAGCTGGTCGTGGTCGTACAGCCCATGGTGGTGCGACGCGATCAGGTGTGCGAGCAGCCAGCCGCCGGCGCGGCCGTGTGCGCCGTGCCGCGCCTTCAGCAAGTCGAGCGCGTGCATGGCGCCGGCCGCCGAGTGTGTCTTGTCGGCCGACACCAGCGCGCGGCCTTCGATGTGGGCATCGAGATCGAGGCGGACATAACGCTGGAAGCCGGGGCGGAACTTGCCCAGGTCATGCCACAGCCCGGCCAGGCGGCCCCAGGGCGCCGAGGCTGTCGGCAATCGTGCCGCCGTCAGCTGCGCCACGCCGCGCAGGTGATCGAGCAGGCCGTGTGCGGGGCCGTGGGCGATGAAGCCGGCGTCGGCGGGCGAGGGGGAGGCAGCCATGGCCCGATTGTGTCCATGCTGTGGCTCACCAGGTGAGCCTGCGGCGGCAGTGTGCGCCGCACCGGCGGGTTTGCAGCCCGGCATGGCTGCGCGCCCGCGTCGAACCCGGCACGGCATCGGCGGCCTGCGGCGATGGCCCGAAATGAGTTGTCGACGTCCACATCCGACCCCTTGCGGCGCAGCGCGGATTTGCGCGCTTCACTAGCATTTGCCAAAGGCTTGTGCATGCGTCCCACTGGGGTGGGCAAGGGGTGGTCGATCGACGATTGCACCGCAGCTGTCCGGGTCGAAGGCGGCTCGGGCAACGGGCCAGGGTGCGGTTCAGATCAAGGGGACATTCGATGCGTACAGCCGTTGGCGTGGCCGCCGCGCTGATCGTCGCCCTCGCAGGCATCTTTGCCTTCTCGCCGCGCCATGTGGCCGATCTGGCGCCCAACCGCGTTCCCATCGACCGCATGCAGCTGAACGGCATCGCGCGTACCGACGCCGGCCTGGTTGCCGCGGGCGAGCTCGGCCACATCCTGGTGTCGAGCGACGGCGGTGCGAGCTGGCGCGATGCCGCCTTGTCGGCGCAACGCCAGGCGCTGATCACGCGCTTGGTGTTCGTCGACGGCAAGACCGGGCTGGCGCTCGGGCACGAAGGCTGGATCCTGCGCACCACCGACGGCGGGCTCACCTGGAAGGAGGCGGCCTTCGACGACAAGAACCGCGGGCCGCTGCTGGACGCGGCGCGATTGCCGTCGGGGCAGTGGCTGGCCGTGGGCGCCTTCGGCCGCGTGCTTCGCTCCCGCGACGATGGGCAGACCTGGCAGCCGGGCGAGCTGACCGAGCCCGCCGACTGGCACCTGAACGCCATCGCCGGCGCGGCCGACCGGCAGCACTGGCTGATCGTGGGCGAGTCGGGCACCGTCTTGCGTTCGGCCGACGCGGGCGAGCACTGGCACGCGGTCGAGCCCTTCTACAACGGCTCGCTGTATGGCGCGGCCAGCCTCGGCGCCGGCCAATGGGTGGCCTACGGCATGCGCGGCAACGTGTTCCACAGCAGCGACGACGGTGCAAGCTGGGCGCCGACGCAGGTGCCGGTGACGGTGTCGTTGCACGCCGCCGCGCTGGGCGCCAACGGCCAGCTGCTGCTGGGCGGCGAAGCGGGCACCGTGATCGCCAGCGACGATGGCGGCAAGAGCTTCAAGGTGGTGCGCAGCGGCGCGCGCGAGACCCTCACCGGCATCCTGCCGATGGCCGACGGGCGCTGGCTGCTGGCCACCGACAACGGGCTGCGGGTGCACAACCCGGGCAATGCCGGCTCGGGTGAGGCGGCCAAGGGTGGCGCACCGGCCAAGACTTCGGGGACATCGTAGTGAGCACCTCCGCACCGCTGTCGCGCGTGGACGCGCTGGTTTCGGTCCTGGCGCGGCTGCTGATCGCCTGGCGCAAGCCGCTGGGGCTGCTGTTCCTGGCCGTCACGCTGGGCCTGGGCGTGTCGGCGCTGAACACCCGGCTCGATCCGGGCTTCAACAAGCTGATCCCGCTGAAGCACGACTACATGTCGGCGTTCCTCAAGTACGCCAGCACCTTCTCCGGCGCCAACCGGGTGCTGGTCAGCGTGCACTGGAAGGGCGAGGGCGACATCTACAACGCCGAATTCCTCGAGGTGCTGCGCAAGGTCACCGACGAGGTGTTCTACATCCCCGGCGTGAACCGCCCGAGCGTGCGCTCGCTGTTCACGCCCAACACCCGCTACATCGAGGTCACCGAAGAGGGCTTCACCGGCGACGTGGTGATCCCGGCGCGCTTCAGCGCCAACCCGGACGAGCTGGCGCAGGTGCGCACCAACGTCGCCAAGGCCGGCGAGATCGGGCGCCTGGTGGCCAACGACCTGAAGTCGGCGATGGTGCAGGCCGACCTGCTCGAGGTCAATCCGCAGACCGCCCAGAAGCTGGACTACGCCGAAGTGGCGCACCGCCTGGAAAAGATCCGCGCCGAGTTCAGCGGCAAGGACATCGGCATCGAGATCGTCGGCTTCGCCAAGGTGATGGGCGACGTGATGGAAGGGCTGATGACGGTGGTGTTCTTCTTCGCCATCGCCTTCGTCATCACCGCGCTGCTGCTGTGGGGCTATTCGCGCTCGTTCAAGCTCACGGTGCTGGCGATCACGGTGGCGATGATGCCGGTGATCTGGCTGCTGGGCCTGCTGCCGCTGATCGGCTACGGCGTCGACCCGATGTCGGTGCTGGTGCCGTTCCTGATCTTCTCCATCGGCGTGTCGCACGCGGTGCAGATGACCAACGCCTGGAAGCAGGACGTGCTGTGCGGCGCCAGCGCGCTGCAAGCGGCCGAGAGCGCTTTCCGCAAGCTGGCGGTGCCCGGCACCATGGCCTTGCTGGCCAATGCGCTGGGCTTCATGGTGATCATGCTGATCGACATCCCGATCGTGCACGAGCTGGGCATCACCGCCTGCCTGGGCGTGGCGCTGATGATCATGACCAACAAGATGTTCATGCCGATCGTGCTGTCGCACCTGCGGCTGGAACGCATGGCCCTGACGCAGCCCGACGCGTCGCACGAACGGCACCGCGTGTGGTGGGCGCTGTCGGCGCTGGCCCAACCGCGGCCGGCCCTGGCGACCTTGCTGGCCATGCTGCTGCTGCTGGCGGCCGGCACCTGGTTCGCGCGCCAGCTGCACACCGGCGACGTCGGCGCCGGCGTGCCCGAGCTGCGCGCCGACTCGCGCTACAACCTGGACAACGCGCGCATCGTCGGCGACTACTCGATCGGCATGGACGTGCTGACCGTGTTCGCCGAGACCCGCGATTTGAAGGAAGCCTGCCTGGACTGGCCGGTGATGAACGCGATCGAGCGCTTCGACTACCAGCTGCGCGGCGTCGACGGCGTGCAGTCGGTGACCACGGTGGCCGGGCGCGCCAAGCTGTACGTGGCCGGCAACAACGAAGCCAACCCGCGCTGGGGTGCACTGCAGCGCAGCGAAGCCGCGCTGCGCACCGGCGGCAATGCCGCCAACCCCGAACTGGGCTTGAACACCCAGGGCTGCAAGGCGATCCAGCTGGTGGTGTTCCTGAACGACCACAAGGGCCCGACGCTGGCGCACGTGGTCGACGAGATCCGCAGGTTCATCGAAGCCGATCGCACGCCGAACCTGAGCTTCCGCCTGGCCGGGGGCAACGCCGGCGTCGCGGCGGCGACCAACGAAGCGGTCGAGCGTGCCGAGGCGCAGATGCTGGTGTCGATCTTCGCGGCGATCTCGCTGCTGTGCTGGCTGACCTTCCGCTCGTGGCGCGCGGTGCTGTGCGTGATCGTGCCGCTGATGCTGGTGTGCATCCTGTGCAATGCGTTGATGGCGCTGCTGGGCATCGGCCTGAAGGTGGCCACGCTGCCGGTGATCGCGCTGGGCGTGGGCGTGGGCGTGGACTACGGCATCTACATCTACGAGCGCTTGCAGCACGAGATGGAACACGGCGCGCCGCTGCGCGACGCCTTCTACGAGGCGATGCGCCAGCGCGGCACGGCCTCGGTGTTCACCGCGATCACGATGTCGGTGGGGGTGGGCACCTGGGCGTTCTCGACCATCAAGTTCCAGGCCGACATGGGCATCTTGCTGTCCTTCATGTTCCTGGTGAACGTGCTCGGCGCGATCTTCCTGCTGCCGGCGCTGGCGTGCTGGCTCGATGTCGAAAAGCACACCCGCAGGGCGCGGGCGGTCGAAGCATTCGACCGGCCCCACGCTTCGCCGGTGTAGCACCGCGGCGCCGGCCGGGCGCGCAGCCGGATCCTGCAAGTAATTTTTCGTGGCCTCCTCGCCTATCCATGCCGGTTGTTTTAACTCATACA
>Ga0116167_1002789_pt1 | contig 14350 bp, 15 predicted proteins | sample AD_JPNMR3_MetaG_FD_89794 | JGI IMG/M metagenome (GOLD analysis project Ga0116167, IMG submission 89794) | Active sludge microbial communities of municipal wastewater-treating anaerobic digesters from Japan - AD_JPNMR3_MetaG | ecosystem: Engineered > Bioreactor > Anaerobic > Digestate | place...
CTCATGTTAATTTTATTTGAGAAAAAGTTATAATAGTTTTATTTATTTTTTTGCTAAAATTTTTAGTAAAATTACCTAATAATAAGTTTCAAAACCTATTACCTGGTAACAGTTATTGTATATTGCTTTGTAAAATGGGGTAAAATTCCCTTTAAAGTGGGACAATTCTCTGCACTTTCCCCACCTCTTTATCTCTGTTAATTTCAACCATAATCTCAATGTCACAAGACTGCATTTTTTCTCAAACCCAAGCATCTCAATTCTTTCATATTCTTCAATAAATACCTGAAGAATAAATCTTAACAATTTTGCCATGCTAAAAAAATTTAAGTCAGCATGGATTTTCTTTAGGAATCTATAATCCTCCTTAGGTAAATAAAAATGAATAGATGCATCAGCATTTATTTTTTCGTAAACATTCTCATCTTCAGAACCAAAACAAAATCTTTTTTTGATCCTATCAGAAAATTTTTGTAATACATAACAGATAAGTTTAGAAAGAGATATATTCTCCTTTTTAGCAATCTTTGCTAGTTTTTTCTTCATCTCTGAAGTCGCTACAAAATGTAACTCATGATCTTTTTTGTAATTTAATTTTGTATTCATAAAAACCCTCCTCCATATAAAAATATTTCTATATATTAATCACAATTTTTTTAAGAAAATCCTTTACAAGTTTTAGAAAAAAATTTAAAAAATTTTTAAAAAGAAATCTTTCTGATATCTCTTAATTAGTGTGATTTTTTTAGAAACTATGTTTTTTGGGTATAATAATGAAAAATAAAATAAAAATTATCTTACTTTTTATTATTTTTTTAATCCTTACATTTTTTTCTTTTGTTTTTTATAAATTATATAAGGTTATAAAAGAATATAAATCAAAGGATATTAATTACAAAGAAAATCTCTCTTATTATAGTTTTTCTGTCCAGAAAAGCCTATTAAAAAAGTTAAAATATAGAGTAAAAAATTTTTATATTAAATATGATAAAGAAAAATATAAAATTATTTTTACTGAAGATTATATTCAAAACATAAATAAATGGAAAGACTGGCTTAAAGAAGGTAGAAGATTGATCTTTTTTGTAAAACCAATAAAAAAAGATAAATTAAATATAAAAATAAATAGAGTTAAAGTTAAATCAAAAGATATTATTTTTGATTCTGTAAATTATTTAACAATAAATAGTGAGAGTTTTTTTGAGGTAAAAAGAGATATTAAAATTCTTTTAGGAGATAAAAAAAGATGCTATATAGCAAAAGAAATTTTAGATAAAGGTGAAATAATATATATTTTTGATAAGATTATTTTTTCAGATTCACTTATATTTGAAGATGATAATGCAAAATTTTTAAATAATCTTTTAAAAGAATATTTTAATACGACAATTGTCTTTGATTATGTTGAATTAAATGAACAAAAAAAGAGTTCATTTTTTAAATCTTTTAACTTTAATTTTTTTATATTCCATCTAATAATCTTTATTGCTTTATTATTTATAAGTTATGTAAAGAGATTTGGGAAACCAGTTGATCTTGATATTTACAAAAATAGATCGATTGATAGACATATTGAAGCCGTTGCAAATTTTTTTTATAATACTAAAAATAAAATAGTTCTTACAAAAATAATGGATCAATTCTTTTTTTATAGATTAAAAAAGATATTTAGATGCAATAATGAAGATGAACTTTTAAAAATTATTAGATTAAAGACTAAAATTAATAATGAAGAAGAAAAAATTATATTTGAAAAAGAGAGGGTTTTTGATTTTTATGAAATTACTCTTGAAAGAGAGAGATTTCTTAGAAAAATAAGAGGTAAAAACATTCAATAATCTTTTAATAAGGTCGATAATTTTATATATACCTTAATTTAAAAGGGGGATATCTTGTTAAAAAAATTCTTAATTTTATTAAATACTTCTTTTTTTATTTTATTATTTTTTTCAGAATCTTTATGGAATGATAATTACGCAAATATATACGCTAAAAAAATAAATTATAGAGTAGGTGATACTATTACTGTTATTGTTGATGAACAGACGACACTCGAATACAAATCAAATAATAAAGGGCTAAAAACATATAATGTAAATATTCAAGGTGGTGAATTATCAGCAATATTCTCTTTTTTACCAAAAGGAAGCATTGAGGAGACTAAATCCTTAAATGATAAAGATGATTTCAAGATAAAAATGACTCTTCGGGGAATAATAACTAATGTAACTGATACAAGAGTAACAATTAATGCCACAAAACAGATTACTATTAATAATAAATCCGGATCCATTCAGATCACAGGGGTTGCAGATACAAAGGATATTGTGGGAAATAGTGTGCTTTCAAGAAAACTTGCAAATCAGACTTTAACAATAACCACGGTTGTTGATAACTTAAATAATATAATTCAGGATAATGATCTTGTTCAGGTAGTTATAAATCCAGACTCCACAACAGATAGAAGAGAAGAGACAAGGTTATCAGAAGAGAGGAAAAGAGCCTTATTGATTCAATATTTTAATAAGATTCTTAATTTAATATTTTAGTGTATAAAAAATAATACATATTTTATTATTTTTATACTTTATTTTTTAGAAAGTAATAGATTTTTTATGTAAGAAAATAAATATAATTTATATATATATCTTAATGTTAGAAATATTTTCTCTTATATGGTATATATTTTGCTTAAAATATTTTGCTTAATTTAAGAGAAAAGATATTAAAATAATAATTCTTGTGAGGAGGTTTTTATGAATTATAAAAAGATCTTTTTGATTTTAATTCTTATTTTTGTCTTATTATTTTCTGTTTCAGCAAAGTCAAAATTTGACTGGAAAAAAGAAATGCTTGGCTTTAAATTAGGTCTTGGATTTCTTGTAAATACGAGTAATTTACTCGGGTTAGTTGAGTCTGCAAACATGGCTAAATCAATCGAATCTGGAAGCACTTATGACTTTCCGGGTTTAACAACAGAGCAAAAAGAGGCTTTTAAAAATCTTGACAAAGCAATGCAGTATACTATTATGGCAGCAAACATAGTAGGGGCAATGGAGTATGGTTTTAAATTCAGGATTATGTATCATGTTTTAATTGCAGACGCTGATCTTACTTTATTACCTTTTGATGGTTCTTATAATGGAAGAGTGGATTTGCAATTGTCTGTAAGTGCAGGTGTTAGAGTTCCTTTCTTTATTATGCCATATTTAACAATGGGATTTTTATCAACATTTAGTTTTTATCCCGATGAATTTATTAAAGTAGAAGAATGGAAACAAAATTATGCTGGTTTCGCTAATTTTGCATTTAGACCGGGTATGGTATCAAGAGTCGGCCTTGGTTTTAATTTCCCGGCTCTATCTTTTGGTGTATATTATCAGTGGACTGTTAAAGATTTTTATGAATATGTTGGTTTCTGGAATGAACTCGCAAATGCAAGTACCCCAGTAGATGCAGCAGGAAAGATTTTTGGATATCAGAGTAGATTTGGCTTTGAAATGGTATGGTATCTTATTAAATAAAATTAACTTCAATAATAAAAAAGAGGCTTTTAAAAGCCTCTTTTTTAAATTTTTAGAGACATAAATACGATTCCAACTCCATTAAAGAAAAAATAGTCATTTATTGTAAAACCACCACCAATTGATATATTAAAGATTTCTTTTATGGTAAAGCCAATTGTTATGCAATTTTTAAAACAAAAAAAATCTATTAATAAATTTCTATATCCTATCAAGATGCCGACTTTTCCACCTATATTAAAGAAATTAAATAAAAAAAAGTTAAAATCCATATTTGTATCAATTGATATATTATTTAAAAAATTAAACTCCAATTGAAAAAAACTTTTATATCTATCACCAACACCAAATCCAGTATTAAAGGAAAAGCCTTCATTGCAGCCCCCAACATCAAGCCAGAGATAGATACCAGACAAATTGGAAAAAATTTTATAAAGATATTCAAAGCCACCTTTTATAGAAAAATTAAAAAATTTAAAATTATTTGAATATATGCCGGTAGAGAAACCATTATGAAAAAATCTAATATTAAATTGATGCCTATTTTTTGATTTAAAAGAGTATTTAAATAAAAAACTTTCGTTTAGATAATCTTTTGTTCCAGAAAATCCAGATTCAAAATATAATCTCGAATAAAATATCTGTTTTGAATACCATTTATTACCTAAAATATAATCATCTGTTTCTTCATTGCCAGAAATAGAAAAATTGGCAAGCAAAAATAATAAAATAATAAAATAAAAATGGAGGTGATGAGATTCGAACTCACTACCTCTTGAATGCCATTCAAGCGCTCTAACCAACTGAGCTACACCCCCATTCTTTATATAAATCTATTTTTTCTTCTTCTTTTTAGCACCAAATATTACACATAGCCCTTTTACCACCAGAAAAGATAGATTTTTTGATTTTAGCATACTTTCAATATTTTTCTCTATTTCATCTGGTTTGTAAGCATCAACAATTGCAAAATCATCCCCTGTAATTCCGACAGATTCCGCAAGTTTTTTATAATCTAACTGAACAGTTGTCTCTCCAGTAATTCTCTCGCCAGATAAAGGATTTGGTTGCATGCCAGTCATTGCTGTGGTGCCGTTATCAAGAACAATTACTAAAATATTCTGCCTGTTGTATGCTGCATTTAATAAACCTGTTATGCCACTATGAGCAAATGTAGAGTCCCCAATTACAGCAACTGGCTTATTATGTTTACCAGTTATCGCCATACCATGAGCAATTGTTATACTTGCCCCCATATCAAGACAGGTATCAAGTGAATTAAATGGTGGCATTACACCAAGAGTATAACAACCAATATCACCAGAAACTATTGCCCCAAATTTCTTAAGTGTATTAAAAACATTTCTATGAGGACAGCCAGGACATAAAGCCGGTGGCCTTGGTGGAATTTTTATATCAATTTTAATACTCTCCTTCTTTTCCTCTTTTTCAATAAGAAAAGAAAAGGCTCTCTTAATTATATCTATGTTCAACTCCCCTGTTACTGGTAGATATTTCTTACCCTCTATGTTAATTCCCATTGCTTTAATTTCTGTTTCGATAAATGGATCAAGTTCTTCTACAATAAATACATTTTCAACAAGAGAGACAAATTCTTTTATCTTTTTTTCTGGCAAAGGATATACCATTCCTAATTTTAATATCGATGCCTCAGGAAATGCATCCTTTACATATTGATATGAAATACCAGAGGTAATAAAGCCAATCTTTTTAGAATTTAACTCTATAATATTTATAGAAAGGTTATTGCTATCTTCTTTTATTATGGCAAGCCTTTTTTCTACTTCAATATGTCTCTTTCTTGCAAATGCTGGTATCATTACATATTTTTCTGGATTCTTCTTAAACCCTTTTATCTCTAAATCTTTTGGTTTTCTTCCATTATCAATTACAACACTCTTTGAGTGACAGATTCTTGTCGTTGGTCTTAAAAGAATAGGAGTGTCATACTTCTCACTTAGTTCAAAAGCAAGCTCTGTAAACTCCATTGCCTCCTGTGAATCAGATGGTTCTAACATAGGAATTTTAGCTGCTTTTGCAAAATTTCTATTATCCTGTTCATTTTGTGAAGAATGCGCATCTGGATCATCTGCTGTCACTATAACGAGTCCCCCATTTACGCCAGTATAAGATAGTGTAAATAGAGGATCTGCTGCAACATTTAGTCCCACGTGTTTCATTGTTACAATAGTTCGAGATCCTGCATAAGATGCCCCAATTCCAACCTCCAATGCAACTTTTTCATTTACAGACCATTCTGTATATACACCTTCATAATCTTTTAGATTTTCTAAAATCTGGGTAGATGGGGTACCGGGATATCCAGCGCCAACTTTTACACCTACTTTGTATGCTCCGTAAGCAATAGCCTCATTACCAGAAAAAAGAATTTTTTGCATTTATATTATTCCTTTTTTGTTATTCTTTTTTTACTGAAATATATTATAAAAAATAAATTTTGTCAAAAGATTATTTGTAAATATCAAGATTTAAAAGTTCATTAAATTTATCTAAATCATTGGCTTTTATGAATTCTACCCCAAATCTTGTCTTATTTTCACCTATGTTTTTTAGATAGATTACTCTTCCTTTGAGTTTATAATTGTATGGCAAAATTTTTAAAGTAATATCACTTCCTACTAGTAATTTTTTTTCATTAATACCTTCAACAAAAAATCCCATGCCATAGCCAGTCGCATCAACCGTTGTTGCAGTATATTCTTCAAATAGTCCAATTGAGATCACAACATTCTTTAAACACTCTGGCAAAGCCTCAACTGGAATTCTTGCTTCTTTTCTTTTGTCTATCATGATATTCCTCCACATTTAATTTTATAACCTTTTTCAGGTATAAATTTTTTTTAAATTATATCTTTAAATTTATAAAAAAAATAAAAAATGTCAATAAAAAGATTTAAAAATTTTATTAATTAAAATTAATATATTTTTTTTATATTATATTAAATAATTAGTTTAAAAATATAATAAAGTAAAAATATATATTATAATATATCAAATTTTATTTTTTTATTAATTTATATATATATTGCTATATTTTATTATTTATTTTTCTATTTTTTAATTAGAGGAGAAAGAATAATTAATTAAAAAAATAATTTTTCTATTAAAATCTTAAATCCTATTATTATCAAAATTAAACCACCAACTATTTCAGCCCATTTTTCTATAAAACCACCGATAATTCTACCTAAATATACACCAAGCATAGACATTAAAAAAGTAATTATTCCTATAAAAATAAGAGAGATAAATATAGGAAGTCCAATTAATCCAAGAGAAATCCCAGCAGCAAAGGCATCAATGGAGGTAGCAATACAGATAAAGATAAGAGCTCTACCTTTTGAAAAATCCACTCTTTTACATTCTTCTTCTTTCTTAAAAAAAGATTCGACTAACATTTTTATTCCTAATATTAATAATAAGATAAAGGCAATAAAAGAAGAATATTGGGAGACTATCTTTCCTAAGAAATTTCCAAGAAAGTAGCCGGCTAATGGCATCAATATTTGAAAAAGAGCAGTATGAAAAGAGAGTCTGAATGCACTTATAAATTTAAAATTCTTATTACATATTCCATAACTTATACAAACAGCAAAGGCATCCATTGCCAGACCTAATGAAAGAAAGAATATAGTGATAAAAATCATAATATCCTCATTAATTAGAAATTATATTGTTCCCTGAGATTATTGCATAACTTTAAAGATTAATCAGATGAATAAAAAAATTACTATTTTTTTAGTCATGCAACAATATATAAAAAATGCTTCTAAAAATCCTTTAAATTAAGAATTTTTAGAAGCTCGGTTTTAAATATATAAAAATTAAATTATCTTATTCTTTTGAAGATTTTGGGAAATCATTATTTTTAATCTTTAATCTTAATTGTTCTAATTTTTCTACTATATTGATAAAGAAATCTGTCTTTCTTACTCTAATCTTAAAGTCAAGATCTCCGGCAAGCATTCTATCAAGAGATACTCTCATTCTATAAATAGGCCCTGCCATTTTATGAGAGAAGAATAGAGAATATATTGAAATTATTATCATTAATGCAAGACATACAAATAGTAAAGGAGGAATAACTATAGCAAATATATTTGTGTTTTTCTCCATTGGGATAGAAGTTTTTTCTAATGCTGCAGTATCTACATTTTCTACAACTTCCCCATCAGCATCTTTAATCAATCCCATTTTTATCCTCTCATCTAATTTTTTATAAACCTTCTGTTTTGTCTTAGAATCATAAAATTCATAAACAACTATTTGATCCTTATCATAATTATAAATCTTATTTCCTTCCCATGTTCTTTCTCTCTTTTCCTTAATCGTTACTCTCTGATTTAAAATATTATCGCCAAAAAGTGATTTATAATAAAACCACCCAGCAGCAATAATAAAACATAAAATTACAGTAAAAATAATAACCAATAAATATTTTACAATAAACCCAATCTGAAAAGGCTTGTCTATTAAGTAGTTAGATCTTTTATTGTTCACAAAAACCTCCATCTTTTTTAAAATATTTTTTTAATGAGATATATCACTCATTTTTCTATATCTATTTTACCTTGAAAAATAAAAAAAATCAAGAAATTTATTTAAAAATTTATTTTTTAAAAATTTTAAATATTTTTTCAGAAGGAAAAACTGTTTTCTTTTTCAATATCAATCTTCTTAGGTTGAGGCTTTTGATTCTCACCATGAACTCTTCTGTATTCCTCTAAAATTCTTCTCTCTTCTTTAGAAATATGCTTTGGAATCTCTATCTCTACTTTAATAAAAAGATCTCCTTTCCTTTCTGGTATATCGATATTTGGCATACCAGCACCCTTAATTCTCAAAATTTTACCATTTTCACATCCTTGTGGAATCTTAATCTTAATAGTTTTGCCATCTATGGTATTAACACTAATCTCATCCCCAAGAATTGCCTGAGTAAAACTTATAGGTATTGCCATTATTAAATTATCACCTTCTCTATGGTAATATTCATGAGGTTTTACTCTTATTTTTATATGCAAATCACCCGGGATTCCCCCATTTTCTGCTGCATCTCCCTTTCCTTTTATTATTATTCTTTTACCAGAATCAATACCTGGTGGAATTTTTATATTCTCAGTTACCCTTTTTATAACAACACCTCTACCTCTACAAACAGGGCATGGATCATCAATTACATCGCCAGAACCATTACATCTTGGACATGGCGTAGAAATTGAAAAAAAGCCCTGACTTCTTCTTATTTGGCCAGAGCCTCCACATTCTGGGCATCTTTTCTTACCACTGCCACTCTTTGATCCACTACCCTTACATGTATCACAAACTTCTTGTTTCTCAAATGTTAATTCTACCTTTTTACCAAAAAAAGCATCTTCAAGACTAATTTCTAAATTGTATAGTCTATCATTACCTCTTTTTGGTCTTTTAGTTTTAGTTCTTCCAAAACCGCCACCAAAGAAAGAGCTAAATATATCAGAGAGATCCTCAAACCCATTAAAAATATCTTCAAAATCTGTAAAATTAGCACCGTGAAATGGATTACCTCCATTAGCACCCATACCTTCTACACCAGCAAAGCCAAATTGATCATATCTTGCTCTTTTTTCTGGATCAGAAAGAATGGTATAAGCTTCTGTAGCCTCTTTAAACTTTTCCTCTGCCTCTTTATTGCCCGGATTTCTATCTGGATGATATTGCATTGCGAGTTTTCTATAAGCCTTTTTTATCTCATCTATGCTTGCATTTTTGTTAACCCCAAGGACTTCATACAAATTTCTACGCCCAGCCATTAGTTCTTTCTCCTTAAAAATGTTACATTTAAAATTAGATTAACTTTTCATTATAGAAAAATTGCAATAATTTCAATCGTAAAAAATTAATTAATATTATATAAAATAAACAAGGGGGATATCCCCCTGTTTTAAAATAAAACACCTCTTTTTAATTATTATTTTTTCTCGTCATCGACAACTTCATAATCCACATCTTCAACATTAGAACCAGAAGAAGATGAATTAGAATTCGAAGAATTAGATCCGCCAGTATTAGTCTGTTGGTTTGCCTGATTCTTATACATTTCTTCTGCTAATTTATAAGAGGCTTTCTGTAAAGCATCTGTTTTTGATTTTATAATATCTATATCATTTCCATTTATTACTGCTTTAAGATCATCTATAGCCTTTCTTATATTTTGTTTATCTGTTTCAGATATCTTATCACCATACTCATTGAGAGACTTTTCAACTTGATAAATTGTATTATCAGCATGATTTCGTGCCTCTGCTATCTCTCTTTTTCTTGCATCTTCTGCTGCATGCTCTTCTGCCTCTTTAATCATTTTCTTAATCTCTTCTTCGGTTAAACCAGAAGATGATTCTATTCTTATCTTTTGTTCTTTACCAGTACCCAGGTCTTTTGCGCTAACATGCAATATTCCATTAGCATCAATATCAAATGTTACCTCTATTTGAGGCACTCCTCTTGGTGCCGGTGGAATACCAACTAAATCAAATCTACCTATTGATCTATTATCTGCTGCCATCTTTCTTTCACCCTGAAGAACATGGATAGATACGGCCGTTTGGCCATCAACAGCAGTAGAGAATATCTGTTTTTCTGTTTTTGGTATTGTTGTATTTTTAGGTATAAGAACAGTCATTACACCACCTAAAGTTTCTATTCCTAAGGACAATGGAGTTACATCAAGTAATAATATATCTTTAACCTCTCCGGCTAATATACCACCCTGTATAGCAGCACCGATTGTAACCGCTTCATCCGGATTAACAGATTTTGATGGTTCTCTACCAAATAGTTCTTTTACAAGAGACTGTACTGCTGGAATTCTTGTTGACCCCCCGACTAATATAACCTCATCAATATCACTTGCCTTTAATCCAGCATCCTGTAATGCTATCTTACATGGCTCAATTGTCTTTTTGATTAAATCATCTATTAATTGTTCAAATTTTGCTCTTGTTAGAGTCAATTGAAGATGTTTAGGACCACTTGCATCAGCCGTAATAAAAGGCAAATTTATATCAGTAGTAGATTTACTCGAAAGCTCTATCTTAGCCTTTTCTGCTGCCTCTTTCAATCTCTGTAAAGCCATATTATCTTTTGAAAGATCAATTCCAGTCTGTGCTTTAAATTCATTTATCATCCATTCTATAATCCTTTGATCAAAATTATCTCCGCCAAGATGAGTATCACCATTTGTAGATTTTACTTCAAATACACCATCACCAATTTCTAATATAGAGATATCAAATGTTCCACCACCAAGATCATAAACTGCGATCTTCCCCTCTTTTTTCTTATCAAGACCATACGCAAGAGCTGCTGCGGTTGGCTCATTAATTATTCTTTTTACCTCGAGTCCAGCAATTCTACCAGCATCTTTTGTAGCCTGTCTTTGGGCATCATTAAAATATGCTGGCACTGTAATTACAGCCTCAGTTACCGAATGTCCTAAATAAGCCTCAGCAGTGGCCTTCATCTTTTGCAATATTGCAGCACTAATTTCTGGTGGAGAGTATTCTTTATTATCTATCTTTACTCTTGCATCACCATTAGGACCTTTTACAACCTCATAAGGGATTAATTTTGTCTCCTGTGTAACCTCTTCAAATCTTCTACCCATAAATCTCTTAATGGAGTAGATTGTATTTTTAGGATTTGTAATCATCTGGTTTTTTGCTGGTTGTCCTACTATTCTCTCCCCTTTTGAGGTAAAGGCAACTATAGAAGGTGTAGTTCTTTGGCCTTCTGAATTTGTTATTACAACAGGTTCACTACCCTCCATTACTGCCACACATGAATTAGTTGTTCCTAAATCAATTCCAATTATTTTCCCCATAGTTATTCTCCTTACATTAAAATATATTTTGAATTAAAAATTTTTATTCTTTATTATTTTTATCGTCAGTAGTTATATTTTCGGTATTTATTTCTTTGTTTGTCTCTTCTACTATCTCTTTCTTAGGCTTACATACTTTCACATGAGCAGGCCTTATTACCCTGTCATGAAGCATGTATCCTTTTCTAAAAACCTCAGAAATAATCTCTTTTTCACAATCCCCTTCTTCCATCATAAGTGCCTGATGAATATGGGGATTAAACTCTTCCTCTTTTTCCCCATATTTTACTACACCATATTTTTTGAATAAAAGATCTAAAAATTGCCTTTCAATCATTTCTATACCTTGAATATAGTTATTTATATCAACAACTCCATTTTTGCCACTCTCAATTGCCCTTTCAAAATCATCCAGTATAACAAGTAGATCACTGATTATATTAAAATTAGCATATTTTAAAGAATCCTGTTTTTCCTGTGCTGTTCTTTTTCTTAAATTTTCCATTTCAGCAAGGCTTCTTTTATATTTATCAAGATATTCCTGATAGAGATTTTCTTTTTCTTTAATAATATCTTCTTTTTCCTTAATTACCTCTTTTAATTTTTCATTTTCTTTTAAGATTTTTTCATATTCTTTTAATAGTTCATTATGATCCAACTTTTCAACATTATCTTTTTCTTTGTTCTTTTTTTTAGAATGATGCTCCTCTTTATTCTCTTTCTCCTCCTTTTTTAATTCTTCATTTAAATTTTTCACACTTTCATTTTTAGTTGCTTCCATTCTTATCAACTCCTTTCTTTATTTTATATTCTTTATTTTTTATATTCTTTGTTCTGTAATTCTTTTAACATACATAAAGTTAATAAATATTAACAAAACGGTCAAGAATTTATTGTAAAGATTTAAAAAAAAATTACAAATATACAAGAATTCTTAACAGTAAAATTAAAACTGTAATTCAATCTTTATTACTTTTTTGTTTAAGAATATTATAGAGATTATCATTATGATTTCCAAAATCAACAGATATCCCTATTCCAGCGTATATTTGAATTTTAAAATCCAAAACACTCTTGTCATTTATTCCATTATTTCTACTTAATAAAAGATCGTAACCCCCAATCCTTTCATTATATCCATATAATGTCGGTAGTAAAAAGAATCTTGCTCCACATTCTGGATAAAAAGAGACCCATTTATTAGAATATAATTTTACAATAAAAGAAAGATTTAATCCTAAATTTACCGGATTAATTATCCTAAAATAGTTTGTATATCTATTAAATTGATTTGGGCCATCAATTATATCATCATGAAAACTCCCTTCTCGAAGAAAAAGGTAATTTTTTTCTATTCTATAAAAAGAATAAAGCCATAAGTCAAGTATTAGTCCACTTTTTATTATAAAATTGAGATGATAATTATTCTTTAACTCTTTTTCGAGTGGAATATAGATCATCAAATTTAAGGGAATATCCATAAAAAAAGAGAATGTGTTTTGAGAATAAGTAACAATATTATCTAATTCAATATATTTTGACTCTGTAAAATCAAATCCTAAATTAAAAGATATCCCCCCTTCTAATCCTATAAATTTAGAGAATCTATATTGAAAAGAATTAGCTATATCAAAAGTTGTTGCAAAAGCAAAAGATAATCCTTTAAATTCCGGATTATAAAGATTAAAAAAAGGGGAAAAAAAGAGATTGAAAGATATAGAGGATGGTTTTAAATAAGATGGTACTTTATTTTTATCAATGGCAAAAGAATTTAGTATTAAAATCATAAATAAAAAAGTAAATATATTTTTTCTCATATTTTACTCTTTCAAAATAATATCAAATTTACTATGATACTCTTTTTTTATAAATTTTTTTGACTCTTCAAAAATCTCTTTCTTGGCTTTATACCAGTTACCAAGATCATCATTTTCTTTACATCCATTTTTAACCCACAAATAATATGCCTTTGTTTTTATATACTCCTCATCAAAAAAAGGAATCTTTAAGAAAAAAGAGCAATAGTTGAGACTTTTATCATACGGTGGTTTACCTAAAAATTCACTATCTGGGGATGGTTCTATTAAAAATCTATAACAATCTTCTTTAAATGGGCAATTTATGCCCGTACATAATAAAAATTCTTGTTTCATTTTTATATAATAACCATTTTTTTAAATATTGTCAAAAAAATTTATTAGAAGAAAACAAGAAAAAATGTGATTTTATTTTTAGGCAGTTTAAAAAAATAGAATTATCCCAAGGGTTAATTTTGTTTGAGAAATGCTTGTAATAGTCTTATTACTTTTTTGTAGAATTTAAAATAATTTTTTCAATAGTATGTCTCAAAGCCTATTACCTGGTAGCAATCGTTGTAGATTGCCTTGTAGAAGGGCGTAGTGTTACCGGAAAAGTGGGATAATTCTCTGGCCTTACTCCAATTTTTTATCTTTGTTAGTCTCAAAAATAACTTTAATGTCATTATACTACACTTCATCTCAACCCTGGTAATCCCAAGTTTCTCATACTCTTCCAAAAAAAGTAGGATAATTCTCCTCAGTAAACAACCCATGCTGAAAAAATTTAAATCAGCATGCATTTTCTTTAAGAATCTATAGTCCTGTTTGGAAAGATATATATGAAATCTTGCATCCCCATCTATTCTTTCATATTTATTGCCATCCTCTGGACCGAAACAATATATTTCTTTTACTCTATTAGTATAGAGTTGCAAGATATATACAACGAGTCCAGAAATAGAAATGTTAAATTTCCTTGCAACATTTTCAAGTCTTTTTTTCATTGACGAGTTAATAACCACATGTAACTCATGTTCGCAAATATAATTTTTTAAAATTTTACTAATATTGTTCATAAAAAATCCTCCCTAAAATTATTATAAAAATTATTTTCTATAATATTA
>Ga0116167_1002792_pt1 | contig 14345 bp, 12 predicted proteins | sample AD_JPNMR3_MetaG_FD_89794 | JGI IMG/M metagenome (GOLD analysis project Ga0116167, IMG submission 89794) | Active sludge microbial communities of municipal wastewater-treating anaerobic digesters from Japan - AD_JPNMR3_MetaG | ecosystem: Engineered > Bioreactor > Anaerobic > Digestate | place...
TACGGCGGGTCGATGTAGATCATCTGCACTTTGCCCGCGAGGTCCTCGCGCCGCGCGAGCGACGACATCACCTGGAGGCTGTCGCCCAGAATCAGCCGGTTCGACCAGTCCACGTCGTGCTTGTAGAACTGGACCGCTTCGTTGTACTCCTGCTCCGGGTCGGCGAACAGCGACCGGTTCACATCCTCCCGCGCGGCCACCTTCAAAATGGCCTGCGCGCTCACGCGCTCGTGGATGTGCAGAGCCACCGGGTCGACGGCGAACCCCTTGGCTTCCCGCTTGCCCGCCCATTCGAGCCACGGCTCGTGTTTACGGAGCGCCTCGGCCAGCGCCCAAGCCTCGGCTTCATTCAACGGCCGCCGCGTAGCTTCGGCCAGCAATTCCGGCAACTCGTCCGCGCTGCCGGTGGGGTCGAAGCGCAGCACGGGCGCAAGGCGCGGGCTGTAGGAATACTCGGCCTTCGGCAGGAGCGGAACGTGCCCCTCGGCCGCGATCTTGGCCGGCGGGTTGTTTTTCCGGGTGGCTTCGGGATGGCGGTAGTCGGCGACCGGCGTGTTCCGATTGCCGCTATCGGAATTGCCCTTCTTCTTCCTGGCTGCCATAGCTTAAGTCCTCATTCTAGTCGCTTAAGAGGTCTTCAGACCTGCGACTATCGGACCTAAGCGTCCGCCCGGCCCGCCCCCGGGCCGCGGAACATCAGGCAAACGGGGCAGAGCGTGATTCGGTCAACGATCCTCGCCGTTGGCCGGGCGCGCCTCACGCTGCTTCCAGGCACGCAAGATCTCGCGGCCCTTTTCAGAATACAGGCGTTCCTGAAACTCCCGGTCGAATCGCTCCAGGTCGTAATCGGCCCGCTCGCGATGCTCGAAGCGCTCGGGTTGGGCTGGCAGGTTTAGAATCAATCGCGTATCCGTGGACATGGCAAGAAGCTCTCAAGTTTATCGCAAATAGAAATTCCAAAAGCAGTTGTTCAGCTTCCGATCGTTGGTGACCACACGGTAGATGCAGCCGCTGATCTTCTCCCGGAGATGCCACATTCCTGCTTGCTCCTCGAGCGAGAACTCCATCTCACCCAACAGGACGCGCCGCAGCAGGGCTGCGCAATCCGGAATCGTCCGGACCACCAGGACGCCGTTGGCGACTCCTGTATCCAGGTTAACCTGTAGCGCGAGCGGATGGGATTCCTTCAGCGTCCGCGCCCGCTTGTCGTAAACGATCTTCTCCGCTGTGGCGATCAGCCGGCAGAAACTCTCCAGCGCGCCGCGGGTGGTACTGGCAAACTCGCGGATTGCCTCCTCGTCCCGGAGTGACGACCAGATCTTCCGCCCGCAAAACAGCTTCAAGGCGTCTTCCACTTGATCGACGACCTTCCGGTCGTCGTCCGTTAGCCTCTGGCCGATCTGGTCATCCGCGTACAAGACGAAGCGCCATCGCTCCAGAATGGTCGCCGGGGCCTCGGCCAGCAACTGCGCCGTCCGCTTCTCAACATCCAGGTCCGGTATGAAGGCGATGACCGGCTTGCCCTGGGCCAACGTCGACGCCAGTTCAGAATCCTTTCCCAACGTATCGGTGTCTTGGACCGAGTACACCGTGCAGCGTGCCCGCTTAAGCATCAGCGCTTCCACCAAACCCTTGTTCACCCGGTTGTCCGTGTACGCTTGCGTCGGGTCGAAATACCGCAGCCCCAAGTCTCTGATCTCGTCCGCGGCCATCAAGCGGTCGATGAACTCGTACAGGTCCTTGTACTCCCAGGCCTTCCGCATCGACGTTGCGAAGTAGACGTCCATGTGGTCCCAGGTCAGGTAGGTCCCTTGATTGCGGGTCGCGCGGGTAAGGACTGAATCCACCGTCTTGGCCAGGTGTTCGATTCGCTCGAAGGACTCTTTGAGGAACTCAGCCAGCCGGGCCAAATCCGCCCTCGGATTGGCCTCGCGGAAGTTCTTAATGGTCGCTTCCAGGAGCTGGAACTCTTCCTGTTGAGCCATCTCGCGGACCGTCGTCAGAAGGTCATCCCAGGCGCCGGCCGCGCCGACCGTCTCCACCGCTGCAAGCAGCAGTTCGCATCGCCGAAAGTCGGCGCGCACCTCGTTGGCCGAGAGATAGCCGACGAAAGGAGTCTGACCTTTCTCGATGCGTTCAATTTCCAGCAGCTTGGCCTGCCGGCTCTGGAAGTAGGCGGCCTCCGCGGCGGGATCGGGGAACGCGGCCGCGACCTCTCGCTTGAACTCGGCTGCGTCCTTCATGCGGGATAGCTTCCGGTAGCCGTGGACGAAATTGCCGTAGAGCAGCAACGCGGCCCGCTGGAAGCGTTCCACTCCCTGCGGAATTGTGCCGATCGTGCAAGTCGGCCCGAAGAAATAATCGAAAAAAGGCGCCTCTACGCGATCCTTATGGACCATCAGCAGGAGTTCGTTAAACTGCGAGCAGTCGATCGGCCGGGAATCGTCCTGGAGGATCTGCTTCAGACCGTCTTTGTCTATCCCGTCTTGGCCCTTAACCTCCGTGCCCGTGAGCCGGGCAACGCACGTGATCAGATCTTCTGGGGACAAGCCAGTGCCTCCGTCTGGATGCCAAAACATAGCTTAATGCAATTGTTCTTTCCGGACCAGCCCTTCTTGCGGCTTCAGCTTGTCCACTAAACACTGTACACTTGGGATATGCGACCAGCGCAACGCAACGGGAAAGCGGCGGATGCCATGGCTGTTGCCGGCGGGCAGCAAGGCGTGATCTACGCCCGCGTCTCCTCGAAGGACCAGGAGCGGGAGGGTTTCTCCATTCCCGCCCAGCTCCAACTCCTCCGCGGCTACGCCGCCAGCCGCGGCCTGACCGTCCTCAAGGAGTTCGTTGACGTCGAGACGGCCAAGCAGGCCGGCCGCACAGGCTTCGGCGAGATGCTCGCGTTCCTCCGCAAGGACAAGTCGTGCCGCATCCTGCTCGTCGAGAAAACCGACCGCCTCTACCGCAACCTCAAGGACTGGGTCACGCTCGACGAATTGGACCTCGAAATCCACCTCGTCAAGGAGAACATCGTCATCTCTCAGGACTCGCGGTCGTCGGAGAAGTTCATGCACGGCATCAAGGTCCTGATGGCCAAGAACTACATCGACAACCTCTCGGAGGAGACCAAGAAAGGGATGCTCGAGAAGGCGCGCCAAGGGATCTGGCCTTCCTACGCTCCGCTCGGCTATCTGAACGTGATGGGCGCGGACGGCAAGCGGACCATCGCGCCGAACCCCGAACTGGCGCCGGTCATTCGGCGCATGTTCGAACGGTACGCGACAGGTAAGCACTCCTTGAAGGAACTCGCCAAGCTGGCGCGGCAGGACGGTCTGCAATATCCCAAGAGCAAACTTCCCGTTCCGACCTCGACCGTCCACAAGATCCTCCGCAACCGCATCTACTCGGGCGACTTCGACTTCGACGGCAAGACCTACGCCGGCAAATACGAGGCGATCGTCACGCGCGAGCTGTGGCAGGAGGTCCAGGACCGCCTCGACGGGCGCAGCCGCCAGAAGCCGCGCAAAGCCCGGCACGAGTTCGCCTTCAGCAACCTCATCCGTTGCGGCCACTGCGGCTGCGCCATGGTCGGCGAGTTGAAGAAGAAGCAATACGTCTACTACCACTGCTCGCGGTACAAGGGCCGTTGCCCGGAGCCGTACACGCGCGAGGAGGTGCTGGAAGAACGGTTCTCGGAGCTGCTCCGGAAGCTGACGTTCCCGAAGGACGTCTTAGACTGGATCGTCGCCGCGCTGCGTGAAAGCCACCACGACGAGAAGACCTTCCACGACGAAGCGATCGGACGGCTCCAGGCGGAGTACCGCCGCCTCCAGGATCGCATCGACGCGATGTACGTGGACAAGCTGGATGGCCGGATCGACAACGCGTTCTTCGACCGCAAGTCGGCCGAGTGGCGCACCGAGCAGGACCGCATCCTGCGCGACATCGAGACGCACCAGTCCGCCAACCGGACCTACATTGAGGAAGGCGTCCAACTCCTGCGCCTGGCCGACCGCGCACACGCCTTGTTCGAGAGGCAGGAACCGGCGGAAAAACGGCGCCTCCTCAATTTTCTACTATCGAACTGCGTTTGGAAGGACGGAGTGCTGACCGCGGAATACCGCCAACCCTTTGACATGTTGGCACTTGCGCGAGAGGCGGCTGGTGATACGGTTGGGGAGGGTGCGGCGAAAACGGCCAGTTTTGAGAAGTGGCTCCCCGGCATGGATTCGAACCACGATTCACGGCTCCAAAGGCCGTTGTCCTACCATTAGACGACCGGGGAGTGCCGGGTCGACAACGATGCTAGTTGACAGTTTACCAGCCCCGGCGGCATGAGTGCCAGATGGAGAGACCGGTTGGCCGGGCTGGGCGTGCCACGCCACCCGGTTGGCCGCGGCGCGGCGTCCCGGGCACGGACGCGGCGCCGCCGGCGCGACCTTTACAATGGCGAATAATGGCGCGAATCGTGATTGACGCGACCAGCCTGCTCCTGCGCAGCGCCGGCGTGAAAACCTATATCTACCACTGGGTTAGGGCGTTGCGTTGCGCCGCCGTCCAGGATTCGATCCGGCTGTTTCCCTTCTACGGAGACATCGGCGCGCTCGACCACGAGGCTTCGTGCGCCGGAAAACTCCAGACCATCCTCGGCAAACTGGCCGTGCATTTTTCCAACACCTGGTGCAATCCCGTGCTTGAAGCCGTTGGCTGCGCGGCTGACGTGTTTCACGCATCCCAGCATCTGCGCAATCCGCCGTACCGCTTTACAAAGCTGACGGCCACCATTCACGACATGACCTGCTGGCTGATGCCCGAGGTCCACACTCCCGCCAACGTGAAAGCCACCTTGATGCACGGTGACAGGGTCCTTCGCCGCGCGGCGGCACTGATCGCCGTCTCCGAACAAAGCAAACAGGACGCTGTCGATGTGCTGGGGCTGCCGGCTGAACGGATCGAGGTGATCTATCCGGGCGTAGCGGAGCAGTACTTTCAAGCGGGGCCTCTCGAAGCGCAAGCCGCTGCCCGGAAGTACGGTCTGGAAAAGCCCTACATTCTCTTTGTGAGCACCATCGAACCGCGAAAGAACGTCGACAGGCTGCTGGATGCCTACCAGTCAGTTTGCCCGCAGGTTCGCGAGGAATACGAACTGGTGATCGCGGGCGCTTTGGGCTGGTGTTCGGAGGCGACGGCGAAGCGGCTGTGCGCCGAAACTCGGGGGATCCGCTACCTGGGCTATATTCCCGAAAGCGATTTGCCGGGGCTCACGGCGGGCGCGGCGATGTTCCTGTTCCCCTCCCTATACGAAGGCTTCGGATTGCCGCTCGCCCAGGCGATGGCTTGCGGCGTGCCTTCGATCACGTCGCGTAATTCTTCTCTCCGCGAAGTGGCCGGTGACGGCGCCTTCCTCGTCGAGCCCACCAACACAGAGGAGATCGCCTCGGCGATTGAGACGCTGGCGCTTTCGTCCTTGTTAGCGCAGGACCTTGGACGGCGGGGGCGCCTGCGCGCGTCTATCTTCCGGTGGGAACGCAACGCCCAGCAGTCTCTGGCTTTCTTTCACCGCGTGGCGGGGATCTGAACCGTACGTTGACTTCCCATCAACGCCCGTGGGCGGGAGCGCCCTCGTACTGGATGATCGTGTCCACGATGCCGATTTCTACGCGGCGGTTCTGCTGCCGCGCCTCCGGCGTGGTGCCTTTCACGCGGGGACTGCTTTTGCCGAAGCCCTTCGTGGTCATGATGTCTGCGGGCACGCCTGCTTTGATCAGATAGTCCGCGACGGCTTGGGCGCGGCGGAGCGAGAGTTGCTGGTTGTACTCGTCGGTCCCTATATCGTCGGTATGCCCGTAGACGAACAGCCGGTATCCGCTGGAGGCGAGCAGCACGCCGGCGATCCGGCTCAGCGTTTCGCGGTTCTCCGGACGCAGCGTCGCCTGGTCGAAATCGAACTTGAAAGAATCGTTCGCCATTTCGACCACCATGCCCAGGGGCGTCCTTCGCGTCGGCGCGATCCGGCTCAGCGCCTCCTGCATGCGGTCCAGTTCCTGCTCGCGGCGCCGCCGGAGTTCTTCCATCTGCCGTTGAGCCGCTTGCGCCCGCTGTTGAGCGGCTTGCGCCTCCGCCCGGGCTCTTTCGGCTTCGCTCTGGACGCGCTCGGCCTCCGATACGGCTTCGCTTCGCGCGGCCTCGGCTTCCTCGGCCCGCCGCCGCGCCTCCTGCGCGCGCTCGAGCGCAAGTTCGAGCTCGCGGGAATATTCGGTAAGCCGGCTGATCACGGCCTGCGAGCGCTCATCCGCGCGGCTGAGTCTTTCTTCCACGGTTTTCAAACGGTTTGCCGCCTGCCATAGCAGTGCGGAGAGAATGGCGATGGCGGCGATCGCCGCGGCCGCGCCCAGGAGTCTCCACCTGGACTTGCTTCGATCCCGCTGGTCTCCTGTTTCCATGTCCTATGCCATTCTCCGCCTTCGGGAGCCGATAGGGCAAGGCAGCAAAGGAGCGCGAAGCCTGCAGAGGCAGCCGGGGAAAGGACCAAAAAGCCTACACAGTGCAGATTTCAACTGCCTGGCGCAGCGATTCCAGCGGGTCGCGCCTCGGCGTGAACTCGTGCGAGAAGTATCCCGTGAAATTCAGATCGGCAATGGCCTTGGCGATGGCCCGGTAGTTCAGCTCCTGGGTCTCGTCGATTTCGTTCCGTCCCGGATTCCCTGCCGTGTGGAAGTGCCCGATCCACTGGATGTTTTCGCGGATGGTGCGGATGACGTCGCCCTCCATGATCTGCATATGGTAGATGTCATACAGCAGCTTCACCCGCGGCGAGTTCACCCGTTTGCAGACCTCGACGCCCCAGGCGGTGTGGTCGCACATGTAGTCCTTGTGGTTGACCTTGCTGTTGAGCAGCTCCAGGTTGATTGTGACGCCCTTCTCCTCGGCAAAGCCTTTGATGCGGTTCAGCGCGGCAACGCAGTTCTCCAGGCCCTCCTCGTCCGACATGCCGCGCCGGTTTCCGGAAAAGGTGATCACATTCGGCACGCCCGCCTCGGCCGCCCTGGCGATGTTCTCCCGCAGTTCGGCGATGATTTTGTCGTGAAACTCCTTGCGATTGAGCCCGTCCGCGATCGTTCCGCCTCCCGACACCATGGTGGGGATCAGGCCGTACTTCTTCAGCACGGGCCAGTCCTTTGGTTCCACGAGATCGATGCCCACGAGTCCGACTTTTGCCGCGTTGGCGCACAACTCCTCGATGGACCATTTGTTGAAGCACCAGCGGGCTACTCCCTGTTTTAGCCGGCCCTTGCTCGCCGGGGTTGGCTGGCTCTTGCCAAGCCCCGCCGCACCGGCCGCACCTATTCCAACTGCCGACAAGAAGGTTCGCCTTTGCATGGAAGATATACTAACAGGAGAGCAGGTGGAAGAAAATGGCGTTCGCGCTGTGGATTCAGGACGATCTGGCATGGGCGCAGGGTCTGCATGAATACCGCCCGATGGGTGTCGCCGTCATCGCCGTGACCGACCGTTTTCACCACCGCGACTTTCGTCCCGGCCGCACCGCCCCGCCCCGCCATGGCAAGCATTACGCCGGGCTGTTCGCCTCGCTTTCCGAGCTCAACCGCCGGCTGGCCCGGCTGCCGAAGCGCAAAAGCAGGACTCCGGCGTGGGTGTAGTCACAACAAAACGAAATAAATTCTTCTGACATCCTAACCACAACACTTACCAGCACTTAGTAAGCGGATTCGAGCTGTCTCCGGCGCTCGTCCCGGTCAAGTTTTCGGGAAGCGGTTTGTATAATCGGGAGCCACTTCTCCTTATGCCCGATAACTTCGATCAGCTCATACTCGATAACCAGCCTTTTCCGGAAACGGACATCGACTCGCTGCCGTTCGGCCCGTTTCAGGCTCCCGAAAACTCGCGTCTTGCCAGCTATCTCGAAATCTCCGGCGCGCTGGGAGCATTTCCCGGCGCCGAGCGGGTCCCGCTCGACGACTTGGTTCCGGCCGCCGGGCCGGACAGCCGTTTCACGATCCTGACAACGGAAACAACGATTGCCAGTGCGGCGCCGGGCACGGTTCCGCTCGTGGCCGGCCTCAAGGCCTCGTGGAGGACCGATACCAGCCGCACAGTGCGCTCGGCGGTGATTGCCGCGGTTCCGCGGCAGGCCGGCGCGCGCGACCAACTCGAACCCGTTTTTGCAAACCTTCCTGCGCCCGCGCTAATAGACGGGCCGGACTGCCTGCCGGCAAACGTCGCGCTGCTGTACTCGGTCGATGGATCCCTCCAGGCCGCGGCAGACACGCGGCTGGGCTTCATTTTCAACTGGCTGCGCGAAATCGCGGCGGGCGCCCTTGCGGCCGATCTCGGTTTGGCGCTCGATGCCGGAGTGGAAGCAGCACTCGACGTATCGCTGGCCGGCTCCTTCCTGGCGGCGATCAACCGCGACCGCGAGGGCCGGCTCCGCCTGCGCATCTTCCGGCGCCGGGACTCGGCGCTGGATTTCGCGCTGAACGTCGCCGTAACCGCGACGCCGCGGGGGGTGCTTCCAGACCGGCCCGAGCAGCTCGCCCTTGCCATTCTCGGGGTCCACGAAGGCCAATGGCTGGACGCGCTGGCGCGTTTGGCGAAGGCCGATCCGGAAAAACTGCGCGCACGATTCGGCGAAGCCGTAGACCGCTTCCTGGACCTGTGGCGCAACCTGGAGCCGCGGGCCGCCGCCGCGATCTGGCGTGCGGCGGAAAAGAGCGACGACCTGGCCGCGGTCCGGCGCTGGGTTCACCGTATCGCCACCGAACTGCGCACCCCGGAGGATTTCAAGGCCGTGCTGGGTGAAGTCCTCGAAGCGTCGCCGGGGTTCGCCGCCTCGCCCGCGGGCATCTGGCTGGAGGCAGCCGCTGGCGGCCTGCTTGCGGCGGTTGTTGACCAGAACCGCTTCCAGCAGTTAGTGCGCGCCGCCGGGGCGGCCGATGCCTTGCTGAGCGACGAGACGCTCGCCGGCGTTCTCACCGCGCTGAAGCACTACGCCGCGGAGCAGCTTGGTCTTGGCCGCATCGAGCGCGCCCTGGACAGCCTGGCCTCATGCGAATCCCTGGACGCTTGGGTGCTGGAGCGGCTGACCGCTATTTTCGGCAACCTGGAATCGGAGGAAGGCCTCGGCCGGGCGGCGCGCAATCTGAAAGCGGTCATCGAGCTTGCGCGCAAGATCTACAGCCGCGCGCTCGAGGCCCTCGAAGCGAAGTACGCGGCCGAGATTGGCTATCACTACGAGCAGAGCGGCGCCGGCGACGCACTGCTGGATTGCTCGTTCAGCTTCACCCCGGAAGGGCTGGCGGCCTACCGGGCGGCGTTCGCCGGTGACTTTTCGTTCCTGAGTAAGCCGCCGGAGGAGCATGTCCGGCTGCACCGCGCGGTCTTGAGCCATACCTTCAACCGGAACACTCACCTGGAACTGCATCTCCCCTTTCTGGACCGCAAGCAGTGGGAAGAGCGCTGGGAGGCCCTCGCCCGCGTCGAGGTCCAAACTGGCGAGGACGGCCGCCTGTTCGCCTATACGGTCGATGCCTCCGACTCGATTGAGAAGAAGAGCAGCTACCAGGGCACGCTTGCGCTCGTTGGTGCGTTGCTGACCGGCAGGGAACCCGATTTCACCCTGACCTATACCGGCCGGCGGGCGGGCGTGCGGGTCCAGGAGCTGGCGCCGCTGCTGAACGCCTACGGATTCCCCGAGAACGCGGTGGAAGAGGGCGCCGACGTTTCGCTGACGCTTTCCGTGCCCGGCAGTTTCGTCGCCGCATGGCTCCATGCGCCGGACGAGAGTTCCTCGGAATACTTTCCGACTTTCTCAGCGGTGTCCGTCGCCGTTCAGCGGGCGCTGCGGCAGTGGTTGCCGTATCTCTACTTCAGCGACATCGACCGGTACGGCGATCTGGAAGCCGCCTTCCCGCTCATCGTTTACAAGTGCATGCGCCCGTACCCTGGGCGCGGGCGCGGCGAGTTCACCTACGACGTTATGGAGCCCCAAACGATGCCGCTGGCGCTCCGGAGCGCGGCGCGCGCGCTACCCGCCGAAACGAGGCGAATCCACGCGCTGCTGACCGCGGCGGGAAAGCCGAAAATCGCGAAATTCTACGCGCCGGACGAAACGAGGCAGATCATCGCCGCCGTGCAGCGCAAACCGCACCTTCTGAACGGGCTGCTCTCGGCCGACGCGTTTTTCGTGGACAACCTGCAGCGGCTTGCCAAAGAGGGCCGGGCGCTCCGGGAAGCGCTGCCCGCGAACCCGAAGCGCGCGGTGAAAAAACTCGCGAAATTCGCGGCCGAATTCGTAGCCACTTTTCACCGCCGCCTGCGCCGGCTCTACGGCGGGCAGAACTTTACGCAGTTCGGCTCCCTGCTGCTGGTCGAGGCGACACGCGCCCTCCACGGCGCGCTGAACGGGGAAGGTACGGTAGCCGGAGTGCTGCGCGTCTCCAAGGGAGAAAAAGGAGCGGCCGGGGCATACGACCGCATCGTCGTGAATTCCGCATTCCGACCGTGAGCCGCCAGATCGGGCTGGCTCAAGTTTTTCGGCTTTTCCGCCGATGTTAAGATCGTGCGGACCGCCAAAATCCTACCGGTGCTGGCAATCCTGACCGCGGCGCCTGCGCTGCGGTCACAGGACACACGCGCGGTGATGGAGGAGTCGCTGGCGAAACAACGGGAATCCATCGCCAGGCAGATGGCAGCCATACGGGCTCAAATCGGGGCGAGCGCTACGGAGGAGCAGCCCGCAGACTCCTTCTTCACCGTCCCCTGGGTTTTTCCCACCACAGTTTTTGCAACCATAGCGCAGTGCAATCCGCTGCCTCCGGGGCAAATCGGGCCTTTGGTTGCGGAAGTGTCCAGGAGGGAAAACCTGCCGCCGGAACTGCTCCGCGCCGTTATCGAGAAGGAATCGGGCTTCCGGCCTTGCGCCGTATCACGAAAAGGCGCGCAGGGTCTGATGCAGTTGATGCCCGAGACCGCCGCCCTGCTGGGAGTCGAGGATGTTTTCGATCCGCTCCAGAACGTGCAGGCGGGCGCCCGGTTTCTCAAGCAACTGCTGAAGCGGTATGAGGGCAACGTGCCGCTCGCGCTTGCCGCGTACAACGCGGGACCCGGGCGTGTGGAAGCGGCGGGCGGCGTGCCGTTCATCCGGGAGACCCGGGAGTACGTCAAGGCGATACTCGGCAGCCTGCGGCCGCGACAGAGTGAAAACTGACTCGCGCTAGCTGGCGGAGACCTGCTTCGCGCTGGGGATTTGCACCGGTTTGAGGTCGCCCATGAGGAGATGCAACAGGGCGAGCCCCGTCAGGTGGAAGCATCCCATCAAGAGAATCATCGGCGTGTAGCCGAAGTATTTCACCACCACCCCCGCTACGATGGCCGAGAAAATCGTGTTGCCGATCGCTCCCACGGCGCCGCCGAAGCCGACCACGGAAGCCACGGCGCCTTTCGGGAACACATCCGAGACAGTCGTGAACAGGTTGGCCGACCAGCCCTGGTGGGCCGCCGTGGCGAGGCTGACCAGCGCGACGGTGAGAACGATGTTGGGCGCGAACGCGGACATGGCGGCGATGGGCATGCAGCATGCGCACACGGCCAAGGCGGTCTTGCGCGCGCGTCCGGGAGCCCAGCCCCTGCGCATCAGGAAGCCGGAAAGCCAGCCGCCCGCCACGCTGCCGAAATCGGCCATGAGATAGATCACGGGGAGGGTCCAGGCGACTTCCTTCAGGCTGAGGCCCCGGGTGCGCTCCAGGAAGCTGGGAAGCCAGGTGAGATAGAACCACCAGACCGGGTCGCTGAAAAACTTCGCAATGGCAAAGCCCCAAGTCTGCTTCATGCGGATGGCGGCGCCCCATCCGATTTTCGGCGCGTCCGCTTCCTCGGCGGACGTATCGGAACGGATGTAGTTCAGCTCCGCGGCATTGGCCCGTTTGCTCTTTTCGGGGGAGTTATACGTGGAGAACCAGAGAGCGACGAGCAGGAACTGAAACAGCGCCGGCAACAGGAAACACATGCGCCAGCCCATGTGGAGGTACATGTAGGCCAGAATGGGCGGGCCGATCATGACGGCGATATTGGTGCCGGCATTGAAGATGCCGGTCGCGAACGCCCGGTCCTTCTTGGGAAACCACTCGGCTACGGCCTTGATCGCTGCAGGGAAGTTCCCCGATTCACCGAAACCTAGCAGCGCCCGCCAAAAGCCCATCTGAAATGCGCTGTTGGCCAGTGCGTGGCCGGCCGCCGCGATCGACCAGCAGGCGATCGATACGCCGTAGCCGATACGCACGCCAACCCGGTCCACAAACTTTCCAACCACCAGGAAGCCCACGCCATAAGCGATTTGAAACGCGGCGAAGATGTAGCCGTAATCGACATCGTCGTAGTGCAGGCTTTCGCGTATCCGCAAATCCAGCGTGGAAAGGACAATCCGGTCGAGGTAGTTGAACGTGGTCCCGAGAAGGAGGAGGGTCAGCACCCACCACCGGACCCGAGTCATGGAAGATTGCACCCCGCCATTATACGTTTGCCCTGCCGCCACGGACTACTTCTTGTACTTCTCCGAGCAGGCTGGGGAGCAGAAGTGCAGCACGCGCCCGTCGATAGTCTTCTTGACGGAGGTGGCGGTCGAGACGTAGGTGCCGCAAACGGGGTCGCGCTTCAGTTCACCGCTGGTGCGCGGTCCCCCACCGCCCGGCGGGGAATTGGGATCGGGCTCGAAGAGCGCGGCCGCGGCTTTGCCGATGACTCCGATGACCGACCGCAGGAGGGTAATGACGATAATCGCGAGAAGGATGTATAGGACAGCTCTGACCATGACGTGGGGCGTCCTGCAGGCGGACGCCCCATCCCTTCAGATTACTTCTTTTTGGACTTCTTGGCCGGGGCTGCGGCGGGCGCGTTCGGATTCGTGTAGGTCGTCTGGATTGTCGAATCGATGGTTTGGAGCATCGCCTGGGCGGCCGCCGCATTCTGCCCATTCGGAGCGAGTTTCAGATAGGTCTCGAAATGTTCCCTGGTGCCCGGCGGCGGAACGATCTTGCCGTCGGCGGTGGTTTCCGCCTTCGCCATCAGAGTCAAGCCGTACTGATAGTGCGCCTCGGCGTAGTTCGGATCGGCTTCAATGGCTTTCTTGAAGGCTTGGGAGGCTTCTTCGTTCTGGCCGGAGTTCACGAGCAAAGCGCCGAGATTGTAGTAATACTTTCCGGCGTTTGGCGGGTCGATCTCGGCGGCCTTCTGCAACTCAGCCTGGGCCTCCGGGAACTTGTTGGCGCGAGCCAGGGCCAGCGCGTAGTTGTTGTGGTAGCCGGCGTCGTTTGGATTCAGGGAAATTGCCTTGCCCCAGGCCTCCAGGCCCTGGTTCATGGTCGTTTCGCGGTCCGCACCCGTCTTGCTCTGTGCCAGTCCGATATAGGCATCTCCGAGGTGAGCCCAGACCACGTGTTGGTTGGGATCGATCTCGCTGGCCTTCACAAAGGATGCTACGGCCGTCTCGTACTGCTTTGCTTCGAGGGCCTGCATGGCGGCGTTGAAGGCATCATTCAGCGCCCTGTTCCTTTCCAGCGCCTTCTGGCGCTCCTTGGTGGCTTTTTCGAGGGCCGCGCGCTGCTCGGGGCTCAACTCGCGCGCCTGCTCCTCGGTAAGCTGTCCCGCTTCAGCGGCGCGAGCCAGAGCTTCCTGCCTCTTTTTGAGTTCCTGAAGGTTGAAGTTGACGACTCTCGGCTCCCCGAGGGTGGTTCGGATGTTTTGCACCTTGTCCACTTCCTTCCCGTTTACCTCGAGGGTGACGTCGTAAACTCCGATCTGTAGACCGCCGTAATAATACTCGCCCTTCTTGTTGGTCTTGACCCGGTAGTTGCCCCGGATGTCCTTACGCTCGATCTTGATTAAGGCGTCTCTCAACGGCTGGCCGTCCTCGCCCTTTACCTCGCCGCTAATAGCGGTGATCTGGGCAAAGGAAAGCCCTGCAAACAGTGTGAGCCCGCCGATTCCCCAAACCACTCGTTTCATTAACATTGCAGACCTCCACATCCTAATCGCGCTCCGTCACTTTTGAGCATACTACAAAGGCCTGAGTACGAGCCATAGGATTTCGGAAGCGAAGCCCGCCGGCGGGTTTGGGGCACGTGTACCGCACCGGCGGGCGCGCACATCTAAACCATTGAGCGGTGGTCTAGAATGAAGAGACCGGTTCATATTCAAGCGCGAATGGGCAGACTGCTGTTGTGGCTGTTGAGCGTGGGGATTGGTGTGGCCGCCGGAGCGCCCGGTCCACTGGAAAAGGCACGTGCACTCTACAACCGTGCCGAGTACGAAGCGGCGCTGGAGATCCTGGAGCA
>Ga0116167_1002806_pt1 | contig 14290 bp, 13 predicted proteins | sample AD_JPNMR3_MetaG_FD_89794 | JGI IMG/M metagenome (GOLD analysis project Ga0116167, IMG submission 89794) | Active sludge microbial communities of municipal wastewater-treating anaerobic digesters from Japan - AD_JPNMR3_MetaG | ecosystem: Engineered > Bioreactor > Anaerobic > Digestate | place...
ACAACACCATACAACATTTTTCTTCAAAAAATTTGACTAATTTTTTCATAAAAAAACCCCATTTTTCAATGGGTTTCAGACGTTTTACTTTTTAATTTTTAGCAACTAACTGTCAAACTCCCGGTTAAGCTTCTCAGTGCCGATGATACTTGGATGGAGACGTCCCGGGAAAGTAGGTCGCTGCCAGATTTAATATCAAAGTCCTATGGTTACTCCATAGGGCTTTGTTTTATTCATACACAAAATTTCTTTTAAGAAATATAGTTCTGCAAGCTCATAGAACTTGAACAACTCCATTCATTGTATTAGAATAGGTATGATGGCGCATATGCTGTCAATAATATCAGTTGAAGGCATAATTTATGGAAATTAGGAGTAGGTATGAAAAAACAGTCAATGACAAAGGGGTTTGCGGTTCTGTCGGCGGCAGGACTGATAACAAAAGTATTATCGGTACTTTATATTCCTTTTTTACTTGCCATTATAGGGGATGAAGGAAACGGTATTTATGCTGCTGCATATCAGGTTTATGTTTTTATTTATGTTATTGCCAATTCAGGTATTCCCGTTGCAATAGCAAAGTCTGTATCAGAGCTTGTTGCTGTGGGAAACTACAAAGACGCTTTAAGGATTTTTAAAATATCGCGTTTCTTCCTTATTATAATAGGTACTGTTTTGACGGTGCTTATGTTTGTTACAGCGAAGCCATTAGCTGTCATGATTAATTCGGAAAAATCATTCCTTGCAATAGCGGCATTGTCTCCAACACTGTTTTTTACTGCATTGGCATCTGCGTACAAGGGATATTTCCAGGGGATGAGCAATATGACTCCAACCGCCGTATCCCAAGTGGTTGAGCAGATATTCAACATGACATTCACTGTGCTGTTTGCTGCATTGCTTATAAGTAAAAGCCTTGAAGCAGCATGTGCGGGAGGTACCGTTGGAACGACTGTGGGAGCATTGGCGTCCGTTATTGTTCTAATATTTATATACAACAGAAGAAGTGAAGAGATTAATAATTTGAAAGAGCATAGAAAAACTGCCAAAAGATACTCATACAAAGAGCTTGCCACAAGGATATTTTATTACAGCCTGCCCATAACTATTTGCGTGGGTGCTCAATATGCAGGAAACCTTATTGATGTGGCCAATATAAGAGGGCGTCTTTTGGCTGGCGGTTATACGCTGGAAATGGCATCGGTCATGCACAGCTATTTATCCAAGTACCAGCAAATAATGAATGCGCCGATTTCCATAGTTTCGGCTCTTGCGGCTGCGGTACTGCCGTCTATTTCAGGAGCTGCAGCAGAAAAAGATGTAAAGCAGGTTGAGGACAAATCCAACCACGCTTTTAGGCTTTGCATGCTGATAGTAATTCCATCGGCCGTGGGGTTGTCCATATTGAGTGAACCTGTTTACGCCGTATTGAAATACGGAGCAGGCTCGCATCTAATGCGCTACGGTTCACTGGTACTCATTCTCATGTCCGTTGTACAAATACAGTCTTCGATTTTGCAGGGGGCGGGAAAACTGTACAAGGCAACAATAAACGTAATTTTAGGAATTATAGCAAAGATAATTTTTAATTACATACTTATAGCAAATCCCCGTATAAATATCATGGGTGCGGTGATAGGAAGTATGGTGGGATACGGCTTGACCATTATTCTTAATACAATAACCGTAAGAAAGGAATTGAAAATTAAAATAAACATACTGAAGCAATCGGTAAAACCGGCTGTTTCATCAGTTGTGATGGGTATTTCTGTATGGCTTGTATACAAAGGATTGTCCGTTGTTTTAGGATTTATCAAGAGTGCGTATCTTGTAAATGCTTTATCTACAGTTGTTTCGGTTCTGTTTGGCATGGCGGTATATTTCTACATAATGATACTGGTCAGGGGAATAACAAAAAGGGATTTTGATGTATTGCCGGCCCGAATCAAGGGAATGATACCAAAATTCATATTGAATAAAGCCAGATAGCCGTCTGCAAAGCAAGTTTATATGAAATTGTACAAAAGTTTATAAATTGTTTATATATTATTTAGTTGGATTTTATAGCTGGTATGTAGAATAGAAAGTGAGGAGACGTTTCCTTAAATTTTATTTAAAAAGGAGAGGTGGAAATGAAAAGAAGAAAGAATCTGACGATGCTGATAAGTTTTTGCGTCGGAGCAGTATTGTTTGTGTCAACAGCCTTTGCGGATGTTGTTTCCAAAACAGGGTATGACCAGCTTAAGGATGCGATAAAGAAAACGGTTGCAAGCATTGCGGAGGAATACGACAGCTTTACCGCGGAAATGGGATTATCTGTTAAGGATAATGACAAAGTGCTGATATCAAATTCCGCGATAACAAAGTATGACTTTGCCAACAACAAAATGGAGGAATTATCGACTACCGAAGTTGGCGGAGTTTTGAAGGACGGTTTTTTCCGCTATAGTGACAGTTGGTCTACAATATACCATAACTACAATAGAGAAACCTACTATCTTTATGAGAAGGAAGTTGAAGATAAAGATGTACCGGCTTTTGAGAATTTCTTTGAAGATGAAGAGTTTGAGTACATTGAGAGAATATTCGATGCATTAATAGGAAATCTTAAGGAGTACGTCATTGTAGCGGAAAACTCTGACGGAACCAAGGAATTTTCCGGAGAATTGAGCGATGCACAGATTCCTGCATTGGTTAATGCAGTTATGGCATATGCCGCAAAGAAAACGGTATTTGACAGTCCTTCGGGACAGAATGAATTTGATATTCCGTACCTCAAGAATGATGTGTTTGTGAAGGAAGTAAGAGGAAGAGCTAATGTAAACGGGGACGGAATAGTCGAAAACCTGTTTGGAGAAATTGTAATCTCCGGAAGTGAGGAAAACGGAACAAAGCATGATTTGAAAGTTGAATTGGTGCTCAAGGTTTACAACATAAACTCTACTGAAATAGTAAAGCCTGACTTGACCGGTAAGCAAGTAGAAAAGAACATCGAACACAATAAGGGATTTAATTACGTTCAATTGGAAAAATATCTTGGTAAATGGAAGAATGACATTGTGATAGAAGAAAACGACAGATTCGTCAAGGTAGGTGAAAGGATTATAGAAATTACAGGCTTTGATGACGATTATGTCTATGGAACATACAACGAAATTTACAAGGAAAACTATGCTCATTATTACAATGAATCGAGCAGTTACAGCTTAAAGGCAGACATAAGCGATGAAAATAAAGATTATCTTGAAGCCACCGATGCTTCAGGCAAAGTAATTGACGGTTACATGTATTTGAACATGGGAAGAGTAGAATTCTATATTCCAACTGATAGATATATTGAGGATGGAATCTTGTTTAATTCGACATTCTTCAAGGATTTTGACGAGTAAGAATCACTTGGCACAGAAATTGTTTCAGATTTCTTGAGACTGACAGCGGGTTTTCCGCTGTCGGTTTCATAAATTATTATTTTTTTGGAGGGCTAAATGGAAACTGTTCTTGAAATAAGGGGACTTACCAAATTATATAAGAATGGAAGAGGAATTTTTGATATAAATCTTGATGTATACAGAGGGGATGTGTTTGGATTTCTTGGTCCTAACGGTGCTGGCAAGACTACGGCCATGAAGATTATGACCGGTCTCATGCATCCGGACAGCGGAGATGTGAAGATTTTCGGACACAGTGTCATAACCGAATTTGAAAAGGCCATGAAGAATGTTGGATGTATTATTGAGACTGCGGAGTCCTATGCATATCTTTCGCCCTATGAAAACCTAAAGCTTTTTGCCAGGTTCTATGATAATGTGGATAATAGTAGAATTGACGAGGTTTTGGAGCTTACCGGAATCCTTAAGTTTAAAAATGAAAAGGTGAAGAATTTTTCCCTCGGTATGAAGCAGAGGATGGGTTTGGCTGCAGCAATTTTATCCAAGCCCGAATTGGTAGTATTGGACGAGCCGTTAAACGGGCTTGACGTAGAAGGCATGATAGAGATAAGAAAGCTTATTAAGATGCTTGCAGAGACAGAGAAGACCACCTTCTTTATTTCAAGCCATCTAATCCATGATGTGGAGATAACGTGTAACAGGATTGGGATACTGTACAACGGCAAATTGGTTAATGTGGATACAACCGAAAACATCCTTAAAAACTTTGCTTCACTTGAAAACTATTTTGTAAGCGAGGTAGGTAAAAATGGCAACGTTTAAGGCCGCATTTATAAATGAAGTAGAGAAAATATACAGAAAAAAGAAGGTTGTTGTAGCAGCTATACTGTCACTCCTTGCCATAGTTATGGGACAGCTGGTGGTTATGGGAATAAACAAGGGGTTTGGGTTGATAGCTGCCAGCAGTACTCAGTTTCCGATTCTGGTGCTGTCACTGCTGGTTAATACCATATTGCCGTTATTTACGACACTTGTTGCGATAGATGTGTTTTCCGGTGAGTTCTCTCACAATACGATGAAAATCACATTAACCAGACCGGTTTCAAGGATGAAGCTGTATACGGCCAAAATCTGCGCTGTTGCCTTTTTTGTTCTTGCAAATCTGGTAATGGTGATGCTTTTGTCTTTGGCAGTGGGCGTTGTTTTCAACGCTGTATCGTTATCCGTGTCCGGAGTTTTTCGAATAATTTTGTCCTATATTGTTACGTTGATACCTGTAATGGGCTTTGCCCTTATTGTTGTGTTTTTATCGAATGTATTAAAAAGCGGAACAACAGTGTTCTTTTTATCGATTATTCTGTTCATAGCTTTTAATGCGCTTTCACTGGTATTTCCGAGGTACACAAACTTTTTTATAACATCGATGTTCGATTGGTATGTTTTGTGGAATGTTGATATCATACCGTTGGGCAAGCTTATGAGAGAGTTTCTTATTATGGCAGGCTATGTTATAATGTTTTATACAGCGGGATATTATTTGTTTGATAAAAAAGACTTGTAAAAAGGTGAAATGGGACATGGATTTAAAAAAACGTCTTATTTTTTCGAATGCTGCAATTATTGTTATCCCTTTTGTGATAACATTTGTAGCATCTTTTATTTTTATGTTTATTTTCGGAAGAATACATGATGTTGATATCAACTATAATAATGTAAAAAAGCTTACGCAGATACAATACGAGTTTTTTAAAGCAGACGGAAGCGTACTTAAAAATTCCCCGGAAGTAATTTTGGAAAAAGATTTTCAGCAGTATATTACATCAAGACTTGACAGCATAGAGGCCGATATAGTGGTGCTAAAGGGACAGGAGAGGATTTTTGAAACGAGAGTGCTCAGCATTATTGAGTTGGAAAGGTGTCTTGAAAAGACAGGCGATAACCTGTTTAAGAATATTGTTGAAATTAAGGGCAAAACCTATATGGTAAAAACAATACCTGTAAGCTTTAAGAGCGGCGAGAACGGAAAAGTTGTTTTGCTTGCGCCGGCCATAAATGATTGGATGACAACGGAAAAATTATTCATATTTTCAATTTTGATGTTTGTTATCAGCTTTATAATAACCAATGTGGTTATTATTATCACTTTTTCAAAAAAAGTCATAACTCCTTTAGGAAAGCTTCAAACCGCTGCGGGTAAGATAAGTGAAGGCGACCTTGATTTTGAAATCATTGAGGATGGGGATGCCCAAATAAGGGAGCTGTGCCATTCTTTTGAGAAAATGAGACTTAAGCTTGTGGAGGCAAACTACACACAGAAAAAATATGACGAAAGCAGAAAAATGCTTTTCTCAAGTATATCCCATGACCTAAAGACTCCTATAACATCAATAAAAGGGTATGTTGAGGGTATCTTGGACGGAGTAGCCAATACTCCCGGGAAGGTTGAAAAATACTTAAAGACGGTTCATTCCAAAGCAGTTCATATGGACAGAATGATTGATGACCTTCTTTTGTATTCAAGACTCGATATGAATAAGGTTTCGTTTAACCTTGAAAAGACTGATGTGTTAAAGTACTTCGAAGATTGCATATATGAAATAGATATTGAGCTTGAGAAATCTAATATTAAGCTTGAGCTTCACAACGACATGAGAGGAAAGCGCTATATAATGATAGACAGGGATCAGGTACGAAGAGTGGTGATAAATATAATTGATAATTCGAGAAAGTATATGGACAAGGACGATGGAAAAATAGATATCTTTTTGAGGGAGGCAACGTCAAATGTGGTAATAGAGTTAAAAGACAACGGGTCGGGAATAAGTGAAAGCGATTTGCCTTATATTTTTGATAGATTTTACCGAGCCGATTCCGCAAGGGATACTAAAAAAGGCAGCGGACTGGGACTTGCTATTGCCAAACAGATAATAGAAGGGCATGGGGGAAAAATATGGGCAGTCAGCCGTAAAGGCGAAGGGACAAGTGTGATGATTTCTCTCAAAAAATATGTGGACTGAAGGAGGCAAGAATTTATGAGAAAGATTCTTATCGTTGAAGATGATGAAAGCATAGGGGAGCTTTTACGGGATTATCTTGAAATTAACGGATTTTCTGTGGACATATGCACGGATGGTGTTGATGGCTTAAAGTGTATTCAACATGGAGAGTATGACCTTCTGATTCTTGACATTATGCTGCCCGGAATGAACGGATATGAAATATTGAAAAGAATTCGTGATGAAAAGGATATTCCTGTGCTTATTGTGTCCGCAAAGAAGGAGGAATTTGATAAAATCCGCGGCTTGAAGCTTGGGGCCGATGATTATATTACCAAGCCCTTCAGTCCGGGAGAGCTGGTGGCAAGGGTAAATGCTCACATAGCAAAATATGAAAGACTCAAAAATAAATTTGGAAATAATAATTCGGCTTCCATTACGATAAGGGGACTTGAAATTCAAAAGGATTCAAGAAGGGTATTTGTAAACGGAAAGGAAGTAAACCTGGCACAGAAAGAATTTGATATCCTATTGTTTTTGGCCCAGAATCCCAACAGGGTCTTTTCAAGGGAAGAGCTTTTTGACAGGATATGGGGAGTGGATTCCTTGGGGGATGCTGCAACGGTTACCGTACATATTGGAAGAATCAGGGAGAAAATTGAGCCGGAGCCTTCAAACCCCCAGTATATTGAAACTGTTTGGGGAGCAGGCTACAGATTAAGGACGTGAAAGAAAATGCGAATTTTTTGCACTTTTTTGCAAGTCCGATTTGTTGTATAATGTACTTGTAAACTAAAAATAAGAGAGATTAATAAGATTTTATTTAAAATTATTGTATTTTTCTTAGGGGAGTAGGTAATATGTTAAAATCTAAGAAGCTATATTTTAGCGCAGAAGAGAAATTGTGCCAGTACAAGTTGAATCATGAAATTTACAACATGGTTAAAAACATTGACAAACGATACGAAAGAATTGCAGTTGTAGGTATAGGTACGGACCGTTCCACGGGGGACAGCTTTGGACCGTTGGTGGGCTTCATGCTTTCAAAGTGCAAAATATACGATTTTGATGTTTACGGTACAATTATTGAGCCTGTCCATGCTTTAAACCTGAAGGAAACAGTGGATAAAATCGACACTTCGAATACCCTTGTTATTGCCGTTGATGCATCTATAGGAAATATCGAACATATCGGACACATCGGACTTTGCAATGAGCCGATAAAACCCGGAAGCGGAGTGGGCAAGGATTTGCCCCCTGTCGGTGATATATCGTTGTCCGGTATTGTAGCATTTGGAGGATTTGCGCCTCATGTAATGCTCCAGAATACGAGTCTCGGATTGGTTTATAAGATGGCTGAGATAACCAGCAATGCGATAAAGTATGTTTTGTACAAACAGCAGTTGGAACCTCAGAGGAATTCAAAATTGAATACCTTTGCCACTGCTTGATATTTTACTGTTTTTAATTTCAAAATTTGAAAAATATAGCCTATGGCACAGAATGTCTTTTAATTGAAAGATACTCTGTGTTTTTTATGCGTGAATTCTTACAGATTATATTATAATATTTTACTTTGCTTTTCATATTAATGGATGTATTAAAAGACGGTATTCTTTTAAAAATAATATTGTAGTTCACTAATACAAATTCGGGAGGATGCATTATGAAAGTTCAGAAAATGAACCGCCCAAACGAAGGTATAAAGTGCGTTGTAAACACATGCCATTATTATATGAGCGGCGACCATTGTGCCGCGGAAAAAATTGAAGTTCAGCCCAAAAATGCACTGGATTCTCAAGAAACAGACTGTGCAACATTTACTCCAAGTGTTCAAGGATAACGGAAAGCAAAATAATAAGCAAAAAACAAGAAATCGGGTTGAGTACAAGGGCTTGTACTCAGCCCTTATTATTAGCATCTCAAAGCTCATGTAAATGCCGGCAGATTTATATATGACTATATCTTATTCCAGATTGTTTCTGCCGATGCCAGCTCCACGCCGGTATTTTTATCCCAAATCTTGTGAAAAAGCCGAGGTGACTCGTTATGCTCCCGGTCGATTATGCATCCGGATTTTATGACCGAGCCTAAGGAAGCTTCTTTTTTATAAATAATCTGGAGAGATGCTGCCTTGAAGTTGTCGTATATTTCCTGAGGTATGGTTTCCATAATCCAGTCGATATATTTCTTGTTATTGACGTGATTGTTTGTATCAATATCGCTCCTCTTTACGGAAAATTCCTCTAAAATATCGGGCTCAAAATCAAAATCAAGGTCTGTAAAGGGCTGCTCCAAAGCTCTTTCTTCATCTATACCGTAAGCATCTCCCATTTCGGCAGGGATTCTCATGGGTCTTCTTTTTTTAATATTGAAATATATCCATACGGATGATGCCTTTAAAATGATTTTATCACTGCCATCCGTTACGAGAAATTCTCTGTAGCCGTAGAAACGTTCGAAAGAAGAGGCCCATGTCTCCACATTAATTGTTTCTCCAAGCTTTGGAAGCCTGTCTATTTTAATCGACCAGCGGTTTAATACCCAGCCTGAATCGGCAGCCATTAACTCGTTGACTCCGTATCCTGCAGAAGCAGAGTGGGATATTGCACAGTCTTCCAGATAGTTTAGCAGGGACAAAAGAGTTGCTTCCTGCATAGAATTGATTTCGTAGTAATGTACCTCGTACTTTTTTGAAAATCTTTTCTTCGGCATTTGCATCATTCCCTTGAAATTATTGTTGTATACTATTATTATTATATATACGCGTTCGGGAAAAGACAAAGTATTTTGATGTGCAATTGTACAATTTTAATTATTGTTTTATAAAATGGGTGGTGTGTTTTATTTTGGAAAGATTTAAAGCGGTTGTATTTGATATGGACGGGCTTATGATTGATACGGAACGCCTGTATTTTGAAGTAGAAAGGGTAATAGCCCGAGATTTTGGAAAAGAAGTTAAAGATGAAACTCTGTGGAAGATGATGGGGAGAAAGCCTATAGAAGCTATAACTGTTTTTGCAGAGGATCTGGGGCTTGATATTTCCCCCGAGGAACTGCTGGGCATAAGGGACAATTTGTTTGTTAAAAAGCTTGTAAATGAGGTTGAAGCAATGCCGGGGCTTTCCGATATTTTAAACAGCCTCAAGGGAAAGCTGAAGATGGGTATTGCTACAGGTTCTCCGAGTAAATTTCTTAAAATAGTGCTGGATAAACTTAATATAGGAGGTTATTTCGATATTTTTGTAACATCGGATGAAGTTCAAAAAGGGAAACCTGACCCTGAAGTTTATAATATTGCGGCAATGAGGCTTCAGGTCCTGCCGTCTGAGTGTATTGTTCTTGAGGATTCAAGCAACGGTGCTCTTGCGGCGGTAAAGGCAGGATGCTATACAATTGCCGTACCGTCGGTGTATACCGACAAGCAGGACTTTAGCTTTGTAAATTATATTGCCCGGGATTTAAGAGACGCTGCACAAAAAATCGGTGAACTTATTAATAGAGAATAGGATTGAATGTGAAGGGATAGTTTGGTAATGGAGAGAAAATTTAAAGGATTAATGCTTGTCAGTGATTTGGATGGGACTTTGCTAAACAGCAGGTTTGAAATAAGTGAAGAGAATATAAAGGCTATTTCTTATTTTGTAGACAACGGAGGAGTATTTACTATTGCCACGGGCAGAATGGAGCTTGGAGTAAGAGAATACTTGAAGGTTTTGCCGGTAAATGCTCCTGTGATTTTATATAATGGTGCACTTATATATGATTTTGATAATGAAAAGAATCTCTGGACCTGCGGCTTTAGAGAGGACATAAGAGGATTATTAAAAGAGGTTTTGGACAAATTCCCTTATTTAGGAATTGAAATATTCCCGGGGGGAGACAATGTTTATTTGCTGCGGGAAAATGAAGAGACCGAAAAGCACAGGAAAAAGGAAGGCTTTAACCCTATACTGATTTCTCGGGATGAAATACCCGAAAAATTTTACAAGGTCATACTTACGGCTAATCCCCAGAGGCTTCCCGAGGTTGAGGATTTTTTAAAGCCAAGGGCGGAAGGATTTAGAACAGTGTATTCGGAGAAGCAGTTTTTAGAGATTCTTGACCAAGAAACTTCAAAAGGGAGGGCTTTGATAGAGCTTGCAAAGATGATGGGAATTGAAAAAAGTAAAGTAATTTCCATTGGTGACAATCAAAATGACATAGAAATGATAGAAACATCGGGAACAGGGTTTGCTGTTGAAAATGCACATCCCGAGCTGATAGAAGCTTGTGACTGTGTTTGCGTTCACCATGACAGTCATGCAGCCGGTTATGTAGTCGATTGGATTGAAAAAAATAAATTATAAATAAAATATGGAACCAAAAATAAGGAACTCCGTCTAATACAAAAAACACAAAAAAACGGAGGGAATTATATGAAAATAAACATTATTACAAAATACACAAAAAATGTCGTGTGGATTTTGGTTTGCTTTATTTTGATGGCTGCCTTGCTTTCTTCCTGCGGCGGGGCATCGCTAAAAGAGTATGGCAATTTGACGGCGATGGATTCAAACTACAATCTTGACAATTCGAGAACCATGGGTTTTCAGTATGATGGGGAAATAGATGGTGATATTGATCCGAGCCAATATAATACCGAGGACTACAATGCTATTAACGAGAATATATTCCTTGATACATATAACAATCCTCTGTCAACATTTTCTGTGGATGTGGATACGGCATCCTACAGCAATATAAGACGCTTTCTCAATTCTTCGCAAAAGCCGCCTATAGATGCCGTAAGAATTGAAGAAATGATAAACTACTTCACATATGACTATCCTGAGCCCGACGGAGACGATCCTTTTAGCGTGACAACTGAGATCGGACAGTGCCCGTGGAACCCCGAAAGCAAACTTATGCTTGTGGGGCTTCAGACCAAGAAACTTTCCACAGAGGAGCTTCCTCCAAACAATCTGGTTTTTCTATTAGATGTTTCGGGCTCAATGAATGCACCTAACAAGCTTCCCCTTTTAAAATCGGCTTTTAAGCTTCTTGTAGACGAACTGGGCGAGAATGACAGGGTGTCGATTGTGGTTTATGCAGGTGCGGCAGGCTTGGTTTTGGATTCAACTTCCGGAAATGAAAAGGATAAGATACTTGATGCCTTGATGCAGTTGGAAGCAGGGGGCTCAACAGCTGGTGCCGAAGGAATAAAACTTGCTTATGAAATAGCAAAGAAAAACTTTATCGAGTCGGGCAACAATCGTGTTATTCTCGCTACTGACGGCGATTTTAATGTCGGCGTTAGCAGTGAGGCTGAGCTTGTCAGGTTGATTGAGAAAAAAAGAAATGAAGGCATATTCCTTACGGTGCTCGGTTTCGGAACCGGCAATTACAAAGATTCAAAGATGGAAAGCCTTGCAGACAAAGGTAACGGTAACTATGCTTATATAGATGATATTGCAGAAGCCAGGAAAGTCCTTGTAAATGAAATGGGTGCAACTTTAAACACCGTTGCAAAGGATGTAAAAATACAGGTGGAGTTTAACCCTGCAAAGATAAAGGCCTACAGGTTGATCGGATATGAAAACAGGCTCTTGAGAGACGAAGATTTTAACGATGATTCGGTAGATGCCGGAGAAATTGGTGCAGGGCATTCGGTAACCGCACTCTATGAGATTGTTCCGGCGGATTCGGATTTTGAGGTCCCAGGGGTTGACGAGCTCAAATATCAGAAATCTCAACTTATAGACAGCGATGAAGTTGCTACAGTAAAAATAAGGTATAAAAACCCCAAATCCATTACAAGCAAACTGCTTTCTAAGACTGTGACAGAAGAGGATGAGGTAATGGCATCGGAAAATCTTGAGTTTGCAGCAGCTGTTGCAGAATTCGGTCTAATTCTTAGAGAGTCGAAATATAAAGGCAATTCTTCCTACAGCCATGTTCTTGAGGTTGCAAGGCAATATGCCGACAGAGATGACAATGGATACAGAAATGAATTTGTGAAGCTCGTCGAGAAAGCAAAAAGCATTGATTAATTAGGAAACAATTAATGTAAAAATCAATTGACGTGAAAAAACTGCCTCGAAGCAAATTAGAGGCAGTTTTTTTATGGGTAAATTTCTTTAAAAACAGCATGAGGGATATTATCAGTTTGAAAATACGGAATGTTTTGATAGAATATAATTGTAAAAACATTTGGACTGTTTTAACTTATTTTATATAAGGGATGACTTTGATTATGGATATTAATATTAATATAATTAATATAGTGACACTTGTAAAAATGGCGGTAAATCCTTCGCTTGTAAAAAAAGCTTGGCAAATTCACAAAGTTTTGTCTGAAAATAAGGAATACAAACTAAAGAACTTTATTGGAAGTATACATAATGCTTTTAAGAATGAAAGGATTTTACAGCATCAAAATACTTTTGTGATTAGTTCTTTTATTCCGCCAATAAATACAAAGGCTTTTAACAGTCTGTTCGACGGTATACCGGGAAGCGGCGGCAACGTTTTTGAAAATCTTGCAAAGGGCAAAAGGAAATTTCCGGTTTGGATGAATATTGATGTTACATCAAGATACCCGAATAACAGAGATTCAAATGATGGAAACGGTTCTTTTGAAGGGCAAAAGAATCTTTTTAAAGATATGGAAAAAGAAATCCTCATATCTTTGATAAATGAGATTCAGGATATGGGGGTTGGGATTGTTGGCCTTACCGGCGGAGAGCCTCTACTTAGAGACGATCTTGAGCAAATCATTGAAAAAATTGATGACAGAAGTGTGTCTTATGTATATTCCACAGGATATGGCTTGACGTCTCAGAGAGCAAGAGATTTAAAATCAGCCGGCTTATACGGAACGGTAATAGATATTCAATCGATGAGTGAAAGTGAACATAATGAAATAATGGGTTTTAATGGTGCTTATCACTACGCCTTAAATGCAATTGAGAACTCAAAAAAGGCTGAGCTTTATACGGTTTCAAGGACTTTTTGCAGTAAGAAGCTTTTAAAGGAAGGAAACATTAGGGAATTTATAAAGTTTCTCGGAGAAAGCGGAGTTGATGAAGTAAGGTTGATGGAACCGAAGCCTTTTGGAAAAAGCGGGATAATAAACCGGGAGGAATTACTTACTGATGATGAGCGAAGAGAACTGATTGAGCTGCATATATTGTGCAATAAGGATGCAAGTTTGCCGAAAGTATCCGTTTGCTCATACTTTGAATCTCAAGGAATGTTCGGATGCGGTGCTGCCGGATATTACTCTTTTATTGACGGTCATGGAAATTTGTATCCATGCGATTATATACCCTTTAACTTCGGCAATGTTTTCGAAACTCCAATAAAAGCATTGTGGAAAAAGATGTATAGGGCCTTTGAAGAACCGATAGGACATTGCTGTTCGCAAATCTATTTCAATCAAATGGAAGATGGTGAATTTCAGCAGTATCCGCAAAGAGTGAAAACTTTACCGGAAAATTGTAAAATTTGCACTGGACAAGTCGCACCCGGATTTTATAAAATCCTTAACGGCGAAAAAATATAAAAATGAAAAAAGCAATTTTGTAATAATACCTATAATCAAAAAAAATATTATTTTTAAAAATGCCCCCCAAAATTTACTTATACATCGAATATATATTACAAGAAAAAAAGAGTGGTCGTTTAATAAGCTTATGCTATTGACAATATCCAAGCAAGTGAGTCAAAAGGGTGATATAGTTTTGGAATGCCGAAAGACAGCTCATTACCGCAAGAGTAATCCTAAACAGTATGCAGTTTTGAATATTCTCGAAAAGTAACTGGAAAACCAGCTAAATGTTAATTATTGGGATAAAATAACTTTGAGAGACTGACAAAAGTAAATACATATTGACGAAATGAACCTTGATAAACGAATATGCT
>Ga0116167_1002807_pt1 | contig 14289 bp, 14 predicted proteins | sample AD_JPNMR3_MetaG_FD_89794 | JGI IMG/M metagenome (GOLD analysis project Ga0116167, IMG submission 89794) | Active sludge microbial communities of municipal wastewater-treating anaerobic digesters from Japan - AD_JPNMR3_MetaG | ecosystem: Engineered > Bioreactor > Anaerobic > Digestate | place...
AAGACAGGACGGGAAATTTCATAACTTCCTTGCCCGTCAGCCCCGAAGACCCGTTGCTCAAACAGATCAACGACGAAATAACGGCGGCGCTTCCCGTGCGCGACAGGGCCGGGCTGATAATGATCTCTTCCTTTCAGGTTCCCGACTGGCTTAAAAAAATCTACGATCCCAACAGGCAGGGAAAGATCAGATACCTTGAAGCGGACAGAAAGTTTTTTTCTCTGGACGGAATAGCAGAAGATCTCGTCGGTCTCATGGAAGATTTTAGAACTTCGGACATTCTCGAGAAGCACAAAAGGATGACGGCAAACATGGTGCTTCAAAAGTGCATGAAGCTCGGACAGATTCCGTTTTTGTGCTTTGTCGAAAATCGCGACGACCCCTACGGCAGGTTTTACTTCCTTTCGGACGAAGAGCTGATGCCCGAAGCGCGCAGGATCGCAAAGAGCGTGCTTGCGACGATGATAGGAAGAAAGATAATCACCAGTTCCGTCTTTTCTCCCGAAGTTCTCCGCTCGGTCGATGATATATACGGCGAAATATGCAGCGAAAGGGACAGCCAGACAGAAAGGCAGAATCATGGACGATAGAGACCTTGAAGAACTGATCGAAAAGCTCAAAAAGGAAGGGGACATATCCCTGAAAGAAGCCGATCGGGTCTTTTCCCTTTTTTCGCGGAAGAACCTGAGCACGAAGCTCAACCCGAAGTCCCGGTACTTCGATTCGCGTCTCGGAGCAGTTGTCAACGAGTGGTTTGAAGCGGTTTACGCCCTGCTCGGCTCGGGCAAAAGGGGAAACTTCGTCACGACAATTCCGCTTGAATGGCTTGATTTTGAAAATCTTCTGACAGAAGTAAATTTCATCGACAAATGCAGGAAATCCCTTTCGGACGAAGACTGCTTCACGCTCATGATGATCGGTGAAAAGACCTTTAAATCCCTGCCTGAAAAGACGAAAAAGCTCTTTCGCGAAGAAACTTGCGGATGCGAAAAATATTACTGTTTTTACAATTACCGCGCCGGGATTTATCCGCGCTTGAACGAAGTGACGAAAGACCTTGAGCCGGTCCTGACGAGCAGATGGCCCGATCTCTGCGGGATCGGCTTCAAGCTGGCCGTAGGAGCGCTGGTGCCTGACAGTTCGGAATGGCTTGCATGCAGTGAAGAAGCATACTTCATTGCAGCAGCTTCTTTCATGAAGGCATACGGAATATCGCCCGTCTGCGTGAAGTTCTCGGACAGGAAGACGTTTCTTGCCGCAGACAGAAAGGACCTGCCGGTCATGGAAGAAGTCTTTAAATTTCCCTTTGAAGCGCTGGTACAGAACGCCGTCGACGAAGGCATCATCTCGCAGAAGATGGCAAGGGCGCTTAAGAACAACAACCCGATACGATCCTTTCCCGTTGCAGATTTCGCAGATATGTGCGCCAGAGTTCTCAAATTCACCGTTGATACGAATGCGGAATTAATAAAGATGAGACGGGAAATAGAAGAAGGAAAATGGCTTGATGTTATAAAATGACGGCTATATACGACATTGCCCGCGAAGAAATGATGAGAAACGGAGACATATCGCTTCATATGGCCGATGGGCTGTTTGAAGCTTTTTCTTTAATTATGCAGTTTAAGGAGCGCGTAAAATTCCTGCCGTGGTATCTGCTCGTCCTTCAGGAGACCCGAAAGGGCAGGACGGGAAACTTCACGACTACCGTTCCCTTCGTGTGGAAGAAGGGAGACGTGTTCTCTGTCGTAAGAGATATCTTGGAGACCCTTCCGCAGAAATGCAGGACGGAAGAGATTTTAGGTCCCGTCCCTGTCGTGTCCGTTCCCGGATGTGCCGTCAGGGACGGATATGCCCATATTTCCCGGGCGGGAATGTTTGACCTGCTTTTCCCCGACCACGACATACTGTTTGAAATTCCGTGCGAGACGGGCGGGATATTTCGCGGGCTGATGTGCCGTTCCGCAGCGAAGGCTGCCGTCGCAGCGGGAATGTCGGCCGGAATCGTGTCCTTCTCTTCGGAACGGGAGTGGTTCGGACGAGCTTTTTTCTGCGATCGGGAAAACCGGGACGTCTTTGCCGAACTGCTGCGAATTGACGAAGAGATGCTGAAGATCGCCATGCTTGAAAGGGGAACGGAGATATCTGGCATCTTCTCGAAGATATTTCCCGACTGCGACTGGCTGGAGACCTGCGATGCAGGAACCGTGCTGAACCTTGACGGCAGGAGATATCTCGTCGGAAAAACGCCTGAAGAAGCGCTGACGCAGGGCTTTCTTTCCTGCATCAGGTCCGTAAGGGACAGGCTTTCCGACGACGGATATTTGGATATAATCCGATGATTTCATGATATAATCAAAACAGGAAACAACAATAACGGATACGGAGATTGAAATGAAGACAAAATTTGATCTAAAAGTCCTTGATCCCGAAAAACTGCTCTCGCAGGGAGATGTCGATCCCGAAGAAGCGGATATGATATTTGCCCTTTTTACCGATACCAACGTCAAAACGAAGCTCAACGTCTTTTCGTCTTCCAGAGATATCGGTCTGATTAAAGCGGTCAAAGAATGGTTTGACGCCGCAGAAAAACTTATCGATGAAGGCAAAACGGGAATGTTCGTTTCCGCAATTCATCTGGCGCACAAAAGAAATCTGGCAAGAAAGCTCGACGATATCGACACCGTTTCCTTTCTGTCCGCTTCCGATGCCTTCCTGTCCCGCCTGCCTTCCGAAGCGGCAAACATCATAAAGAACTGGCAGACGGATGCGCCCGGCCCGCGTCCGACGGTATCTAAGGCCGTAGAAGGAACTTATCACAGCCGTCCCGCCGAGATACAAAGGGCGGGATTTCTCAGGAGATACGGGCTTCTTCCTTATTTTGATCTCGTGAAATTTTTCAAGACCGCTTCAAGGCTGAAAAACAAATCAAGCCTTTTTTCAAATTTCTTCGAACAGGAAGACCTTTTTGAACTGCTGGCATATATTTCTCTCGATAAGATAAACGTTCCGTACGTATCGGTTAAAACGCTTAGCGGAGATGACATCATGCTCGACCGTGATGCGGCAAAGGCTCTTGACGCCGTAAAGCGGGAAAGCTGGCCCGATATTCTCGAGTTTCTCTGTCGGGACTGCGTCGGGCGAAGCGAGTCTGTCTTTTACATCAAAGATGAAAACGTCTTTCGCAAAAAGGGCACGGAAGCTCTCGGAATGGCGTACAACAGCGCCCTTAACGAAATTTTGAAAAAGGATTCGGTCGAAGATATCTGCTTTTTCGACGAAATCTACTGAAGGTCGTGAAGCCGTGAAAGAGTTTGTTGATATTTTAAAAGAACGTGATATCACTCCCAAAGAAGCGGAAGAGATTTATGTCAGGATAAAAGACGGAGAAGACGCTTCAGAGTGGATGCGCGCGGTCCTTGACGCCTTAAAATCGGGCAGGACGGGTAACTTCATCTCTTCCTTTCCCGCCTGCGACAAAAGATACGAATCTGTCATACTTCAGATGAGAAGTCTGATTTCTCCCAAAAACAGGATATTGGGAGCTATGGTCTTCAATATCGATCTGAAGTACGAAAACACGCCGGGACTGGAAGTCGTCTCGGAATCGGAAGACGGCTTTGTCTTTAAAAGGATCTTGTCGGACAGGTTCGGAATCGTCAACGACCTGCTCGAAAAAAGCTGTCCCGGATATTTGTCCATGCTTTCGTACGAAGCATCGGATTTGTTCGTCGGCGACAAAAAAAGAGACAGGCCCGTAGAAAATCTTCCGCTGGAAAATTTTTCCATGTTTCCTTTTGTCGAAGCGGAAAAGGTTAAATTTCTCTGGCATATCGGAGTTCCGATCATTGCATTTAGAGAAGATTTCAGGCTCTTGAACCCGTCCTTCGACTTTTTCCACAGACGCGGGCATCACAGTTTTAAGATAAGGGACAGCAAACTGGTGCAGAAGGTTCTTTACGGCACGTCACACAAAGATATCGACAGAGCAGCAAAGCAATACGGGATAAAAGATCCGAAGCTGAAAGACGTCCCTGATATACTGTATACTATGCTTTTTGACGAAATAACGTTAGAAACGCAGGAAGATCAGGACGAAGAATGGGTGGATATAACAATATGACGGAATGCGGCAGGATACTTCAGGAATTAGAGATGTTAAAGAACACAAATGACGAAAGGCTGGCGCGAAGGCTGTCGGACTGGTACGGCTTCGTGCTGTCGGAACTGACCGCCGACCGCGTCGGAGATTTCATACGGTCTGTCCCCGTGGACTTCGTCTCCCTTCCTTTCAACGGAAAGAGAGTCGAAAATCTGATAAACAAATGCATCAAGACCTTGTTTGAGATGGCAGAAGACGGCAGGATACCGTTCGAGACGACGGCCTATATGGCAGAATCGCTTCGCACCGGCAGGAAAGTTCGACTCCGGCACGCAGGACAGATCTGCTCGAAAAAACTCGGCCGCGCGCTTCCCGTCGTCCTACACAAGGAGACGATTACCGAAATGATACTCAGAGAAGCAAAACTTCTTGCCCTTTCGAAGGTGGCTGTGGCGGTAAAGCTTTACTGCCGTATTCCCGGGAAATTTTATCCGGCCGTCTGCTGTCTGTCGTCCGACTGCGACATCGCAAAAAGGGCGTTGAGAAATATAACCAAGGACTTCGTCAGGGACAGGATGGCAAGTTTTCCAAGGGTTGACTTAAAGAAGGATTTTTTCTATCTGGAATCGGGATACGGTTTTGACGAGAACGGCATAATTTTTATAAACAAAGGACGGGTGTATTACAGGACGAATGACGGCACGCACGAGCTTCCCGATGCCGATCTTGACAGCTGGGAAGAACTGCATATGCAGATTGCCCGCGCCGTCGCGAAGATAATCGAATACGAAGTTGCAACGGAATTCGAAAAAGAGAAGTTCGCCCGAGACGATGACGACTGGGTTCTTGAGATCAGGTGACGGAATGAACGCCGAAGACGTGAAAGACCTTACGGAGAAGCTTTACAGGGAAGGAGACGTGTCTTTCGAAGAAGCGTCCGCCGTTGCCGGGTTGTTGAAAGAAAACGAACGCGAGCTGATGCTGGAGTGGACATCTCGCGACAGAAAGGACGCAAAAGTCCTGAGCCTGTGGTTTCGCGCCGCAGAAAGCAGGCTTCCGAAGTATGGCAACTACGTGCATACCGTTCCGCTTGAAATTCCGTACAAGGAACTGCGCGGCTACGAGCCTTTCGGCGGTATATTTCATTGTCTTAAAAAACTACCCTTCCCTTTAAACGTAAAATACGCCGAGTGGACCTGTTTCGACGCTTCGGGCTGCAAAACTGAAAATGCAAGCTTCGAGTATGCGGGAGAGATAATGCGTCTTCCGAAGCTTCGCGAAGCAATAGGCAGTATGAAAAGCGTTTTTCGCACCCTTCATGGAGACGAGTGCGCTTCTTTGTATGATTCCGTGAAATCGGGAAATTCCGGGAGAAAGTACAAGAAAAGCGTGCTGTATCAAGCTTCGGTCGTGCGCGCGGCCGTATCGCTGTCGCTTCCCATCGTTTATACAAGCTCCCGATCCGAAAAAAGGCTTTTGATGCGCCCTTCCGACATCGATAAAATTTCGTTTCTGCTGGAATACACGCCCGACAATCTGGTTCATTGGGCGTATAGGGAAGGATTTTTGGACAATCGGGAATATCGCGGACTGCTTGAAGGAGAATGGATTTATATCGACCGTCCTGACGTCGTATGCGACAGGTTTGCAGAATACTGCTACGAGTGCAAAGTATGCAATGAAGAGCGGGAAGCAGCAGAAGACGATTCGTGGGTAGATATTACAAGGTGATGACTATGTACGAAGCAGAAATCGGAAAGCTGGAAAAACTGACGGAAAGAGTTAAAAGCGGGAAGGATATCTCTTACGAAGAAGCTGATTGGATATCTCAATGGATTATTCCTGATTCTACTGCTTATAGAATTTTCAAAAACGATCTTCGCAAAAAAATTGAAACCTGTGAGATGCAGGAACCGCTCAAACGCTGGTTCGAAGCTGTTTACGAAGCAATGTGTGCCGGCAGGACCGGTGCGTTTAAGAACACGATTCCGCTGTATTTTTCTTCTTTGGATATAAACGACGTCCTTAAGAAATGTCTGTCTAAATTAAGTCCCATCGAAAAAGCCAGTTCAATAGAAGTCAACCGTGTATTTTACGAAAGTCTTCCGTCTGAGATACAGTCTTTTTTTGTCGATAAAAATGAATTCTATAAAGGCTTTTACAAAGGAATAGAAACGACAAGGGCATGCACGGCAGATCGGGTTGGTTTTGACTCGAACAAGTACAGTCTGATTATGTGCGATATAGCTGCTGCCGGATGTGAATGTGTATATTGTTCCATAGAAGATAACGAGAAGGACAGTAAAAGTTTTTTAACTCAATGCTTGAGATACGGCGGAAGCGACGAGATCAAAAGTTATGTCATTGGAGTAATTATGCATCAAATGAAGATTAATTATATTTATGTGAATTCTTTTTATCCGGAATATTATTATAACGAAGTAAAACAAAACCGGAGCTGGGACTATTGTTGTTTATATATCTCTAAAGAAGATCGGACAAAGCTCAAGCCGTATCTCAAATTTTCTAAACACGATCTTATTAATCTGATTTTATCAAGCGACAGAATCCCGCAGTCCGAGAAGGACAGATTGGATATTGACAAAACACAGTCTTATCTGTATCCGACTCTGGGACTTATTAAAACGGCTGCGGAAATTCTTAAGGAAAGAGTGGCAATGATAGAACTGGAAGAAAAGATACAGCAAGAGAAGAAAGAAATACTCGATTCCGACGACTGGACGGACATAATTCGATGAAAATGCAGGATATGAACGCAAAAACCTTTATCGGCAGATTGACGAACAAGCTGAAAAGCAAAGGAGACGTTTCTTTAAAAGAAGCGCTGCGAATAGCCGAGTTTCTCAGAAAAAACAAAGATCTGAATTGCGGTTCGCCTTACTACGACGACATAATGGACTGGTTTCGCATCGTAGAGCAGAAGCTTCCGACTTACGGGAACTACGTTCGTTCTATTCTGACCAACGATTTGCTGTATGCGTCTCTCGAAAAAGATATCTTTCGTCAGCTTGACAGATGCTACGACAAGCTGTCGTTTCTCGACGGAATAAGGGGCTTCGTGGAGTGGTTCAATCCGAATGAAGATTTCGGAAGTGAACCGTCGTTTCTCGACAGGGCAAGAGACGTCATGGAATGGCCTGATTTTGACATAGAAGACAGCAACATGGAAGACGATGTAAGAATTAAGGTTCTGGAGTACGCTGGAGAAATAAGATCGTGTCCGGAGCTTTGCGACAGGATTTTAAAGATGAAAGACGTTTTCGGCAGGCGATCGTATATTTCGGTAAAAGACCTGACATATCCGGAGATAGTTCAGGGATACTGCAAGGACTCCCTGTTTCAGTTTCTTGTTTTAGAAATGGCAGTATCTCTCAAGTGCGAACTTGTATATTTACAGCATTGCAGAATGCACGACGTAATTTTAATGCATCCTTCGGATATTGACAGAATTTCGTTCCTACTGAAGCACACGCCCGACGATTTGGTGTGCTGGATACATCAAAACGGATATATAGATAAAGAGGTGGCACAGAAGCTGTTTTCCGACAAATGGGTCTACAAAAATATAGATCTGGATTTCTTTAACAGTTGTTCTTTTTTGAAAGAAGTATGCGACGGGTTTGCTGAGTTCTGCTGCGAACGTTCTGTATACAACGAAGGGCGGGAAATAGCAGAAGACGATTCTTGGGCAGATATAATCCGATAAAAAGGTGATGGCAATGTATGAAATGGAAATAGAAAAGTTAGAAGAGCTGACGGAAAGAGTTAAAAGCGGAAAAGACATCTCCTACGAAGAAGCGGACTGGATATCTCAATGGGTTGTTCCTGACGGTATTGCCCGCAAATTCTCGAAAGCCGATTTAGGAGAAAAGATCGAAGCACAAGAGATGCAGGAACCGCTCAAACGCTGGTTTAATGCTGTTTACGAAGCGATGTGTTCGGGCAGGACTGGTGCGTTTAAGAACACAATTCCGCTGTACTACTCTTCTTTAACGACATACATAGTCCTTACGAAATGTCTTTCAAAACTGAAACCCTTTGAGATGGCGATATCGATAGAGACGAGCCGTTCCTTTTTTGACAAACTTTCGCCTGAAACACAGTCGTATTTTACCGGCAAGGCAGAAATCGTCAAAAATTTCAACATAGCGGTGAAATCTGCAAGAGCCTGTATGGCAGAAAGAATCGGTTTAAACCCGAAAGACTATCTTTTGATCTCAGAAGGTGAAAAAGCGGTCATCTGCGATTTTACATATCACTGGATGGCGGATCAGAAAAGCGACAGAGAAGGAAATTTAATATCAGAACTTAGACGTGGCGGAAAAGCCGAAATCAAAGCTTCTGTCGTTGGAAATGTTATGTATCAAACAGATACTGGACATGTCCTTGTGAACTCTTTTTCTCCGAATCTCTATTATGATGAAGCAAAGCATCGCTTGTGTTGGGAAAATTATTTTTTGTACGTTTTTAAAAAGGATCTTACAAAGCTCAAGCCCTATCTCGATTTTTCGGAAAACACTCTTGTAAATATGATTTTATCGAGCGACAGAATTCCGCAGTCTGAAAAGGATCCGCTCGACGGAAGGAAAACAAACAGTTATCCGTTTGCGAGTTTTCGTTTGGTTAAAATTGCAACGGAACTCGTTAAGGAAGAAATTTTAATGTCAGATCTAGAAAAAGAAATACAGAAAGAAAAGAAAACAATAACCGATTCTGACGACTGGATAGACATAATCAGATAAAAATTATCGGTTTTGCGTAACGCAAATTGCGAAAAGCAGGTGGCGGGATGTTCACAAAAGAGATTGAAAAGATAAAAGAACTGACGGAAAAGCTACGGCAGAAAGGCGACGTAACGGAAGACGAAGCCGATTGCGTCTACATGATATACAGGGCAGTGCGCATCGACGCCGAAAACGTAGCTGAAGGATTTACGGAAGGCGATGAAGACAGACTCGTTTCGGTACAGATGGCGCTGTCGGAGTGGTACGAAGCGGTGTTTGACGCGTTGAGATCGGGACGAAGCGGCAACTTCGTATCTTCCGTGCCCGCCGATACGAAAGACGCCCGTCTGGCGGAAATCTTAAGCAGACGGGAAAAGGCACTCTTCGTAAAAGAACTTCCCAATGTCTCAAGGACCCTTCTCGGCGACGTAACGGCAAAGAAAGTTCCGGGCGGATACGAACTGTCCTTTTCCAGATTCGGCATAAAAGACAGGCTCTCGAAAGGTTGCGGGATAGAAAAAGAGCTTTCTTTACTGAGAAAACTCGCAGAGAAGCCGAAGGGCACCGACCTGACACCCGAAGAAGCCGATCTTGCGTTTTCGGTCCTTCAGACCGTACAGTACCTTCACAGGAAGCGCAGGCTGAGCGGAGACATCAGCCGCATTTACGAGACGGTAAACATATGGTTTCAAAGGGTGCTGGACGGCTTTCCGTCGGACAGGAATTTTGCTTCGACCGTACCGCTGGCCGAGATCACCGTACCGCTGGCTAAGATCATGTCTGAGACCGACGAACTGCACAACAGATGTTTGGCGGCGATGTCCGACGAAGACAGGGTCAATTATTTTGTATACAACGAAGAAGTTGATTTCATCGGCGTGGACGATGCAAGCCTTGAACTTTTTCCCCGCTGTTTTTACTCTCAGAGAGCAGGTATCGTTTCCCTGCTGGCGGATAAAAGCACGCATGTGTCTTTCAAGACGAAATCGGAACACAAGGCGCTGTTTCTCATGCGAACGACGGATTCTCTGATTGCGATAGACGACTGCGATTTCGTTTACACCGTGCTGGTTCCTAAAGACAGAGAAAGGATCGCAAGGCACGTTCTGTCCGCCGACGACGAAGAAATAGACAGAAGGGCGGAGATATCGGATTTATACGTCGATGAGTTTCTTTTCGAAACCGTCTTCGAAAAGGAAAGGTGCGAGATGCCCGAAGACGATTCGTGGGTAGATATTACAAGATAAGGAGATAGAAAGATGAATGATACGCTGGCAAATGACATATTAACGGTTCAATCCTTAACGGAAAGATTAAAAAAGGGAGAAGACATAACTTCCGAAGAAGCTCAATTTATAGCAAGTTATCTTGTGGAAGAAAAAAGCTCAATTTTAGATCCAACATCACGAGTTTTTAATCGCGATCTGTTCTTTGCTTTTATAGAATGGTTTAGAGCCGTAGAAAGCAGGTTGCCAGCTCACGGAAACTTCGTCAGCACTATCTGGCTTGAAAGCGACGGTTATGACTTGGACATAGATTGGTTCCAATACATTCGCGAAGGCGCTGTTATCCCGATTGTTAGCCGTCTTTCACAGAACCTTTACGACGATCCTGCGGAAGAAGTTTTTCCTTCTTTACCCGGACTGGTCAGACAATGTCGGGCAAAACTGTTGTTTCCGGATGGAGTCTATAAAATAGAATATCTTATTCCAGAAGAAGGCGGAAACAAATTTAAAGTCGACTATTTTGACTGGGCGGGAGAAATGCGAAGCACTCCCTTCTTTAAAGAAATAAAAAAAATGAAAAAATTTCCAGTTGATTTTGTCTTTTCGATCCGAGATTGTTTTAGGTATGCCCCAGATGATGCCAGCCCAGAAGATTTTTTATATTACGCATCTATTGTTCGAAATATGCCCTGTCCTTTAATACAGGTTTATTCGTGTTATTTGCATACAATTCCTTTGATATACGCTTCTGATTTTGAAAAATATCCCTATTTATCTTACATTACAGAAAAAATGAAAAAAGACCCGAACGAGATAATTCGCTGGGCATGCAATGCAGGATATATAGACGGAGAAAAGGCTAAAGACTTTCTTTCGGGCAATAGATGGGCGTTGTACGGAGATAGCTTTAATCTCAAAAAAGTATGCGACGGATTTGCGGAATACTGTCGCGAACGCTATATACGCGATAAAATAAACGAAACTCTGGAAGACGGTTCATGGACGGATGTGATAAGATGATTAAAAGGGTAAACCCCGACGATATACTGGATATAAACGAGAAGCTGAAACAGGAAAACGACATATCGCCTTCCGAAGCGGACTTCCTTTTCAACACGTACAAGCTCGTCTGCATGTATCTCGCCAACAGATATGTCTCGGTCATGCCAGCGGCTCAGGCGCTGAGCAGGGTATACGATACGATGGCGCGCAAGATGCACGAAGGGCATTACGGAAATTTCGTATCCGCCATACCCTTAAAGAAGCTCTGCGACGCGGATTTCTTGAATCAGAGCATCAGAAGGACGTGGGATTTTCTCGACGAAGACGACAGCGTATTCAGGATCACGACGCTTGAAGATATTGCAGTACAGGGAGAAGACATGATCTATGAAAAGATGAACGGATTTGAGATATACACCTTTCTTCGGGCGGGAACATACGCCAGATTACCCGGAGAAAAGCTGCGCCCCTTGGTCTACTTTCAGAAAAATTACGTGAACCTTCCGTCTCTGTTCAAGGGAGATGAAATATCGGGTGTCAGATCAACAGAATGGGCATGTAAGATCGCAGCCCTGCAAAAACTCGAAATTCCTTTGGCAATAACAGAAAGAGCCAAAGCGTCCAGTAGAACCGCCACAGAGCTGTCCGTCCCGGAAAGCCGGCTCGGTCTTGCCGCAGCCGTAAAGGAATTCAACACGGAATGGCCGTCGCGCATGGGCCGAAAAGAGATAGAAGCCATGGCGGAGATAATAAGAATGGAAGTCGGAATCATGCACGAGATGAGAGCCATAACGGAAGACGACTCTTGGACGGACATAATAAGATGACAAAAAAATGCGCGGCCGAAAGTAGCGCCGCGCATCAAAATTTTTGTCTTAGTTCTTTAACACCTTTTTTGTATTAGAATTTATCTTTTATCTGTATTCATTATTACTGAGAAAATCCGAATAACCATGAAAAGCAAGCAAACTGCCCATTACTTCTGACCATTTTATAAATCTACTTGAAACAGTTTTATACATCTTCGGGCATCCCGCTGCTACCCACGCCTGAGCCAGTGTGAGTCCGCTTTGAATTATTTTATTCATATCTTCGACGGTTTTTTCTTTGTCGTAATAAAATTCAAAATCTTTTTTGCTATAAAATTCTATTTTCACTCTTTTTAACGTTGTGTGAGTGTCTATAACAATTTTTTCACCGGCGATCGCCAGAATCCATTTAATTTCGGCATCGACCGTCTTGTTTTTCCCGGGGATACGATCGCAGTATTTTTGAACCGACAACATATATTCCAATGCAGGAAGTTTAAGCTTCGATATGTTTTCCAAGCAAAACGCAGAGACTTTTTCTTCCGGCTGACAGACCAGTTTTTGTCTTACGTTTTTCCTGAACTCGGAATCCGTGGGATTGTCAAGCACTACGCATCTGTCGGGTGTAAGCTTTCTCATTAAAAAGCTCGCCGCCCGCTGGTCGTTTGCTTCAAATATGTGAAGTGGAGTAGGGCCGTTTATCATCTTCCGAACAAAGAAAAGAAGTAGATAAGCCAGAGCATGTGTTTTGTCCGCAGGAGATATAAATCTGAAATCTGCCAGAACATCGTTTTCCAGCACCGACTTTAAGCTTCTTTTATCTCTTCTTCGGTCGGATTAGGCGAAATTCTGACATCGATACCTTCATACGGAATATAAAGGACCATATCTTCGGCGTAATACCCCGGTTCTATCATTAACCTGCCGTCGGAAGAAAACATCGGAATTCTAACGATCTGCTCGAGCGGTTTAAAAGGCGTCTCGTCTGCGCACATGTTGTAGATGTAATTGATGAAATATCTCGGCGGAAGTCCGTTTTTTCTCTCGCTGTAAGCTACTTTGCATACTGCGTTAAAAATATCATCTTTTGACATTAAATACAGGTGCGGATCTCCTTCGTAGAAGACAAGCTCTTCCAACCCGTGTTTTACTTCTCCTGCTTTCCAGTAGTACTTTCCGGTTTCGTCCATAGCTTTGCATACCTTGATGGCATTTTCATGCATCTGGTAATAATCTGATAGATTAAGCTTTATGCATGTCTGTTTTTTCGAGTTTTTTCTCTTGTTTTATCTTGTTTTTCCATTTTTTATCTTTATCTTTCCTGTCTATACGGCGTACAGCATTTTTTTATACGTCTCCGGATCTTCTTCGAAGACGACGCTTTTTCCCTTTCCGTTCAGATAAAGACTGTACATGACGGTAGCCAGAGCAGGGATTATGCCCTGATGATCGAATATCCCAAGCGCAGGGCCGAGAACATCCCGGTGCTCTCGAAGCGTATAGTATATCAGCTTCGGATCCGAGACTGCATTTTTGACTATTTTTTTGAGCAGATCGAAAGGAACGAAACCGTCGGGATCGTTTTCAGACAGGCGCTTCATTATCAGCAGCAGGTTGACCATCGCAACGCTGTTTCCACGTTCGCCGCAGATTCCTTCCTGAAGCCAGCTCTGTACGGTGCGCAGGCTCACTCCAAAAAGAGCGGCAAGCTCCGCGTTGTCCAGATCGAAATCCCTTTGAATGTTTTTAATTATTTCCGCCCGAACCGTTACCTTGCTTTTCATCTGTTTCAGCCCCCTTAAGCTATATCTTACGTGCATTATAATAAATTCCGTTACGGTTGTCAACATGTTTTATAACAATATTTAAGCATATCGGATAATAACTTTAGACTCTTTCAGGCAACTTTATAAAACAATCTAACAAATACTGCCGTTTTATGGTATAGTTGGGCCGATATTTTAGTACTGCTTAAAAGGGGACCTTGCCATGATAATCACGGTCGCAAACCACAAAGGCGGCGTCGCCAAGACCAGCACGGTGCTGGCAATAGCCGAGATAATCACCTACATGCAGGAAAACGATCCGGATTTCCTGCCCGAAGAATACAGGCAGAAGCCGGTGCTGGTCATCGATATTGACCCGCAGGCAAACGCGACGGAAGCCTTGGGAACAGACCCGGCCGAAGTAAAAATTTCCGTGCAGGATTTTCTTGAGATGCCCGAAAAGACGCTCGAGATTGCCGATGTAAGGTACGGTATTTTAAAAACAAAGTTCGAAAACATCCACCTGATCCCTTCCTGCATTTCAATAGAACCTTTCGTGCACAGGCTGGCGGGAGAGATGGACGGGGCGATGAGACTGTCCGTGGTTACGAAGTACCTGAAAGACCGGTACTGCATGAT
>Ga0116167_1002813_pt1 | contig 14272 bp, 11 predicted proteins | sample AD_JPNMR3_MetaG_FD_89794 | JGI IMG/M metagenome (GOLD analysis project Ga0116167, IMG submission 89794) | Active sludge microbial communities of municipal wastewater-treating anaerobic digesters from Japan - AD_JPNMR3_MetaG | ecosystem: Engineered > Bioreactor > Anaerobic > Digestate | place...
GATCAGCGCCTTGCCCATGTCGTGCAGCAGCCCGGCCATGCCCGCTTCGCGCACCTGCGCTTCGTCCAGCCCCAGTTGCCGCGCCAGCACCACCATCAGCGTGCACACCGCCACCGAGTGCATGTAGGTGTAGTCGTCGTGCGACTTCAGCCGCACCATGCTCAGCATCGCCCCGGCGTTGCGCTGCATCGACGTCGCGATCTCGTCGACCAGCGGCGCGCAGCCGGCCACGTCCAGCGCGCGGCCCAGCCGCACCTGCTCGCAGCGAGCCGATGCTCTGCCGCGCCTGCGCGCGCAGCCGCTGGGCGACCAGCGCCTCGTCCTCCAGCGTGGTGCGCGGCGCGGCCGGCGGCGGCGCGGCCGGCGCACTGGCCGACACAATCGCCGCCCCAGGCGCCGGGGGCACTGGGGGCACTGGGGGCGCCGAAGGCGCGGGCAGCGGCGCCACGTCGAGCCCGCGCGCGGTATCGATCACGCAGCGCTGCACGCCGCTGGCACGCAGCCGCGCCAGGTCGGCGGCATCGCGCAGCACGAAGCGCGACTTCCAGAACGGGTGGTCCAGCCAGCTGCCGTCCAGGCCGTGCAGGAACATGCCCAGCCGCAGCTGGGCGACATCGACGGTCTTCAGCATGGCGCGCGGCGCGGCCTTCACCGCCGCGCCCGCGGCCGGCCGCACCAAGCCTCGGCGGCGGCGGTGTCGCGCGCCGTCATGCGGCCACGGCCTGCTTGTTCAGGATGCGCTGCAGCTTGTCCTGCAGCGTGGCCTTGCTGAAGGGCTTGACGATGTAGCCCGAAGCGCCGGCCTGCGCCGCGCGCAGGATGTCGTCCTTGCGCGCCTCGGCCGTCACCATCAGCACCGGCAGGTGGCTGATCGACGGCTCGGCGCGAATGGCGCCGAGCAGCGCGAAGCCGTCCATGTTGGGCATGTTGATGTCGGAGACCACGAAGTCGAAGGGCTGCGTGCGCAGCATCGCCAGCGCGGCGGCGCCGTCCTCGGCCTCGCCGATGTGCTGGCAGCCGATCTCCTTGAGCAGGCCGCGCACGATGCGCCGCATGGTCGAGAAATCGTCGACGACCAGGAACCTCATCCGGGCGGGATCGTTCATCGCATTCGCTTCCTTCGCGCGCTGGGCTGCCTGCATATCGGTCGGCGCGCGCCGAAGTTGAGCCGCGCTGCGGCAGGGCCTGGGCGCCAAACACCCGGCACATCGGCGCTTCGGGCAGCCGGCGCAGGCCGATACTTCGCGGCACGCGGTGCGCGCCACCCCCGATGAACGACCGCTTCAGCCCGCCCCAGCCACCGCACGGCAGCGCCGCGGCGAGCCTGGAGCCGCTGGCGCTGCGCGAGGCCTTCTTCGACGAAGCCGCCGACCACCTCGAGCGCTTCGAACAACTGCTGCTGCAGGCCGAACTCGGCGGCGCCGGCGACGACACCGCGCACGCGCTGTTTCGCTGCGCGCATTCGGTCAAGGGCGGCGCCGCGGCCTTCGGCCTGGACGACGTGACCGAGCTGACGCACCAGTTCGAAGCGCTGCTCGACCGCGTGCGCCGCGGCGAACGCGCGCCCGATGCGCCGCTGCTGGAGCTGCTGCTGCAAGGCGGCGACGCGGTGCGCGCGCTGCTGGCGCAACACCGCGGCGCGCCCGGTGCGCCCGGCGAGCGCGGCGACACGCGCGAGCTGCTCGCCGCGTTGCGCCAGGCCAGCGCCGCGCCGGCCGCGCCGGCCGCGCCGGCCGCAAGTGCCGCAAGTGCCGCCGCCACCGAGCGCGAGCTGCTGCTGAGCGTCGGCCCGCTGCACGACCGCGGCGCGCTGGACGCGCTGGTCGCGCAGTTCGCCGAGATCGACGGCCTGGGCCACCTCGAGCCGCTGCCAAGCGCCGGCGGCGCCGCGGCCGACGGCCTGCACCGCTTCGCGCTGCGCAGCGGCTGCAGCGACGACGAGCTGCTGGCGCTGTGCGGCATGCATGTCGATGCCGCGCTGCTGCGGCTGGCGCCGCGTGCCACGGCCGCGGCGGCCGAGCCGGCCCCCGGCGCCGCGGCCGCAACCCCGCCCCCGGGCGCAGCGCCCGCGCCCGCCGGCGCCGGGCCTGCGCCGCGCAGCGCGCACGCGGCGCAAGCCGACGGCGAAACGCTGCGCGTGCCGGTGCGCAAGGTCGACGAGCTGATCAACCTGGCCGGCGAGCTGGTCACCGCCGAAGCGATGCTGGCGCAGGGCTGCGCGGCACTGGCGCCAGCCGAGCAGCTGCGCCTGGCGGCGGTGCTGGCCGAGCTGCAGCGCCACACGCGCGCCTTGCAGGACGCGGCGATGGCGGTGCGCATGATCCCGGTGGCCACGCTGTTCGCCCGCTTCCCGCGCATGGTGCGCGAGCTGGGCGCGAAGACCGGCAAGCCGCTGCGCCTGCGCATCGAGGGCGACGCCACCGAGCTCGACAAGGGCATGATCGAGCAGATCATCGACCCGCTGACGCACCTGGTGCGCAACAGCTGCGACCACGGCATCGAACCGCCGGCCGATCGCCGCGAGCGCGGCAAGCCCGAAGCCGGCACGCTGTGGCTGAAGGCGGCGCACGAAGGCAGCTCGATCGTGATCGAGCTGCGCGACGACGGCCGCGGCCTGTCGCGCGAGCGGCTTTTGGCCGGCGCGCGCGCGCGCGGCCTGCACGCGCCCGACACATTGAGCGACGCCGAGGTCTGGCAGCTGATCTTCGCGCCGGGCTTTTCCACCGCCGCGCAGGTCACCGACGTGTCGGGGCGCGGCGTCGGCATGGACGTGGTCAAGCGCAACATCGGCGCGCTCGGCGGCACGGTCGAGCTGCACAACCGCGAAGGCCGCGGCCTGAGCGTGCGCGTGCGCCTGCCGCTGACCCTGGCCATCATGGACGGCATGGCGGTGCGCGTGGGCGACGAGCGCTACGTGCTGCCGCTGGCCGCGGTGGTGGAAAGCTTCCAGCTCACGCCCGGGCGTCTCGGCTCGGTGGGCGGGCGCGCCGAGCTGGTGCGGCTGCGCGACGAATTCCTGCCGGTGCTGGCGCTGCAGCGGCTGCTCGCGGTGCCCGACGCGCCCGGCGCGGCGGACGACGCGGTGATGGTCGTGGTGCAGGCCGAGGGCGTGCGCGCCGCGCTGCGCGTGCACGAACTGCTCGGCCAGCAGCAGGTGGTGGTGAAGAACCTGCAGACCCACCTCGGCGCGGTCGCGCGCATCGCCGGCGCCACCATCCTGGGCGACGGCCGCGTCGCGCCGATCCTGGACGTGGCCGCGCTGCTGCGCGAGCTGCAGCGCTGAGCGTGCAGCAAGCCGCAGCAAGCCACCGCAGCGCAGCGCGGCAGCGCCGCCGCGCTTCAAGCCGGCGCCGCCGCGGCCGATAGACCACGGCAGGCGCCGCCGCCGTGCGCGGCGGGCGCATCCGAGGAATCCGCATGAGCCCGCCGGGCCGCCCCAAGGGCGAATACCGCAGGGCGCAGCCCGAAGGTACCCCAGTGAGACACTCCACACCCGCCCTGCATGCCGTCGAGGCCCCGAACGAGCCGGCGCTGCCGCTGGCCCTGCGCGAGTTCCTCGCCTTCAAGCTCGGCGCCGAGGAATACGGCATCGACATCCTGTGCGTGCAGGAGATCCGCTCCTACGAACGCCCGACGCGCATCGCCGGCACGCCCGAGTTCGTCAAGGGCGTGATCAACCTGCGCGGCGCGATCGTGCCGATCGTCGACCTGCGGCTCAAGCTGCAGTTGCGCGCGGCGCAGTACGACGCCTTCACCGTGGTCATCGTGCTGCAGCTGGGCCAGCGGCTGGTCGGCGTGGTGGTCGACGCCGTGTCGGACGTGATCAGCCTGCAGCCCGAACAGCTGCGCCCTGCGCCGCCGCTGCGCGCCGGGCTGGCGGGTGAACACCTGCTGGCCATCGGCGCGCTCGACGAGCGTTTGCTGATCCTGGTCGACATCGAAAAGCTGATGGGCAGCGCCGACATCGGCCTGGCCGAGCGCACGCTGCAATGACGCGCTGGCGCATGTCGACCCGGCTGTGGCTGCTGGTCGGCACGCTGGCCGCGCTGCTGCTGGCCGTGGGCGCGGTGGCGCTGGTCGCGCTGGGGCAGCCGCAGACCGCACCCGCCGCGCCCGCCGCACCCGCCGCGCCCGCCGGCGCCGACACGCGCGCCACGCTGCGCACCGCCGTCGTGGCGGCGATCACGCTGGGCCCGCTGCTGGCCGCGATGCTCGGCTTCGCCTGGCTGCGCGCGCTGCGGCGCCAGCTCGGCGCCGAGCCGGCCGACGCCGCCGCGCTGGCGCAGCACATCGCCAGCGGCACGCCGCACGAAGCGTTGGCCCTGCGCGCCGCCGACGCCCACAGCGTGGTCGCGGCGCTGCAGCGGCTGCAGTTCGGCTCGCGCCAGCGCGACCAGCAGCTGCGCGGCCAGGCCGACGCGCTCACGGCGGCGGCCGTCCGGCTGGCGCAAGGCGGCGGCGAGCTGCACGCGCGCACCGCGGCGCGCATCGGCGCGCTGCAGCAGGCCGCGGCGTCGCTGCGCACGCTGGACGCCAGCGTGCGCAGCGACGCGGCCAAGGTGCAGCAGGCCAGCCATGCCGCGCTGGCCGCGTCGGCCGTGGCGCAGCAGGGCGGGCAGGTGGTGGGGCAGGTGGTCGACACCATGCGCGGCATCGACGGCGCCTCCAAGCGCATCGCCGACATCGTCGGCGTGATCGACGGCATCGCCTTCCAGACCAACATCCTGGCGCTGAACGCCGCGGTCGAGGCGGCGCGCGCCGGCGAGCAGGGCCGCGGCTTCGCCGTGGTCGCCGCCGAGGTGCGCAGCCTGGCGCAGCGCAGCGCCGGCGCCGCGCGCGAGATCAAGCAGCTGATCGGCAGCAGCGTCGAGCGCGTCGAGCAAGGCGCCGCGCTGGCCGACCAGGCCGGCGCCACCATGGCCGAGGTGGTGGCCGCGATCCGCCGCGTCAGCGACACCATGGGCGAGATCAGCGCGGCGCGCAGCGAGCACGGCGCCGGCATGGCGCGCATCGGCGACGCGGTGCAGCAACTGGACCAGGCCGCGCGCGACGACGCCGCGACGGTGCAGCGCGGCGTGGGGCTGACGCAGTCGCTGCAGCAGCACTGCGCGCGCCTGCAGCACACGCTGGCGCCGGCCGCGCCCGAGCCGCAGCGAAGCTGAGGCCGCGCGCGGCGCTGCGGCAGGCGCTGCCGCTGTGGCGCAGGGGCGCAGGGGCGCAGGGGCGCTGGCTACACTGCCGCACCCCGAAGCGCCGGCCATGCAAGGACAACTCTTCACCCAGGATTTCCTGCTGCGCGGCATCGACGCCACGCCGCCGTGGGAAGCGCTGGCGCCGGGTGCGCTCGACGCCTTCGCCGCCGCGCTGCGCGGCGTGTTCGCCGAACTGCAGGCCGACTCGGCGCTGAACGAAGCGCAGACCGAGCAGCTGGTGATCGAGCGCGTGCTGGCCCAGCTCGGCTGGGGCGACGACTGGCTGCGGCAGGTCAACCTGTCGGTCAAGGGCCGCGAGGACGTGCCCGACCTGCTGCTGTTTGCCGACGCCGCGGCCAAGTCGGCCGCGCTGGCCGAGCCCAAGAGCGAGCGCCGCGTGCGCCACGGCCTGGCGATCCTCGAAGCCAAGCGCTGGATGCGTGCGCTCGACCGCGGCGATGCGGCCGAAGCGCAGGACCCCGACGCGCCGTCGTCGCAGATGCTGCGCTACCTGAGCCGCGCCGACGTGGTGTCCGACCGCGCAGTGAAGTGGGGCATCCTCACCAACGGCGCGCTGTGGCGCTTGTATTGGCAGGACGCGCGCTCGCGCGCCGAGGAGTTCTTCGAGATCGACCTGGCCGCCGCGCTCGGCGTGCCCGGCACGCAGGCGGCACTCGACGACCCCGAGCCGCAGCGCGCGCTGAAGCTGTTCTTGCTGTTCTTCCACCGCGCCGCCTTCCTGGCGCAGCCCTGGGACAGCGCCGCTCGCAGCCTGCACGCCTATGCCCGCGGCGAGGCGCGGCTGTACGAAGAGCGCGTGTCCAAGGACCTGGGCCAGCGCGTGTTCGACGAGGTCTTCCCGCGGCTGGCCGATGCCCTGATGCGCGGCGACCTGCAAGCGCGCAAGGAGTCGTTCGGCAGCGGCAGCCTGAAGCGCCAGCGCTGCACCCCCGACTACCTTGACGAGCTGCGCGACGCCACGCTGGTGCTGCTGTACCGGCTGCTGTTCCTGTTCTACGCCGAAGACCGGCTGCTGCTGCCGGCGCGCGACGAGCGCTACCGCCCCTACAGCGTGCGCGCGCTGCGCGAACGGGTACGCGATGACATCGATTCGGGCAAGGCCTTGTCGACGCGGCTGGACCACCTGTGGCGCGAGCTGCAAGGCGTGTTCCTGCTGATCGACGAGGGCGACGACGCGGTCGGCATGCCGGCCTACAACGGCGGGCTGTTCGAGCGTGCGCGCTCGCCGCTGCTGGAACGCAGCCGCGTGGCCGACGCGGTGATGGCGCCGATCATCGACGCGCTGTCGCGCCGCAGCGAAGGCGACCGCAGGCTGTGGATCAACTACCGCGACCTGTCGGTGTCGCACCTGGGCGGCATCTACGAGCGGCTGCTCGAATACGCGCTGGTGCACGAAGTTCAGGCCGACGACGGCTTCGACCGCACGGAAGTCGACCGCATCGTCGCCCGGCCGGCCAGCTTCGCGCGCAAGGTCTCGGGCAGCTACTACACGCACGACGCGCTGGTCGGGCTGCTGCTGCGTGAATCGGTGGGCCGGCTGTGCGATGAACAGGTCGCCGCTTTCGAGGCCCAGATCGCCAAGTGGAAGCGTCACCCCAGCCTGGGCACCGCGCTGTGGAACCAGCTCGACGGCGACCCCGAAGCCGGCCAGCGCAACGCCATCGACCCGGCCACGCGCATGCTCGAACTCACCGTGTGTGACCCGGCGATGGGCAGCGGCCACTTCCTGGTGGCGCTGGTCGACTACCTGGCCGACCGCGTGCTCGAAGCCGCGAGCCACGCGTCGCACACCGTCAACGCCCAGCCCTGGGCCGCGCACCTGGCCGAGCGCGGCCGGCCGTGGACCAGCCCGGTGATCGCGCGGCTGGCCTTCATCCGCCAGACCATCAAGCAGGCCGCGGCCGAACACCGCTGGAGCGTGAGCGACGCGCAGCTCGACGACCGCCAGCTGGTGCGCCGCATGATCCTGAAGAAGTCGATCTACGGCGTCGACAAGAACCCGATGGCGGTGGAGCTGGCCAAGACCGCGCTGTGGCTGCACACCTTCACCGTCGGCGCGCCGCTGAGCTTCCTGGACCACCACCTGAAGTGCGGCGACTCGCTGCACGGCGAGAAGCTGGCCGGGGTGCGGCGCGGCCTGCAGGCGCTGGGCATGCTGTTCCAGCAGGGCGAGCTCGACCGCATCGCGCAGGCGGCCTCGCGGCTGGCGCGCGTGGCCGACCTGACCGACGTGGACATCGCCGAGGCGCGGCTGTCCAAACAACTGGCGCACGAGGCCGACGCGCAGGTGGCGCCGCTGCACGCGCTGCTGGACTTCTGGCGCGCGCTGCGCTGGCTGCTGCCGGGCTGGCCGGCGGCCGACGCGCAGCGGCTGTCCAAGCTGGGCGACGAGGCCACGCGCGCCGGCCTGACCGAATTGCTGAGCGACCGCCACAACCTGCTCGCCGTGCTGGCCGAAGGCCGCTTCGGCGGCGACGGGGCCGGTGCAGCAGCGGCCAACGCGCTGCTGTCGCGCACGCGCGCGCTGGCCGCACGCGAAGCCTTCTTCCACTGGTGGAGCGCCTTTCCCACCGTGTTCGACGCCGCGGGCGGCGGCGGCTTCGACGTGGTCGTCGGCAACCCGCCGTGGGACCGCATCAAGCTGCAGCAGGTGGAATGGTTCGCCGAGCGCGAGCCACGCATTGCGCTGCAGGCGCGCGCGGCCGACCGCAAGCGCCTGATCGCCGAGCAGCAGAAGAAGCGCACGCCGCTGTGGCAACAGTACGCCGCGGCCGTCGAGCGCGCCGAAGCCAACGCGCGCGTGCTGGCCAAGGGCGGCGACTACCCGCTGCTGGGCGGCGGCGACGTCAACCTGTACAGCTTGTTCGTCGAGCGCGCGACGGCGCTGGTCCAGCCCGAGGGCATCGTCGCGCTGCTGACGCCCAGCGGCATCGCGGCGGACAAGGGGGCGGCCCCGTTTTTCCGCAGCATCGCGACCCGCGGGCGGCTGGGGGCGCTGTTCGACTTCGAGAACGGGAAGGTGTTCTTTCGCGACGTGCACGCCAGCTTCAAGTTCTGCGCGCTGGTGTTCGGTGGCGAGCAGCGCCGCTTCGAGTCGTCGCGCTGCGCCTTCTACCTGCATGCGGTGGATGAACTGGCCGAGCCCGAACGCAAGCTGTCGCTGAGCGCCGACGACTTCGCGCTGGTCAACCCCAACACCGGCGCCGCGCCGGTGTTCCGCAGTGCGCGTGACGCGTCGATCACGCTCGAGCTGTACCGGCGGCATCCGGTGCTGGTGCGGCACCGCGGCGCGGCTGAGGCACCGGTGCGGGCCTGGCCGCTGCGCTACCTGCGCATGTTCGACATGACCAACGACTCGGGCTCGTTCGTGACCGCCGGCGAGCTGAGCAAGCGCGGCTGGCGTGCGGCCGAACTCGGGCAGTGGCAGTCGGGCAGCGACACGATGCTGCCGCTGTACGAGGGCAAGATGGTGCAGCTTTACGACCATCGCGCGGCCGACGTCATCGTCAACCCGCACAACCTGCACCGCCCGGCACAACCGCAGGCGCTGCAGGCCGCGCTGAAGGAGCGGGCCGACCGTTACGCGCAGCCGCAGTACTACGTGCGCGAGTCCGAGACGCAGGCCAACCCCTTTGGCTGGGCGCTGGGCTTCAAGGAGATCACCGCGCCGACCAACGTGCGCACGATGATCGCTGCCGTGTTGCCCAAGGCGGGTTTCGGCAACACCCTGCCGTTGCTGATTCCCGAGACCGACGGGCCCGCCGAAGCCGCTGCCCTGGCAGCGCTGCTCGTGGCCAACCTCAACTCGATGGCGTTCGACTTCGTCGCGCGCACCAAGGTCCAAGGTCAGCACCTCAACTGGTACATCCTCGAACAGCTCCCCGTCATCGCCCCCGAGCGCTTCGAGGAATCCATCGGCAGCATCCGCATCGCCGACTTCGTACGCGAGCAGGTGCTGCGCCTGAGTTACACGGCGCACGACCTGGCCGCCTTCGCGCGCGACCTGGGCCACGTCGACGCCCGCGGCGGCGTGCTGCCGCCGTTCGCCTGGGACGACGAGGACCGCCGCCGGCGCATCGCCGCACTCGACGGCCTGTTCATGCACCTGTACGGGCTGAACGAAAACGACGCGGCCTACGTGCTCGACACCTTCCCCATCGTGCGCGAGCAGGACGAACGCGCGTTCGGGCGCTGTCGCACCAAGGACGAGGTGCTGGCCGCGCTGCGGCGCGTGCGCTCGGAAAGACTCGAAATCTGAGGACGCGGCGCTTCAGCGTGCGCCGTCGTCCAGCAGTTCGAAGGCCATTTCGCGCGGGTTGTAGTTGCGCCGGCTCACGTTCAGCAGCTCGATGCCGAGCACGCGCCCGTCGGCGTCATAGTCGAGCACGACGCCGTCGCGCACTTCGTCGCTCTCGGCCACTTCGCCTTCGGCCAGCAGGATGTACATCGCGTCGGCGCTCGGATCGAACTTCACCTTCATGATTCGGGCACTCCGTACTTGGCGAGCTTGCTGGTCAGCAAGGCGGTGACGACGACGTCGCCCTCGCAGATTACACGAAGGAGCAAACGCTTGCCCCCGCGTTCGAACACCCGGCGCAACTCGGTGCGGCCGCCCGCGGCGTCGACGATTTGGGAGGGCTCTTTCAGCGTGACATCGAACCAATCGGCCGGAATCGCGCGCTGGGCGATGCGATCCGTGGCATGCGGTGTCAGCCGGTAGTTCATCGTCCGGCTCGAAGGTCTGCTGCCGGGACTCTATACTTGCGCCCACAGCGCCGATTTGTTCCGGATTGCGGGCGCTTAAGAAATGCAGCTAAAGAGGGGCACCCGGTGACCGCCTCGAAGCTTGCGGCACCGGGTTTTTCTTTGCCTGGCAGATGGCCCCGATCGGTCTTGTCACTCCACAGTCGATGCACTTCGCCGCGCCGCTGCCGCTGCAAAGCGGCGCCGTGCTGCGCGACTACACGCTGGCCTACGAAACCTACGGCACGCTGAACGCCGCACGCAGCAACGCGGTGCTGGTGTGCCACGCGCTCAATGCCAGCCACCACGTCGCCGGCCGCTACGAAGGCGAGGCGGCCGACGCGCCGCCCAGCGGCTGGTGGGACAACCTGGTCGGCCCCGGCAAGCCGCTGGACACCGACCGGCTGTTCGTGATCGGCATCAACAACCCCGGCTCGTGCTTCGGCAGCACCGGCCCGACCAGCCCGAACCCGGCCACGCCGGGGCAGCCCTACGGCGCCGACTTCCCGGTGGTGACGGTGGAAGACTGGGTGGACGCGCAGGCGCGGCTGCTCGACCGGCTGGGCATCAGCCAGCTGGCCGCGGTGCTCGGCGGCAGCCTGGGCGGCATGCAGGCGCTGGCCTGGACGCTGCGCTACCCGCAGCGCGTGCGCCACTGCATCGCCGTCGCCACCGCACCCAGCCTGTCGGCCGAGAACATCGCCTTCAACGAAGTGGCGCGCCGCGCCATCGTCACCGACCCCGACTTCCACGGCGGCCACTATCTGAAGCACGGCACGCTGCCGCGGCGCGGGCTGCGCCTGGCGCGCATGATCGGCCACATCACGTACCTGTCGGACGACGTGATGAATGCCAAGTTCGGCCGCGCGCTGCGCAACGGCGTGCTCGCCTACAGCACGCAGGACATCGAGTTCCAGATCGAGAGCTACCTGCGCCACCAGGCCGACAAGTTCAGCGAATACTTCGACGCCAACACCTACCTGCTGATCACGCGCGCGCTGGACTACTTCGACCCGGCGCGCGCCGCCGGCGGCGACCTGGCGCGTGCCTTCCAGCCGGCGCGCGGCATCCGCTTCCTGCTGGTCAGCTTCAGCACCGACTGGCGCTTCGCGCCGCCGCGCTCGCGCGAGATCGTCAAGGCGCTGGTGGACAACCGCATCGAGCTGAGCTACGCCGAGATCGACGCGCCGCACGGCCACGACGCGTTCCTGCTCGACGATGCGCGCTACCACGGCGTGCTGCGCGCGTATTTCGAGCGCGTGGCGGCCGAGGCGGCCAAGGCGACATGAGCGAACGCGCCAACCTCGAGATCCTCGCCGGGCTGGTGCCGCCGGGATCGCGCGTGCTCGATCTGGGCTGCGGCGACGGCGAGCTGCTGGCGCACCTGCAACGGCAGCGCGGCTGCAGCGGCTACGGCATCGAGCTCGCCGACGCCAACGTGCTGGCCTGCGCGCAGCGCGGCGTCAACGTGATCCAGCTCAACCTCGAGGAAGGCCTGGCGTTGTTCGAGGACGCCAGCTTCGACGTGGTGCTGCAGCTCGAGACGCTGCAGAACCTGCGCCACACCGAGGCGATGCTGCGCGAGACCGCGCGCGTCGGGCGCATCGGCATCGTCAGCTTCCCCAACTTCGCGCACTGGCCGAACCGGCTGCGCGTGCTGGGCGGGCGCATGCCGGTGACCAAGGCGCTGCCCTACCAGTGGTACGACACGCCCAACATCCGCGTGGGCACCCACGCCGACTTCGAGGTGCTGGCGCGCAAGCTGGGGCTGCGCATCACCGACAGCTTCGGGCTGCAGCAAGGGCGCGTCGTGCGCCGCTGGCCCAACCTCGCGGCCAGCGTGGCGGTGTTCCGCTTCGAGCGCGGCTGATCGAAGCGCGCGCGCTCAGGCGCGCGCCAGCCCGCGCAGCATCGGCGCCAGCGCGGCGCGGCCGGTGCGCTGCAGGTCGAAAGCGCTGGGCTCGAGCATCCAGTCGACGATCAGCCCGTGCACCAGCGCGTGCAGCGCGCGCGCGCCGGCCTTGGGCGCGAGCCCGCCGGCCAGCTGGCCGGCGGCCGCGGCCTGGCGCAGCAGCAGTTCGATGCGCCGCAACGACTGCTGGTACACGCGCAGGTGGCGCTCGCGGATGGCGTCGAGCTCGCCCACGTATTCGACCTTCTGCGTGGAGATGGTGAAGACGCGGCGCAGCCGCTCGTCCACCGCCAACTGGCGCAGGATGTCGTGCAGCAGCTCGCGCAGCCGGCTCAGCGGGTCGGCCGCGTCGCTGGCCGCGCCTTCCAGCCAGTGCTGCTCGAAGGGCAGCACCGCGCGGTCCATCATCGCGTTGAACAGGTCGGCCTTGTCGCGGAAGTGCCAGTACACCGCGCCGCGCGTCAGCCCTGCAGCCGCGGCCACTTCCTGCAATGATGTGCCCGCCACGCCGCGGCGCTCGAACACCAGCTCGGCGGCATCGAGCAGCGCGTGGCGGGTCTGCTGGGCTTCCTGCTTGGTGCGGCGGGCCATGGCTTGGCGTGCGAACGGGGTCTTTACATACGTTTACGAATGTATGTTTATACTCCAATCCGTGGCGCGCAGGCTTGGCCGGGCCGATGCCACCGAGCTTCGAGCAAGGAATTTCACGTGACGCATCACCTCTCCCGTGCGAGCCAGCCGCGCCGTCGTGCCGGCGCGCGGCCGCTGCGCACTCTCGCCGCGGCCGCGCTGGCCGTGGGGCTGGCCGCCTGCGGCGGCGGCGGCGGCGAACAGAAGGCCCAAGGCGGCGGCGGGCAGGGCGGCGGCAAGCCGCCGCCGCCCGAGGTGGCGGTGGTCGCGGTGCAGCCGCAAAGCGCGCCGCTGATCACCGAGCTGCCGGGCCGCGTCGAGGCCTCGCGCGTGGCGCAGGTGCGCGCGCGCGTCAACGGCATCGTGTTGAAGCGGCTGTTCCGCGAAGGCAGCGACGTCAAGGCCGGGCAGCCGCTGTTCCAGATCGACCCGGCGCCCTACCAGGCGGCGGTGGACAGCGCCAAGGCCGCGCTGGCCAAGGCGCAGGCCAACCTGAGCCAGGCCGGCGCGCTGGCCACGCGCTACAAGCCGCTGGCCGACGCGCGTGCGGTCAGCGCACAGGAATACGTGGCGGCGCAGGCGGCGCAGGCCCAGGCCGCGGCCGACGTGGCCGCCGCGCAGGCCGCGCTGCGCACCGCGCAGCTGAACCTGGGTTATGCCAGCGTGACCGCGCCGATCTCCGGGCGCATCGGCCGCGCGCTGGTCACCGAGGGCGCGCTGGTGTCGGCGGCCGAGGCCACGCAGCTGGCGCTGATCCAGCAGATCGACCCGGTGTACGTGAACGCCACGCAGGCCGTGGCCGAGGTGGCGCGGCTGCGCAAGGCGGCCGACGCCGCGCCGAGCGAAAGCGCGGGGGTGCGCATCGTGCTCGACGACGGCAGCGAACTGCCGCAGCGCGGCCGGCTGGTCTTCTCCGACCTGTCGGTGGACCCGAGCACCGGCCAGGTGACGCTGCGCACCGAGGTCGCCAACCCGCGCGCCGCTCTGCTGCCCGGCATGTACGTGCGCATCCGGCTGGTGCAGGGGCGCATCGACAACGCGATGCGCGTGCCGCTGCAGGCGGCCACGCGCGGCCCGCAGGGCGACACCGTGATCGTGGTCGGCGAAGGCGGGGTGGCCACGCCGCGCAACGTCAAGATCGCCGGCGCCGACGGCACCGACTGGCTGGTGCTGGACGGGCTGAAGCCGGGCGATCAGGTGATCGTCGAAGGCTTCCAGAAGATGCGCACCGGCGCGCCGGTGCGTGCGGTGCCGTGGCAGGGCACGGCCGGCGCGGCGGCGGCCAAGCCGGCGGCGGGTGCGGCCGCTGCGGCCAGCGCACCCGCCGCGGCGTCCGCACCGGCCGCACCCGCCAGCCGCTGAAGGGCGCCCGCCGATGGCCAAGTTCTTCATCGACCGGCCCATCTTCGCGTGGGTCATCGCGCTGTTCATCATCGTCGGCGGTGCGGTGTCGATCACGCAGCTGCCGGTGTCGCAGTACCCCACGGTGGCACCGCCGGCCATCATCGTCAGCACGGCCTACCCCGGCGCGTCGGCCAAGACGCTGCAGGACAGCGTGTTCACCGTGATCGAGCAGGAGATGAACGGCTCGCCGGGCCTGGTCTACATGGAGTCGGTGTCGCAGGCCAACGGCACCGGCACGCTGACGCTGACCTTCTCGCCCAACACCAACCCCGACCTGGCGCAGGTGGACGTGCAGAACCGCCTGGGCCGCGCCACGCCGCGCTTGCCGCAGGCGGTGACGCAGCAAGGCGTGCGCGTGGACAAGGCGCGC
>Ga0116167_1002832_pt1 | contig 14223 bp, 17 predicted proteins | sample AD_JPNMR3_MetaG_FD_89794 | JGI IMG/M metagenome (GOLD analysis project Ga0116167, IMG submission 89794) | Active sludge microbial communities of municipal wastewater-treating anaerobic digesters from Japan - AD_JPNMR3_MetaG | ecosystem: Engineered > Bioreactor > Anaerobic > Digestate | place...
AATGGATCTCATGGACATGTCGCCCGAGGACCAACTGGAGATGCTGGAGGGCTTCGGGGCCAGCGAGTCGGGGCTGGATCAGTTGGTGCGCACCGGTTTTCACACCCTGGGGTTGCAGACCTACCTGACGGCCGGGCCCAAGGAGTCGCGGGCCTGGACGATCCGTCAGGGCTGGACGGCGCCGCAGGCGGCGGGGGTGATCCACACCGACTTCCAGAAGGGCTTCATCAAGGCCGAGGTGGTGTCCTTCGACGACCTCGACGAGGCCGGCTCGATGGCGGCGGTCAAGGCGGCCGGCAAGGCGCGGCTCGAGGGCAAGGACTACGTGATGCAGGACGGCGACGTGGTCGAGTTCCGAAGCGGATTAACATCAGGCGGCAAGAAGTGACAGCCTCTGGGCTGGCCTGATTGGGACTTGTCACTGGCTCATGATGCCTGATAGGCCATGAGCGCTCGGCGGCGCACGCCGCTAACGTGGCCCTTATGTCCGTCCCCTGCCGCGGCCTCGACGCGATGACCGCGATCACCGGGTTCTCAGGTGAGGCCCTGCACGCTCTCGCGGTGGACGGCAAGTTGAAGCGTCCCGGGTTTGATGCCGCCTCTTTGTGAGTTCGAGAGGATGGAGCATGCCCAAGAAGATCAGCCCCGAGATGAAGGCTCGGGCGGTGCGGATGGTCCTGGAGCATCGGGACGACTATCCGTCGGTGAGGGCGGCCGCGCAGGCAGTGGCCAAGCAACTCGGCCTGGGCCCAGAAACGGTGCGTCGTTGGGTCGTGGACGCCGAGGTTGATGCCTGGGACCCGGCCGGGAACCACGACCGCCGAGCAGGCCGAGATCAAGGCCCTCAAGGCGAAGATCCGCCGGCTCGAGGAGGACAACCGGATCCTGCATGTCAACGGCAAGCGCATCTTGACCCCGCCCTGTGCCGCCAAGGGGTCAGTTTTCACGTGCCGTCGACACCCCGTCGGGATCACCGATGTGACTCAGGGCTGGGTGTATCGGGGCACCGCGGCCTCTCCAGCGCGTTCTTCCGTCGGTGTTGCCGCAAAACTGAGTCACGCGTCCTGAAGAACGTCGAACACCTCCCCTGCAACTGCTTCGTCGCCGGAACGGCCGTCCAGACGAGCAAGGGCGCAACACTGATCGAGAAGGTACGACCTGGCGACCAGGTGTGGGCCAAGAACCTGACCACGAGTGAGAACGAGCCCCGGCCCGTGACCGGCTTGTTCCACAAGACCGCCGCCACGCTCATGACGATCACCCTCGCCACCGGCGGCACGGTCGTGGTCACCCAGGAACACCCGTTCATGGCTTAAGGGGAAGGCTGGGTCCTCTCCGGCAACCTCCACGTCGGAGACCACCTCACCCAACGAGTCGGCGGCACCGCCACCCTGCGCGGGTGCACCGACGAGGTGTATGCCGGGTTGTCCCGGACCGCGACCACCAACGCCTCGGCCGCGTCGTCGGCGCTGTCCGCCGAAGGCGTGCCGCACCGGGTGCCGTGGGCGGGCTCGATGTTCTCGATCTTCTTCCGCGAGGGGGAGGTGCGTGACTACGACGACGCGGTCGGTGCCGTCCTGGCGGCGTTGCCGCACGCAGCCCGCGCTGCCGCACGGGCGGAGGCCTGACGTGGACGGAGAGCGGCACAGACGCGTGCGGAGCCGGTGTCCGGTCAGTCGGCCGGAACGCTCCACCAGGACAGCGGGCCGAGCGGTGGGTGCCCGGCGACGGCCCCGACGACAGCGATCGGCAGCTCCGGGGCATCGAGGGGGACGACGGTCTCGGCGCTGACCTCGACGTCCCTCATTTCTCGAGCCAGGCCGTCGCCGTCCCGCTTGACGACAGCCTCCTTCAGGCACCATCGGGTCGTGAACCAGCGCAGGCGCGTGGCCTCGGACCCCGCCTCAGTGCGGGGCAACGAGGCCAGCACCTCGGACTCCGTGGCCGACAAAACGCTCGGGGCCAGGTCGAGCAGGCTGGGTCGATCGCTGACCGTCTCGATGTCGACGCCGAGCGCACCGTCCTGACTGACGCCAACGAGCACCCATCCGCCGCTGTGGCTGACCGAGAACTGGGGAGCGCCGACCACGCCGACCCGGGGCTTGCCGTGCCGATCCGACCCGCACCGGAGGCAGTCCTGCACGATCGGGATCTCGCGCGCCGGCAACCCGGTGGCGGCAGCGACGAGCCGGCGCACGAGCGCCCGCCCGACGACGAATTCGCCGCGGGACTGCTCATGACGGAAGGCGTCGGCTCGGGCCCGCTCCGCAGTGGTCAGCAGGTGAGCCGCGCCGGGCCAGCGGTCGCCGGTGGACAGGACCAGGTGGATGCCCGGTCGACGCAGGGCGTCCGCGGAGGCGATCGGTGGGGAGGGCGCCACCCTCGTCACCTCTCGTGGCGACGGCGACCGGCGGTCAGCGCGTGCATGGCCAGGTCGGCCACGTGGTCCACCACGCGACGTCGCTGCTCGGTCACGAAGAAGTGCCCGCCCCGGAACTGGGTGACGCCCCGAAAGTCATTGGAGTATGCCGCCCAGCCCGCCATCTGGTCCGCGGGCGCGACCGGGTCACTGCGGCCGGCCAAGACCGACAGTGGGAGGTCGAGGGCAACCGGGTGGTCCCGGCGATAGCGGTCGCACAGCGTGAGGTCGGCCCGCAGGGGCGGGAAGGTCAGCCTGCGCAGGTCCGCGTCCTCGATGAGCTGCTGCTCGGTGCCACCCCAGTCGACCAGGGTGGCGGCCAGTTCGTCGTCGGAGTAGTCCCGAGAGGCCCGAGCAGTGCGCACGTGTGGCGGTGGGCAGCCCGAGACGACCAGGGCGGTGGGTGGTCGACCCTGCGTGGACAGGGCCAGCGACAGTTCGTAGCCGATGAGTGCGCCCATGCTGTGACCGAACACCACGAGGGGGCGGCTATCCGTCGTGACTTCGGCGACCACCTCGTCAACCAGCCGTCCGGGGTCGACGTTGAGCGGTTCGCCCGAGCGGTGGCGGCGACCCGCGGGAGTGGCCCCCCAGACCTCGAGCGCACCGGCGAGGTCACCCGACCACGCGGCATACACATCACCGCTCGCCCCCGCATGAGGCAGACAGACCAGCCGCGTCGGCGCACCGGCTGGCCCCAAGAGGGTCAGGCAACTCATCCGTCTGCGGCCGCCGGACGATCCGATTGGGGGGTCCGAGCCTGCGGATGCCCCGTGTGCCTGCCCTCGGGATCGGGTCGGTCGTGGGCGGGCAGGAAGAGGAAGGCAGCGATGGAGGCGAGGAGGCAGGCGGCGGCCACCACATAGCAGCCGACGCGCAGGCCCTCCATGAAGGCGTCGCCGACCGCGCTGATCGCCGGGCTGGAGACCGCGGCCGGGAGCTGCTTGCTGATCGACATGGCAGCACCGACCGAATCCTTGGCAGCCCCGAGGACATCGCGGGGAACCTGCAGGGGGGTCCACAGCTCGGTCAGCCGGTCGGCGTACCACGAACTCATCACCGATCCGACCACGGCGACCCCGAGGGCGCCGCCAACTTCACGGGTGGTGTCGTTGACGGCGGAGCCCACACCGGACTTGGCGGCCGGCAGCGCGGCCAGGATGGCATCGGTCGCGGGCCCGGTGGCCAGGCCCATCCCCGCCGCCATCAAGGCCATGCACGGCACGATGAATGTCCAGTAGGGCGAGTCCGTCTGGGCCCGTGACGCGAGGAGGAAGCCTGCTGCGCTGACCGCCATCCCGCCGCCCACGAGGAGTTTGGTGCCGAGCCGCGAGGTCAGGACCATGGCCAGCGGGGACATGGCGCCCATGATCAACGCATAGGGCAGTGTCGCCAGCCCGGCCGTGAGTGCGTCCCAGCCGATGACGATCTGGAAGTACAGCGTGATCATGAAGATGAAGCCGAACAGCCCGAAGAAGGCCATCGCCGTCGTCGCAGAGGCCGCGCTGAAGCGTGGATTTCGGAAGAACCGGATCTCGAGCAGGGGTGACTGGCTGCGCACCTCCCAGACCACGAAGAGCGTCAGCAGGAGCGCGGCCCCGACGAAGCCGAGGACGCTGGTCCGGCTGGCCCAGCCGTGACCGGGGGCCTCGATGATGGTCCAGACCAGCAGCCCGATTCCCAAGGTCGAGGTGACGGCACCGACGAGGTCGAACCGGCCCGGCTCCGGATCGCGCGACTCAGGCACCAGGAGCGCCCCCGCGATCAGGGCGATCACGATGACCGGCACGTTGACCAGGAAGATCGATCCCCACCAGAAGTGCCGCAAGAGCGCACCGCCCGCGACCGGGCCGAGGGCGATCGCCAGCCCGGACACTCCCGCCCAGACCCCGATCGCGATGGCGCGCTCCTGGCGGTCGCGGAAGACCTGGGGGACGGTGGCCAGGGTCGATGGATAGACCATGGCAGCGGCCACCCCCATGACCCCACGGGCACCGATCAAGGAGTGGGCACTCCCGGCCCAGGCGGCAACGAGCGACGCGGCCGCGAAGAGCACCAGCCCGGCCTGCAGCACCCGGTGCCGCCCGATCCGATCCCCGATGTTGCCGGCCACCAGGAGCAGTCCGGCGAACACCATCGAATAGGCATCGACGATCCACTGGAGCTGGGAGGTGGTGGCGTTGAGTTCTGCCGACATCGTCGGCAGCGCAACGTTGACGATCGTGTTGTCGATGGCCACGAGCAAAACGCTGAGGCACAGGACGGCGAGCACCCACCACCGATGCGGGTGGGTCGTCTCCGGCGCGTGGGCGGTGCTCAACGTGGTCGCTCCGCGGAGAAGCCGGCGGATGCCAGGTGTCGGTCCAGGATCGGGCTCCATCCGGTGAGTTCGCGGGCCGCCTCGGCGAGCATCCGGAACTCGGTGTCCCTGGTCGAGAGCACGTGGGGCTCGAGGGCCAGCGTGCCCAACTCTCCGCGCAACTGTCGTTGCCAGTACGGCACCGAGATCAGGCGTGGCACCTGCGTGAAGATGACTTTCAGCGGGGTCGGGATGACGGGGGTGCCGAGCCGGGACAGGGCCTGGAATCCGTCGCGGACCGCGAGGACCATCTGGGACGTGGCGGCCCGATCTCGGCCCAGCGTCGTGCTGTCACCGGATCGCAGGATCGCGGCCCCGATCCCGGCGATGAACACGGCGTGGGTCGCCAGCCAGGCGACCGGGTCATCGACCGTGTCGACAGTGAATCCCGCACCGCGCAGGTCGGCGACGACCGCCTGCTCACGCCCGCCCGCGCGCCCGATCGTGGTGGGTTGCTGTTTGACCTCGTGGTAGGTGACTCCGTCGGGGCCACGGGTGCCGCCCACGCCGGAGAATCCCAGGATGGTGCGCTCCCGGCCGAGTCGGTCGGCCACCGGGCGGGCCTCACCGGCGAGATTGACGAGCGTCACGACGACCCGGGCCGGGACGCGTTCGAGGAGGGGCAGTGCGGACTCGACCTGGTCGGCCCGGACGGCGAGATAGGCGACATCCACCTCGCCGGGCAGGTCTGCTGGGTCTGCGACGATGTCGACGTCCGGCGTCGAGGTGCGTCCGTCCCGATGCAGGCGCACCCCCTCGCGCGTCAGGTCCGTCAGCGTCGCCCCGCGGGCGATGAGGTGGACCCGGTGCCCGGCCTCCGCGAGGCGGCCTGCGTAGACCTGCCCGACCACACCGGCTCCGACCACCGCCATCGACCGTTGCTGTGTCATGCGAGCAGCGCCACCTTGCCGACAGTGCCGCGGTCGGCAAGCGCCTGGTGCGCCTCGGCCGCCCGCTCGAGCGGGAAGACGTGCTGGACGATCGCGGTCAACTCACCGGCATCGGCGAGCTGGAGCAGCCGCGGCACGATCTCGGCCGTGGCCGAGCCCGGGCTCAACCGGCTGGTCAGCCAGTACCCGAGGACCGCCTGGTTGCGTTGCATGAGTTGGGAGCCGGCGAAGGCCGACATCCGCTTGCTCGCCACGCCGTAGACCACGAGCCGTCCGTTGTCGGCAAGGATGCGCAGGCTCTCCTCGCCGATGTCGCCACCGACGGCCTCGATGACGACGTCGACACCTCGTCCATCGGTCAGGTCCAGCACCCGGTCGGCCCATCCGGGCTCGGTGTAGTTGACCGTGTCGGTGGCGCCGAGCCGACTGGCGAGCGCGAGTTTCGACGCGGTGCTCGCCGTCGCGATCACCCGGCTCGCGCCCAGGTGATGCGCCAACTGCACGGCCAGGCTGCCGACCCCGCCCGCCGCGGAGTGCACCAGCACCGTTTCCCCCTCGCGGAGCCGGGCGCGGTCGACCAGCAACTCCCAGGCCGTGATGCCCTGGACCAGGAAGGCGACGGCGTCGCCGAGTTCGACCGACTCCGGGAGTCGGAAGGTGAGTCTACGATCGGCAACGGCGTACTCGGCATACCCTCCCTCGACAAAGGCGACCACCCGGGAACCGACGAGGTCCGGCTCGACCCCCTCACCGACCGCAGTGACCACCCCGGCCACCTCGGTGCCCATGGTGCGTGGCAGGTCCCGGCCGCTCTCTCGGGACATGTAGATGCCCTGGCGGGCCATCACGTCGGTGTAGTTGACTCCGCTGACGCCGACCTTGACCAGGACCGTGCCCGGTGGTGGCTTGGGCGTCTCGACGTCCTCGACCACGAGCACGTCCGGGCCGCCGGTGTGGTGGATGCGCACTGCCTTCATGACCGCTCCATTTCTCGTGTGCTGGCCCGCTGGTCCTCGGCGGAGGGCAGGAACCCGACCTGGACGAAGTAGTCCAGATATCGGCCGATCAGTTCGGGAGTGATCGGAGGGCAGGTGATGTCCGAATCCTCGAGCGCTGCCTCAACGGCGTCGGCGCGGAAGGTCGCTGGAGGCATCTCGTCCAGCGGGAGGATGCCGGAGAAGAACGGCGCGAGGGCCTCCCTCGCCCGGGCCTCATTCCGCTCCCGCATTAGCGTCGTCCGAAAAGACGGCAAGGCGGGGACAGCGGGCACGTCCGGGCCTGTCACCCCCGACAGAGCCCGCGCGATGGACCTGAGGCTGGCACCCGCATTGAAGGCGGTGAAGATCGCGCGCACGGCCTCCGCTTCGCCCGCACGCACCGTTCCATCAAGCGAGTAGCCCAGCGCGCGCACCCCCTTCGGAGGGCGACCCATGGCTGCACGCTGCCGGTGAGCGCGACTCTGCCGGGCTGATTTTCGCTCCACCTCAGCCCGCGCGACCGCGGCCTTCACTCGCGCGAAAAGCCGTCCGCTATCGGTGCCGAGGTCCGCCTCCCCGTTGGCGGTGACGATCCGCAGCCCTCGGCTCTCGGCGCGATCTATCCAGTCCTCCAACTGGCGCGGTTGGCGCGTGAGACGGTCCAAGTCCCAGCAGACGAGGGCGTCCCATTCGCGGGCGTCGAAATCGCGGACAAGCCGGTCATACGCGGGTCGGTTCACGCTCGCATCAGTGGCGGAGATCGACTGATCGGTGTAGACATGCTCTGGCGCAACAGTCCATTTGTGCTGTGCCACAACGTTTTCGCAGTCTTCACGCTGTCGCTCGATGGCGAGGCCATCGAGTTCGCGGTCTTGGCTAATGCGCAGGTAGATGGCTGCCCGCAGGGGGGCGTCGGCAACCTCACGCATCATGTAATTCTATCGCGTAACGTGGTGGAGTTCCGCTTCAACGTCTAGCGCTGTTGACGCCTTGCGGTACGTCTGACTCCGTCTGGACCGACGCCGGATTCGAGAATGTGATCGTCGAGGACCACCACGCAAGGTGCACCATGACTGACAAGCTCTACCCGCCGATCCACCCCGGCGAGATCCTCCAGGAGGACTTCCTCGACGGGTTCGGGATCACTCAGCACACGCTGGCCGTGTCCATCGGGTGCCCCCGAGGAGGATCAACGAGATCGTCCACGGCAAGCGACGGATCTCGGCCGATACTGCGCTGCGCCTGGGCCGCTACTTTGCGACCGACCCGCAGTTCTGGATCAACCTGCAGGCCCGATACGACCTTGAGGTCGAGGAGGACGCTCTCGGGCACTCCCTCGACAGCATTCAGCCGCTGCGGACCGCATGAGCCGACTCGTCGCGGTCTCCGGCCTTCCAGGGACAGCCGTGGTGTCAGCGCTGGTTGCGCGGGTGCTGCCGAGCGGTGCGCTCGTTGCCCCGCCGGTAGTTGCCGGTGACTCGCGCCATCAGCTCTTGGCCGTCACCCTCGCCGACGGCCTCGACGAACTCCCGCGCCCGTGCCCCGCGCAGCACAGTCGCCGCGCGGCCGCGGTGCGTGATGACGACGCTGCCGTCGCCACGGCGCGCCCACTCGAAGTCGCTGGGTCTTCCCACGGGCCCATCGTCCACGCCGGCGCCTCCTGTGCGCCACCCCGTTTCGGTGGCACGATGCGCGGATGACCGGACGTCGGGCCCACCTCCTCGCCCTTGCTACCGGGCTCGTCACCAGTGCGGTCGTGTATGCCGTGGGGCTGAGTCCCGCCGAGGCCGTCCTGGCCGCCCGTGGTCACGGCATCGTCGCCTTCGAGCTGGCCCGGACCGCGGGCAATGTCGACGCGATGGTCGCCGACTGGGGCGCCGAAGGCGTGAGCGCGGCGCGTGCCAGCCTGCTGTGGGACCTCGCCTTCATCCCCGGCTACGTCCTGGTGCTGTGGGCAGCCGCCCGGCTCCTCGACACCGCCCCCGCCCGCCGGGCCGCGACCTGGGCGCCCGTGGCCGGAGTGCTCGACCTCGTCGAGGACCTCGCCCTGTTCCGGGCGCTCGACCATCCCGACGACCGTGCGTGGGCGGCACCTCTGGCGTGGGTCAGCGCGGTGGTGAAGTTCGCGCTGCTGGCCGGCGCCCTCGTCGCGCTCTTCGTCGGTCTGGTCAACCGTCGGCGAGGCCGGCGCTCTGGAACAGGGCGTTGACCTCGGCCGTCGGCACGATTCCTTCCGCCCGCTGTGCTCGAGCCGGATCGACCGTGACGAAGGCATCGGCCTGCAGCCTGGTCACGGCGAAGTGCTCGGCGTCGTGCAGGTCGGACCAGCCCTGCTCTCGGGCGATCTGCCACGCCGTCCAGCGCGAGACCCGGTCGCCGAGTGCTCGGATCCGCTGCTCCGTCATGCGCGTGTGCAGGGTCTTCGCCTCGGCGTCGTCGATCCGCCCTGCCGCGACGTCGGCAAGCAGCAGGGTGAGCGCGTCGGAGCGGATCGACGAGGGAGCGAGGAGCTGGTGGGAGGCGTGAGGTGTCGCCGTGGACCGCACGATGTGCAGCAGGGTCTCGGCATCGATGCAGTAGCGCGCCATCGCAACCTCAGCGCGTGATCCGTGCGTTGACGAGCCGGTTGAGCCACGACGGGCTCATCGCGGAGGCCGCGAGCATCGCCTTGGCCTGCGCCCCCACGGCCCGGTGGACCCGGTGCGGCAGCCGCCCACCGCCCTCGACGACGTCCATGACCTCGGCGGCAACGTCGTCGGGGGTCAACCGCACCCCGAGCCGACGTTGGGCGCCGACGTCCATGCCGTCGACCATCGCGGTGTTGACGAAGAGCGGCCAGATCGCGGTGACCGTGATGTCGTCGTCCTCCCACTCGAGGTCGAGCGCCTCGGTGAGGCCGCGCACGGCGAACTTGGTGGCCGAGTAGGTCGCCAACTCGGGCTGCCCGTAGATCGCAGAGGCGGAGCACAAGTTGACCACCTGCGCTCCGGGCGCCGCCCGCAGGTAGGGGTATGCCGTGTGGCAGCTGTTGACCACGCCGGTCACGTTCACCTCGACCGCGCGCTGTTGATCCGCGAGCGGGATCGTGTCCAACCGGCCGGTGAGCACTGAGCCGCCCGAGAGGGTGGCGAGCCCGGACTCGTCGATGTCGAAGGCCCCGACCCGCCAGCCGCGGGCGACGAGGGCCGAGGTGATGGCGCGCCCGATGCCGGCGGCGGCACCGGTCACGAGGGCGGTGCGCTGGGTCATGGCCGACCCCTCAACCCTTGCGTCCGGCGCGATGACGGCATGGCAACCATCGTGCCGGACGCAAGGGGAGGTGGTGGAGCCTCAGTCGCGCAGGGCCGCGCGGCGCAGGTAGGGGCGGAACTCCTCGACGTCGTCGAAGCGCTCGCGCGCATCGTCGGTCGACAGGGTCGGCGGGACGATGATCTTGTCCCCGGCCTTCCAGTCCACCGGCGTCGAGCAGGCCCCGCGGTCGGTCGTCTGCAGCGCGTCGACCGAGCGCAGGATCTCCTCGAAGTTGCGGCCCACCGACTTCGGGTAGGTCATCGTCAGCCGGATCTTCTTGGCCGGGTCGATGATGAAGACCGAGCGCACCGACGAGGTGTCGCCCTGGTTCGGGTGGATCATGTCGTAGAGCTCGGCGACCCTCTTGTCCGGGTCGGCGATGATCGGGTAGTCGACCGAGGCCGACGCGAACTCCTCGATGTCCGGCTTCCACCGCTGGTGGTCCTCCACCGAGTCCACCGAGAGCGCGATGGGCTTGACTCCGCGGTCGGCCCACGCGGCGGCCAACTGTCCAACGCGGCCGAGTTCGGTCGTGCAGACGGGCGTGAAGTCGGCCGGGTGCGAGAAGAGCACGACCCAGGAGTCGCCGGCCCAGTCGTGGAAGGACAGCTCACCCTCGGTGGTGTCCGCAGTGAAGTCCGGGGCTTCGTCGCCGAGGTGCAGTCCCATGGTGGTCCTTTCGTGTGCGGTCTGCGCCCGCCGCGGGCGCTCGCTCACCACCCTGCCAAGGTATGCCGCGGGCGCGAGCGGTCGTCTCAGTCCTCGACCGTCCTGAGACGGCGCTGCGGTGTGACGGGTGTGAGCCATGGTGCAGATGTGTCCACCAGGTGACGCCCAGCGCCTGACCCCCACGCACGCAGAGGTATGCCGCGGGGCCCGGCCCCGCGGCATACCTCTCCTTCCGAGTGGCGTGGAGCCCCGCCACGACAGGTCTTTGGCAGGATGACCTCATGTCTTCAGAGCCCTCGTCAACGTTGACCGAGTTGGCATCGGCCTTCGGGATCGCCACCGACTTCTGGGACTGGCAGGGCCAGCACACAATCGTGTCGGCGCAGAGCATCCGTCAGGTGCTCGCAGCCCTGGGAGTGGATGCCTCGACCGACGAGGCGGCCGCCCATGCGCTCGCCGATCGCCGGTTGTTGCCCTGGCGCCGGGTGCTTCCCCCCACAGTGGTGATGCGTGAAGGGTGGACCCCGTGGGTGCCCGTCCACCTGCCTCACGGCTCGGACGTCCGCCTCGACATCGCACTGGAGACCGGGGAGACCCGCGCCGTCGACCAGGTCGACCACTGGGTGGAGCCACGTGAGATCGACGGCGCCCTCATCGGTGAGGCGACCTTCGAGCTTCCCGGCGACCTGCCGACCGGTTGGCACCGGCTGCGCGCGACAGTGGGGCAGTCCGTCGTCGAGGCGACCCTCATCGTCACACCCGGGCGTCTGAGCCTTCCCGCCGGTCTGGACCAGCGCCGGGCGACCGGACTGATGGCCCAGCTCTATCAAGTGCGGTCCTCGCGCAGTTGGGGAGTCGGCGACCTCGGGGACCTCGCGACCCTGGCGACCTGGGGTGCCGAGCGACTCGGTGCGGACTTCGTCCTCATCAACCCGCTGCATGCGGCCGAGCCGATCACGCCGATGGAGCCGTCGCCCTACCTGCCGACCACCCGGCGCTTCGCCAACCCGCTCTATCTGCAGGTGGAGGACATTCCCGAGACCGCCCGCCTCGATGACGATGCGGCTGCCCGCGTGCAGGCACTGGCTGCTGCAGCGCGTCCCCTCAACGACTCTGCACTGATCGACCGCGACGGCTGTTGGACCGCCAAGCGGGAGGCCCTCGAGCTCATCCATGCTGTCGGGCTCACCGGCCGGCGGGCTGCTGACTATGAGCGCTATGTCGCGGAGGAGGGGCAGGGCCTGGCGGACTTCGCCACGTGGTGCGCGATCGTCGACGTGCACGGGCTGCCGTCGCAGGACTGGCCGGAGGGCCTCGCCTCGCCGGCCGCGCACGGCGTCGACGACTTCCGGGTCGAGCAGGCCGACCGGATCGACTTCCACTGTTGGATGCAGTGGGCGTTGGACCGTCAACTCGGTGAGGTCCAGCGGCGCGCCAAGGATGCGGGCATGGCCCTCGGGGTGATCCACGACCTCGCCGTCGGGGTGCACCCCCATGGCGCGGACGCCTGGGCGCTGCGGCATGCCCTCGCCCAGGGCGTGACCGTCGGCGCGCCACCTGACCAGTTCAACCAACTCGGGCAGAACTGGTCGCAGCCCCCCTGGCGCCCCGATGTCCTCGCCGAGCTCGGTTACGCACCCTTCCGCGACATGGTGCGAACGGTGCTGCGAGACAGTGGCGGCATCCGCGTCGACCACATCATCGGGCTCTTCCGGCTGTGGTGGATCCCCGAGGGCGGGTCACCGGGGGAGGGCACCTACGTGCGCTACGACCATGAGGCCCTCATCGGGATTCTCGCCCTCGAGGCCGAGCGCGCCGGTGCCCTCGTCATCGGGGAGGACCTCGGGGTTGTCGAGCCGGCAACCCGCACCTACCTCTTGGAGCGCGGGCTGCTCGGCACGAGCATCATGTGGTTCGAGTGGGCCGACGGTGAACCGCTACCGCCCGAGGGCTATCGCGAGTTGTGCCTGTCGAGCGTGACGACGCATGACCTGCCGCCCACGGCCGGTTACCTCGCACTGGAGCACGTCGAGGTCCGTGAGCGACTGGGTCTGCTCACCCGGTCTGCCGAGGAGGAGCGTGCCGCCGAGGCTCGCTCGATCGCGCACGTGCGCCAGGCCCTCATCGACCGCGGAGTGCTCGGTGCGGACAGTGACGACGCGGACATGATTGCGGCCATGCACGCCTGGTTGGCGCAGAGCCCCAGCCGGCTGCTTGCCTACTCCTTGGCTGACCTGGTCGGTGACCGCCACGCGGTCAACCAACCGGGCACCAACCGCGAGTACCCCAACTGGTGCGTCCCCCTCACCGGACCCGACGGACAGGTGCTCAGCCTCGAGGCGATCATGCACGCCCCTGGTGTCGAGCGGTATGCCGCGGCCATGCGCCCCTGAGGTCGGCGGGCATCCGCGTCGAGGCTGCCCCGTCAGGACCCAGCGTTCAGGACGAGCGGGCTCGCCGACGTCTCCATCGCCGACGGCGACCCCAACATCTTCAAGACCAGCCGGAACGAGAGCAATGTCGCGAAGGCCTCGCTCGTGATGACCCGGACCGCGGTCGGCCAGGCCCTGGTCGACGCGGCCGCGGGCGCCGGGGCTCTCGCCCTCGAGGAGCAGGTCTTCGATCCTGGGGAGAGCCTGGGCCTGCAGCGCAAGCGGCACCGATACGCCAGCTACGCCGAGAATCACCCGGGCCGGGTGCCGGCGCCCCCGGTCGCCGGGGTCGAGGTGGAGCGGCCGCTCGCCGACGACGAGATCATCGAGTCGATGAGCAGCCGATGACCTCGCTGGCAGCCGAACACCCGGTCTCCTCCAAGGTCTTCGGTCCGGCCGCGGAGCCGGTCGACCGCGCCTGGGTGGGCCCGCCCCATCGGGGCAGCCAGCCCCTGGTGCGGGCCACCCACCCCGACAAGGCGATCAGCCAGCGCGCCACGGTCCTCGCCGCGATGTGCGAGGGCGAGTCCACGATCCACGCTCTCGCCGACTGCCGGGACGTCCGCCGCAACCTGGACGTCGTGGCCGCACTCGGGGTACCACTCCGCGCCACCGGTCCGGCGTCGATCACGGTCACCGGCCGGCATCCGAGCAGCTGGCGGGCCTCCGGCCTCACCCTCGACGCCGGCAACAGCGCGACCACCTCACGGCTGCTCGTCGCGGTCCTCGCCGGCAGCGGAGCCCGATGCGTGGTGACCGGCAACGACCTGCTGCGGACCCGGCCGATGTCCGAGGTGGCCGGCCCGCTCGGCGAGCTCGGCGCAGACCTCGCCTACCTCGACGCCCCGGGCCGGCTCCCGATCCGGGTGAACGGCAGCCCGCTGCGCGGCGGCACGGTCGTCGTCGCGGTCGACTCCGCACAGCCGGTCTCCGCGCTGCTGTTCGCCGGCACGAACGCCGCCGCCCCGGTGACGATCCACCGCAGGACCGCCGCCCGCGACCACACCGAGCGACTGCTGCGCTGGACAGGTGTCGAGGTTATCGAGTCCGACAACAGCCTCACGGTCCGTCCGGGTCGACCCTCGCCGTTCTCCCTGACCGTGCCGGGCGACCCGTCCGGGGCCGCGTTCCTGGGCGCCCTCCACGTCGCGTCCCCGAGGGCCGGCGCGACGCTGACCGTCCCGGG
>Ga0116167_1002864_pt1 | contig 14130 bp, 9 predicted proteins | sample AD_JPNMR3_MetaG_FD_89794 | JGI IMG/M metagenome (GOLD analysis project Ga0116167, IMG submission 89794) | Active sludge microbial communities of municipal wastewater-treating anaerobic digesters from Japan - AD_JPNMR3_MetaG | ecosystem: Engineered > Bioreactor > Anaerobic > Digestate | place...
AAACATCTCTATCATACCGCCGCCTCAAAAGACATCACCATTTCCTTGCAGGTTGGCCCGGATGTGCCTGATATCTATGTGGATGAAATGCGGCTTCACCAGGTTCTGGTGAACCTCGTGGAAAATGCAATTCGCTACAGCCCTTCCGGCTCGGAGATAACGCTGACTTTGCAGGGAGAAGGTGAGGGAATTCTCCTGCAGGTTGCAGATCAGGGCCACGGTATTCCCGCCGCAGAGCTCCCCCTTATCTGGAACCGGTTCTACAAGGTTGACAAGGCGCGAACCCGTTTTGCTACAGGAACCGGCCTGGGGCTGGCTATAGTCAAGCGAATAGTCGAGCTGCACGGCGGCAGGGTATGGGCGCATAGCGATCCCGGGCACGGTGCGGTTTTCTGCATCTGGCTGCCCCAAAAAGCAGAAGTTTGAAATTGTTCCCCCTTTGGAAAAGGGCGCTAAGCGGTTGTGCTGATTCGAGCCTGGCTCTTCTTTGAATTAATTAGCAGATGTGAGTCACTTCCATCTTCGCATCGGCGAAGATCCTGGTCACCCTATCAATATCATTCGTGTCCAGCCTGAGAATTATATAAACCCGGTTGTCGGAAAAACGCTGGACAATGGTGGAAATTATGTTGATCCCCGCGGCGCCGACCACTTCCGTTACATTCCTCAACTCGCCCACCTGGTCTTCCACCGGAAGAGTTACCCGTACACTGGGGTGATTTAAGCCCAGCACATCAATAAATGCCTTAAATAGATCGCTTTCGGTGATAATGCCCACCAGTTGATTGTCCTTTAGTACCGGCAGGGTGCTGATGTTATTTTCCTGCATGATCAGAGCCGCTTCCTCCAGTACTGTATCCGGAGTAACGGTATAGATATCCTTGGTCATAATATCTTTAATCTTGATTTTGGGAAACAAATAATTGACTTCCCACACTGAGAGGCTGGTTGCTGATGAAGGATAAGCCTTCATCAGATCATTTTCCGTAACCAGGCCGACAAGCTTTCCCTTTGCCATTACCGGAAGCCGCCTGATGGAATGCTCTTTCATCAGTTCGAGCGCCTTTCCCAGGGTGTCTTCGGGAGCCACCATTACCGGATTTGCTGCCATATAATCCCGGACAAACATTCTTCATCCCCCCGTATCAGGTTGGTTTATAGCTTATATTTCCGCAGCGCCAAGGTTAAATTTTCTCGATATGTATTACGCGAAGAACTTTCATTTGAAAACGGCATCATAGAAAACCTGACCTTATTAGAGATATCAAACCCCTTTACCGGGAAAAGGTCTTAGAACAAATGCTTAGGGTAATTATTATTGAGCATCTAGATTTGAGGTTCCGTTTTTCCCACTTCGCCAAAGCTGCTGTACCTCTTTATAATTTCATCAACCAGGCCTGTCGATTTTAACTCCGCGATTCCCTCATTAATCAATTGTATCAAGCTCGTGTTATCTCTATGCGCCAGGCAGACCACGTTCTGTTTGTTAATCGGCCCGCTGACCACCTGGAAACAACCCTGGAAATAGGTTTGATTGAGACTGAGGCCGACCATCTTTTCTGCAGAAACAAAATCGGTTTTATTCCAGAAGTGATCCAGAAAACTGAGCGTATCGTTGTCATACTCGAAAACCTCCGCGCCAATTTTCTTTAGAATGGCGGAGGCAACGCCGGCCCGCTGTGTGCCCACCCTCTTGCCCCTTGCATCCTCCAGCTGGAAGGATACCGGGGGTTCGCTTGAATCCCTCTTCATAAAAAGGTGTGCTTCGAACTGGGCATAGGGATTCGAAGCAATAACGGGGTAATCATCGAAATTCGGATTGGGCCATCCCGCATTAATAAAGAGATCGATCTGCTTGCTCAGCAGAAGCGGAAAGATATGGGCCTTAGTCGCCCCGATGAACTTGATCAGAATATTGCGGCGTTTGCAGAGCTCTTTAAATAGATCTATGCCGATGCCCACGGATTCACCCTCCCGGAGGAAGGACCAGGGCGCCAAGGCGTCATCATGGGCCACGATTAAAAAGGAAGTTGTCACCGCTGGGGCGGCAGTAGCGGCAAACGCAGGAGCAGTAACGGAGGCAGTTCTGGAGATGCTTCCCAGTATATCGTCCATCGCTTCGACAAACTGATCCAGCTGTTCGCGGGAAACCGTTAAGGGAGGCTCAATCTTCAATACGTTGGGATCATTGGCGGCAACCATGCTGATGATACGGTGATTTTTAATAAGTTTCGAAGCTGCCAGTGAGGCCAGGGATGCCTCACCCGGTATAGCAGCGGGGCATTCATCAGCCAGGGCTTCCCCGGCGCCGCCTGAAAGAGAAGTAAATTCGATTCCCAGGAGCAGCCCCCTGCCGCGAATATCTTTTATCAGATCATACTCTCTGCTCATATCTTCAAGCTGCTGCATCAGATAAGCGCCTTTATCCCTGGCAAGAGCGGACAGGTCCTGTTCGATTGCCTCCTGAAGCACGGTTATGCCGGCAGCCATGGCCGGAGTATTTCCTCCGGAATCGGAGCCGTGCAGCAGGCATTTTTCCACCCCGCCGTAGGCCCTGTCCCAAAGTTCCGCCGTGGTAATAAAACCGCCTAGCGGGAATACTCCGCCACCCAGGGATCGGGGGAGGCAAATTACATCCGGTTCAATATCTTCGTGCATGCAGGCGAACATTTCGCCGCAGCGGCCCAGACCGGTGCGGGACTCGTCCACAATCAGCAGGGTCCCGTAACGGCTGCATATATCGCGTACCTTTTTCAGGTAACCCTCGACCGGCATGATGACCCCGCCTTCAACCTGGATCGGCTCCAGCAGGAAGCAGGCGGTCAGTTCGTCTCGCATGACCATTTCCAGCGCTACCGTATCCCCGTAAGGCACCTTCTGACACTCAGGCAGCAGCGGCTGAAATGGACCGGTGATATGATCCCCGCTGCTGACTGAAAGGGCGCCCAGGGTTTTACCGTGCATGGCGTTGTCGCAGTAGACCAGGCGCGGGCGCCCGGTAGCCGCGCGGGCCAGTTTCAGAGCCGCCTCTACCGCTTCCTCAGCACTGCTGCAAAAAAAGCACCTCTGCAAGCCGCCCGGCGAGACTTGCGCCAGATTATGAGCCAGAACAGCCGCCAGGATTGACGGCACATTGTGGACTAATGCCGGCAGGCTTTTTACCCGTTCAATAGCCTCGAAAATCACCCGGGGATTATGTCCCAAGTTCATCGCTCTAAAACCGGCTGTAAAATCCAAATATTCATGGCCCTCATCATCCCAGACTATGGTGCCGTCAGAACGAATAAACTTAGAATTCAGCCCCTGCAGCTCCATCAGCTCGACCAGGCCCGGGTTTATATACTCTTTTATCAACTTCTCTAATTCTTGTTGGCTAATATCCAGGCCGTCTTTTAATGAGAACAACAAGCCCAAATGAACAGTACCTCCTCAACCTCTCAATCCTCACGGGTTTTGCTAATATATTCCCCATGTTGCTATGTTTATCCTGCAAATATATACTTTTATATTAACAAGCTCCAGAATATTAAGCCGAATGCCGGGCTCGAGAAGGTATGATTTGGCAATAATCCTCTCCCCGCCGTCCTGTTCCGTCCCGGCTGTGAGAATAACATGTTTACCTGGTTAAGTAACCCGCCTGCGCAGAAGCTGCCGCAGGGTGTCTATGTCTGTTAAGAGAGAGTCGCAGGCGGGGAGAGGATTAATTTTTGGCAGAATTACTTTAGATACATCCGCATTCTATGGAGGATAGGCAATGGTATAAATATGCCTGCCTCCCCGCTTCAATGGCCCTTTCACGACAGCCTCAATTTCTTCGCGAGGCTTCTGGGTAATGCTCTCGATTGGCGGGAGCTTTCCGGGAGGATATTTCTCCTTGATTAAATCGATGAGCTCGACCATGTAATCAAAAAGCTCCTCCAGGCCGGGTTTGGCTTTCTCGGCGCTGGCCAGGGTAGGCTTGCCTATTACCCCTTCAGGATACGAAATCACTTCCAGACCGCCGAAACCGATTACACAATGGCCTGGCAGGGGGTACTGGTAGACATCCCCGCCCATATCGATATGGCCGCGCGGAATGCTCATCCCCGGATCGGTATCCACCGCGTCTTCCAGGTTGACCATTTCCGGGAACAGGGCCAATGAATAGGAGGTCTCGGCTTCATCGGCATGGCGGAAAGGCGTTTCAAAGGGGCCGCCGCACTCCTTGTCTTTCAGATAGTTCGGTATCACCGTAGGCCAGTTAAGCATGATCAGCACGGCAGGCACCTGGTATTTCTTTTGAAACTGATGCAAGGCGGTGGGAATGACATACTCTTGCCCGTGCCCGTTTATCAATATCTGCTTGCGAAAGCCGGTGTTCCAGAAGCCGGCGATAACCGCCCTCAGGTAGGCGACAAAAATATCTTCGGGAATCACAACTGTTCCGGGCATGCCCAGGTGCATTGCCGGGTGTGATCCGTACCAGATCGGCTGGGCCACGGTACAGCCCGTCTCCAGGGCTACAGCCTCTGCCATGCGGGTAACCAGAAAGGTATCTTCACCGTACGGCGCTCCCGATCCGTGGTTCTCCGTGCTGCCCACGGGAATCAGGAGAATGTCATTCTTTTCCAGTCGTTCGGCCACTTGTTTGCCGGTCATATTTTGAAAATATACACCGCTCGCCCGATCCATGTGCCCTCCTTCCGGAGGTATTTTCCATTTACCCATGTTTAACCCCTTTCATGTAGTATTTGGACCGATGATCTATTTACTGGCACATCATATTTCATTGCAAATACCGTGCCAAAACGAAAAAATGGTCCTGGCTCCAATATTGTGCTGCTGAAGCGGTCTGCCGGGAATCATTGCAAGTTTCAGAATACCACCAGTTTCTTTCATTGTGAGATGCCTTTCACTATGCATTATTCCCGGCGAAACAGAATTTTTCGGGAGGGGCTTAAAAGGCAGCTTAAGAACATGGCCCGCCTCCAGGAGTCCGGACCCTTTTCCCTGAAGGCGGAGCCATGTTTCCATTCACCATGTTTCTACAACCGGCATTACCGCATTTTTTGCTTCTTAAGCTGCTCCATATACCTCTCCGGCAATTTTGGCGGCGTCGCTGGCGACAGCGCTGCCGTAGTCGGCGCCGCTGAATTCCATGACCTTGTCGTCAATGATCGGCCCGCCGATGAGCACCTTGACATTAAGGCCCGACTCTTTTACCGCCTGCACGCACTCCTTCATCTTATCCATGACGGAAGTTAGCAGCATGCTCATCGCCACCAGGGAAGTTTTTGTCTCCCGGGCAGCCTCCACAAACTTCTCCGGAGCCACGTCAACTCCCAGGTCGACAACGTTATAGCCTGCGCCCTTGAGCAGCATTACCACGATATTTTTGCCCAGGTCGTGAATGTCTCCCTTGACCGTTCCAATCACAACGGTACCGCGGTATTCCCGATCTCCTGCAGCGAGCTTGGGCTCCAGCTCTACCATTGCCTCTTTCATTATCTCGCCGCAGAAAATAAGCTCGCTTAAAAAGAATTCACCTTTCTCAAAACGGTTGCCTACCTCGACCATGCCTTCCTGCAGGCTGTTGATAATTTCCATGGGTTTAACTCCGGCCTGCAGGCGCTCTTTGACCAGGGAGAGCACCTTGTCCCGCTCCAGATTGGCAATCGCGAGGGCCAGTTCGTCCTTAGCCATTTATCCGTTAATCCTCCTTTTAAGGTAGTAAATTCACAGTAGTGGATGAGCCTAGCGCTGAACCCAGTACCAGATATAGATGTAGCCGAACATATCAAGAGTTTCCCATTCTTTCTTGATTAGATCGGCATCGCCCTTGATCTCGCCCAGCTCTTTTGCCTTCACATCCCACGGCAAGCATACTGCCGGGGGCAAATTTTTAAAGGTCATGCTGTTGCTCATTTTCTACCCTCCAATTAATTTTTAGTAAACCCCGTATTGATGAACGGCTTCAATGAGGGCCACGATGTTTTCCTCTTTGGCATCGTCAAGAATTACCGCACCCGCATCAATAACGAAGCCGCCGTCCCGCGCATATTTGTCCAGTAAACCCTTCACATAATCCTTCACTTCTTCGGGTTTGCCGAAAGCAAGCAGCGAGTTGGGCACATTACCGCTCAGGCAGAACCTGCCGCCAAGGACCTTGTAGGCTTTATCCATGTCAGTCTGATCAACATGGAAAACAATGCTCTTATCGGGAAGTTCAGCGATCTTCTCCAGGTAGGGCGTCCAGATGTTCTCAGCATAGAAGAGTGTTCTCTTGCCGGCTGCCCAGAGCCCTTCGATAACCGCCTTCAGCGTGGGCCAGTAGAACTCCACCCACTGGTCCATCTTCATAAAGGGATAAGCGCCGCGATGCAGCGGCATGAACAGCGGATACTCCGTATCGCCCTGGGCCGTGGCCATGCCGTAGAAGATATTGTGCGGCACCAGGACCTCCATGGCTTTCTTTAACTTGTCCGGGCAGCGGTAAAGGTCCATCATGATCCCGGAGAGCCCGCGCAGCGTGTCCGCCAGTGTATCAAAGGGAGCCTTGGAGACGCCCGTTACAGAGGGGACTACTCCAAATTCCTGCTGATAGGAAGCCATCCCCTGGCCGCCGGCGGCCAGCTGGTTCGCCAGCCCATAAGCGCCTTTAATCAAGCCTACCGTGGCGCGGTATGTACCGGGCTCGTCAAGCTCGGCATGAATCCGCGGCAGAAACTTCGTGGCGACCCACTCCGTCGGATTCTCGATAAAATCATCATAATCCTCCGGGAGCATGTACGCGTCCTCCACGTACTGGAACATCGTGTTCTCGTCCAGATCCCGGCCCGCGAACTTGAGGTACCTTGCGCCAACGGCATCATGCAGGGTGGCCCACCACAGGTTGGCACCCCCCATAACCATCTCCAGGCCATCTATTTTGGCCAGCATCCTCCTGGTAGCATCGATATTCTTATTCCAATCATAGTAGGTCTCCTGGAATGTATACCCCGCCACTTTGGAGATGAATTCTCCCGAAAAGTTCAAGCGGATAGGGACCCTGTCCGGCTTTTCGAGGTTCATAGCCGCCAGATATCTCTTTTTCCTTTCCTCAGCAAGCTTGGCTACATCTGCCATTCAAGCAACCTCCAATCTTTTTTATTTGAATAAAAAAGGTGCACTTCAACTCCCGCCGTCCACCCCACTTTCATCCCCCCTTTTCGGGAAGGCGGCGAGGCTTACCTCAACAGCAATAATCCTACTGTTTACCGGCCAGCATCCTGGCCGCCTCATCAAGGCGAAGCGACTTCAGCGTCTCTTCGGTTGGTATGCCTTCGCGGGTCCATCCCCGCGCTTCATAGTACTCGTCGAGCATTATTTCCTGCTCTTCCCTGGTTATATAGTGACCTTTAGATTCTCCATCAGGCACCGGCTCGGTAAGCAGCCTCTCGGGAAAATGATCATCCTCGCGGCCCAGCCCTGCCAACACGTTAAAAACACGGGCCAGGTTGTTCACTCTTTCTCCCACCTCGTAAACCGTATCGGGGGTAAATTCCAGCCCCGTTAGCGACTTCAAGGTATCGGCAGTTCTCTGCAGCGCTGTAACCGCGAAGGCCTGATCCAGCATGAAGGAGCAGACGATGGGGCAGTCGGAATTTGCGGCGCGCATGTCCTGGTTCCACTTGGTGAGCTTCCCCTTGCCCTCCGCGGCAAAACGGTCCACAGCCTCGGGAATGGGCACGCCGAAGATTTCCTGAAAGGCATAGCCCCTGTTATGATCGGCCCCGGTATAGGATGTGGCGTAGTTCAAACCATGGGCCTTCGCTCCGCGGGCGTCATAACCCGGCAGCTCCAGGCCCTTAACGTGAAGGGCATATTTTTCCGAACCTTTTCCGATCTTCGCCGCGGCGGCCTTAACCCCATCCGACAGCAGGGCGCCCAGCCCGCGCCGGTAAGCCATGTCTAACAGCAAATCCAGCATTGCTTCCTCGTTGCCAAAATTGAGCTTGACCCCGCCGGTATCCTCGTCGCTCAAGATCCCCTTTTCATAAAGCTCCATGGCAAAGCCTATGGTTATCCCGGCGGAGATAGTATCAAGGCCCAGCTCGTCGCAGAGGCGATCGCCGGCGATGACGGCATCCAGGTTGTCCACGCCGGTGTTGCCTCCCAGTGAATAAAGGGTTTCAAATTCCGGTCCTTCCGAGATGATGCCGGCATACCGGCCCTCACGGGCCATCTTGATCTGGCTGCAGCCAACCGGGCAGCTATGGCAGCGATGCCTGCTTATAATCTGCCTGGCGTTGGCCTCAATTCCGAGCTTCTTTACGGGATCCCAGGCCCCGGTGGCCGTCCAGTTCCTGGTAGGGAATATGCCCAAAGCACTGGTGGCGTCGAGAGCCGATGTGGACCCGTGCTTGCTGAACTCGGGGTAGGTAACCGGGCTTTCCTTAAGGTCCTTGTTCATTGCAGCGACCGCTTCTTTAAAGGCTTCGCGATCGTGTACCGCCACCTCTCCGCTGCCTCGCACCGCTATGGCTTTAAGATTCTTTGAACCCATAACCGCGCCCAGACCCTTGCGCCCCACCGCCCGGCGCTCATTAATAATGCAGGCAATGAGGGACAGGTTTTCTCCGGCGGGGCCGATGCAGGCAACCCTCACATTCTGATCCCCCAAGTCGTCCTTGATCATCTGCTGGCAGTCAAAGGTGCGCGTGCCCCAGTATTTCTTCGCAGAGCGAAAACTGACCCGGTCGTCTTTGATCCATAGGTATGTGGGCTCCGCCGCCTTGCCTTCTATAATCATCACGTCATACCCGGCAAATTTCAGCTCCGCCGGAAATTCTCCACCCGAAAGGCCCATCCCCACCGCCCCGGTGAGCGGCGACTTCGCCACAACTGCCATCCGGCCGGAGCAAGGCACTCTGGTCCCGGTAAAGGGGCCAGGCGCAAAGATAATCTTGTTGGCCTCGCCCATGGGATCGGTCTTTGCCGGAACCTCGTCTATAAGTATTTTGATCCCAAAACCCGCTCCGCCTATGAAATCACGCGCCATTTGCACGGATGTATCTTCAATACTGTAGCTCTGGTCAGACAGGTTAACTCTTAGTATCTTGCCGGTATAGCCGCCCTCCAGCATACATGATCATCCTTTCTATATTATTAACCGGTTAAGACCGGCTTACCACCCTCAAGCGGCACGACCTCAGCGTTCATAAGCTTTGTATAGAAGCTCCAGTATCGTTTCCTGTGGGGCCTCCTTGGGCATAAATGCGGCGCAGTCGTCATGCGGCGCCATTTCGGCCACCTTCTCCAGCAGGTTTTTATCGAGGTTCAGCTCTTTCATTGTAGGCATGCCCATGCTCTTTGCAAAATCCCTGACTTTGCCGGCTACCGCCTTTCCTGTTTCCTGGATCGACAGGCCCTCCAGATTCAGCCCCATGATTGAGCCGATAGTTTTGATCTTTTCCGGGTGCACGTCTACGATATATTCGATTACTTCCGGTAGGGCGATGGAGCATGCTATGCCGTGGGGAATATGGTAAACGGCGCCCATGGAGTGAGCGATGGCATGGCCGAGATGGAGCACGGTATTGTCAAAAGCCATGCCGGCAAGCATGGCCGCAAAGCTCAGATTTGTTCTGGCTTTAAGATCATTTCCGTTCTCGACGGCCACGGGAAGGAAGCGGGTTACGAGCTCGATCACCTTCTCATCGAGCATATCAGCCATGGGATTGGCCAGAATAGTTGTCATCGACTCAATCCCGTGAGCAAGCGTATCCATGCCGGTTATCGCGGTGGCTCTGGCCGGCAGGCCCAGGGTAAATTGGGGATCCACTATCGCCAGGTCGGCCACGCAGGCCTTCCCCTTTACGCCGCTTTTTACGTTCTTCTTCGTGTCAGTAACCACGCTTACGTTGTTTACTTCGCTGCCCGTGCCTGCGGTAGTGGGAAGCAAGACCAGCACCTTGCCCGGTAGAATCTCGATGCTCTTGTCATGATAGCGGGTAATGGGCGAGGGATTACCCAGAAGGACATTGATTGCCTTGGCCGTATCAAGGGCGCTTCCGCCGCCGATACCGACGATTCCGTCTACTTCCTCCTTCTTGGCAATGGCGGCTCCCTTCTCAATTACTTCGTCAGGGGGATCGGCGACTACTTCCGCGAAACGGACAACTTCAATGCCCTCATTTGTAATTGCACTTATAACCCGGTCGGCTATGCCGCTTTTTTGAACATTCTTCCCATGAACGCAGAGGACTTTTCTGCATCCGAGTTCTTTTAGTTTTTGTCCAGTTTGCTCGGAAGAGCCGCTGCCAAAAAGAACTTGTGGCGGTGAATTAATACTGAAGATCACGCTGTTCACTCCTTTCAACTATTGCTTATCAGATAACCTGGGTTTAATTATCAATATGAAGCTTCCGGAAAGAACCTCCAGCGGTCCTCAGCATCACCCCCAACCTGTACGGCTCTTTTGCCAGACAATGTTTCCGGGGCGTCTTAAGTGGAGAAATTGTTTTATTGTTATATAAGAATATACTTCTATACAAATAATAGTTAACAATTTCTCTTTTGTCAAATGTCCCCAAGTACTGCTCCGGTCCTGTCTGATACAGCCGTAAATATTTCGGTACTCCGGGAACCAACAACTCTCTTTTACCGGTCCTTATCCCAGTTACGCCCGCCCGGCCGGGCGTTCCTCTCTTATTACGCGCCCTTACCGGCCCTTATACTTGGGCGGCCGTCCCGGAGGCGACTGCAGCCCGGCGAGAACGTCTTCCAGGGCGAACATCTCGTAAAGGCGGTCGAGTTCAAGCTTAATTGCCTCTTCGGTAGAGACATCCTTCTGCGCTTCCATGAGCTCGTGCGACATCTTAAGAGCCAGGGGGGCCTTCGGGGCCAGGATCTGAAGCAGCTTCTCGCCAAAAGCGGAATCGACGCCTTCAGGCGCTTCGCCCTTAAGCAGCCTTTCCACGTTCTCCGCCGAGAAGGCCTTGACCGCTTCCTTGTATCGCTCGGGGATCTCCCGCGGCCGGTACTTGTCGAACTTCCCGCCATCGGCCACCTCCCTGATGGCCCGCTCCACTTCAGCCGGCTGCACCAGCTTGGTGACGATGCCCAGCTCCAGGGCCTCCTCTGCGCGGATGTTCTTGCCGGTAAAGATAAAGTACTTGGCCAGCTCCATGCCCAGGTGCTTTCTCAAGCGGAAGAGCGCCCCCAGACCCGGGAAGATCCCGATGGCGGTCTCGGGGAAGCCCAGCAAGCCCTGCGGCGTGGCCACAATGGCCTGGCAGGCCAACGCCAGCTCGCTGCCGCCGCCCAAAGAGAGCCCGTCAAGCAGGGCTATGGTCAGCTTGGACGAGGTCTCAAAACGCAGGAAGAGCTCGTGGCCCTTGCTGGTAAAAGCATAGGTCTTATCCACGGTGTTGTTCTTGATGTTGTCCACGAAGAACTTGATGTCCGCGCCGGCGACGAAGGCCTTCCCGGCGCCCCGGAAGACAATGGCCTTCACCGAGGGGTTGGCCTCGGCTTCGTTAAACTTCTCTTCCAGCTGCCCCACCACGGTGGGGTTCAGCGCATTCATCGCCTCGGGCCGGTTGATGGTAATGTAGGCCAGATCGTCTTTAATCTCCAGCTCCACGAACTTGAAGGTAAAAGGCTCGCCCTTCTTGTGCTGCTCCTCCAGAAGCCGGGGCATCTTGAGGCCGTGGCGCCCGGTAAGCTCTTTGACCATGCGGTAGGCCTTCTCAATGCCCATGCCGTTGATAAGCTCAAAGGGCCCCTGCCGCCAGGCCAGGCCGATGCGGATCCCCCTATTCACATCTTCCAGGGAGGCCACGCCCTCCTCCACCTGCGCGCAGGCCACGTACATGGCCACGGCGTAGAGCCTCTCGCCAATGAGCTCCATCTTGCTCTCGTCAATCTCGCCCTCCAGGCTGAAGTCCTGCTTTAAGTCTTCCACCTGGCGCCGCAGCAGCTCGGGCGGACCGTAAAAGCTGCCCAGCTCCCGGCCCAGGTTCCTGGCGCCGTGCAGGCCGATAACGGTGCCGCCGGACATGTTCCACAGCTCAAAAAGGCCGATGCCCAGGCCAAAGGCCCGCTTGGTGGCCTCGTTGACGGTGGGCACGTTGGCGATCCCTTCTTCAATAATGCGAATCGCTTCCACATACCAGGGGATGAAGATGCGGTTGACGCTGAAGCCGGGTGAGTCTTGCACCACTATGGGCGTCTTGCCGTGCAGGTTGACAATACGCAAGACTTTCTCTTTGGTCTCTTCGCTGGTCCCGGCATGGGGAATCACCTCCACCAGGCGGTTCTTGGCCGGGTGGAAAAAGTAGTGGGTGCCGACAAAGCGGTCCGGACGATTGGTCCAGGAAGCCAGGCGGCCCACGTAGAAGCTGGAGGTGTTGGTGGCAAAAATCGTCTTCGGCTCGCAAATCTTATCCAGCCTGGCAAAAAGCTCGCCCTTGACCTTCTCGTCCTCAAATACGGCCTCGACGACCAGGTCGGCATCGGCCAGCTCGTTTAAGTCGGTGGCGCCGCGGATGCGGCTAAGTATCTCCTGCACCTGCTCCCCGGTAAATATCTTGCGCTCCACCGCCTCTTTCAAGGTCTGGCGGATGTTGTTAAAGCCGCGCTCCAGGGACTCTTCGTTGAGGTCAACCATGACCACCCGCAGACCTTCCTGGGCCATCTTCTGGGCTATGCCGCTGCCCATGTTGCCGGCCCCGACAATGCCGATCTTGTACGTTTCGCTCATGTCTCTTCTCCTTTCTTCCGCTTATATTTCAATCTCTCCGGCAGGCGGCGCCTTAGCGCGACTGGATGAAGCGCCGCAGCCCGCCCCACTCCGGTTTAAAGATGGCCGCGGGCATTACCGCCAACTCCGGCGATATCCGGGGCTTGAAGCCCATATGGGCCAGGATGTCTCTTTCCAAGTCCACCCCGGGAGCAATCTCGATCAGGGTAAGCCCCTCTTGATCCAGGGTAAAGACAGCCCTCTCGGTGACATAGAGAACGGGCTGCCCCACCCGTCGCGCATAGACTCCGCTGTAAGTAATCTGGTCTACTCGCTCCACGAATTTCTGTACTTTGCCTTCCTGCAAGATGGTTAACTTGCCGCCGTCTACCTCTACCTTGAGTCCGCCGGTGGTAAAGGTGCCGCAAAAAACCACCTTCTTGGCATTCTGGCTGATATTGATAAAGCCGCCGCTGCCGATAACGCGGCTGCCAAAGCGGGTCACATTGATGTTCCCCTCTTTGTCCGCCTGGGCCAGGCCCAGAAAGGCCAGGTCAATGCCCCCGCCGTCGTAATAATCGAACTGGACATGGTGTTCAATGATGGCCTCAGGATTGTAGGCATGGCCGAAATCCGGCGGACTGGCCGGAACGCCCCCGATGGTCCCCGATTCCGTGGTCAGGTGGATCATCTCCGCGGCGCCCTCTTCCGCGGCTACCGCGGATACCTCGGCGGATATGCCTATGCCCAGATTGACAATGGCCCCGGGAACAAGCTCCATGGCCGCGCGCCGGGCTATAACTTTGCGCTCATTTAAGGCCAGGGGAGGAAGGGCCGAAAGGGGCACCCGGATATCCCCGGAAAAAGAAGGATTATAATAAACCGCCTCAGTCTGGAAGTGATAATCCGGATTAGTGCACTGCACCACGTAGTCCACCAGAATGCCCGGCACCTTAACCTGCTTTGGATGAAGGGTATGCGGCTGGGCAATGTGCTCTACCTGGGCAATGACAATGCCCCCGCAGTTTTTAACCGCCTGGGCCAGCGGCAGGGCCTCCAGGAAGATGCCTTCTCGTTCCATGGTCAGGTTGCCCTTCTCGTCGGCAACCGAACCCCTGATGAGGGCCACATCAACAGGAAACCTCTTGTAAAAAAGATACGCTTCGCCTTCGATCTCGATAACCTTGACCAGTTCCTCGCGGCTCCGGGAATTCATCCGTCCGCCTTCAATGCGCGGGTCAACAAAGGTGCCCAGCCCCACCCTGGTAATCAGCCCGGGACGCCTGGCGGCAATCTCACGCCAGAGCTGCACAATCACCCCCTGCGGCAGGTTGTAAGCCTCGATAATCCCCTCTTCCACCAGCTTCCTGGTCCGGGGTGCCGCAAGCATATGCCCCGCTATCCACCTCTTCAAGAGCCCCTCGTGG
>Ga0116167_1002865_pt1 | contig 14130 bp, 12 predicted proteins | sample AD_JPNMR3_MetaG_FD_89794 | JGI IMG/M metagenome (GOLD analysis project Ga0116167, IMG submission 89794) | Active sludge microbial communities of municipal wastewater-treating anaerobic digesters from Japan - AD_JPNMR3_MetaG | ecosystem: Engineered > Bioreactor > Anaerobic > Digestate | place...
CCGGCGCGGTGTAGGGCAGCATCGCGGCGCCGCCGAGCAGGGCAGCGGATGGCTCTATCGCACCGGCGCCACCCAATGCAAGCAGAGTCCGATACGGGGTACCGGAGTCAGGTACCTTCTGCGACATCACCGACTTCGCGGCGTCCGACAGATCCTGCAGCAGCGCGTCACCGCGAGCGAACCGCCCTTTGCGAGCGCTGGTGTCCATGCCGCGTACGGCGCTCGCCAGTTGCGCCCCAGTGAACACGCCGGTATCCGCGCCGGTAGCTGCTGCCGCGCGCTGCAACCGCACGAAATTCGCGTAGCCCTCATTGATCTTGGCGAGCTGCGCGCTCAACTGCGGGTCCGCCGCATTGCTGCGTTCGACCATGCCGCGCATCGCGGTTCGTACGCCGTCGAGGGCTTCGGCCAGCATCCGATTGTCGCCATCGGTATTGTCGGAAAACTTGCGAGCGAAGGCGGCCAATTGCGAGTCGACGTGCTTCATCGTCACGCCCGGAGCGGCGGAGGCTTTGCCGAACTTGTCGAATTGGCTTTGCACCATCTTCGCAAACTGCCCCTGCTTCGCCTCAGGTAGCAGATCGACGGCATCTCGAATCGTCTGAATCTCCTGCCAAAACTGCCCATCAGGCGCGATCTTCAGCTTCGGCAACAGGTCATCGTAGGCGGCCGACAACCGCTGTTGCACCTGATCGATACCTTCGCGGCCCGGCTTGATGCCGGTGGCGTTCTGACCGATCGGGTTCAGCGCGCGGTTGTAAGCAGCGGTGTTCAGCGAATTGATCGATCGACGCTCAGCGCCGCGCACGACATCACCGGCGACGGGGATACTGCCCAGCCCTTGCTCGGCCCGCTGATACTTGCCGCCGAGGATCTGCCCCGGCGTCAGTTCGACCCCTTCGTCAAGCAACGTGCGCACCTGCGGCGCGGTGCGTGGCGCCAGCACGCGACTGATGCCCTCGGTGATCGTGCCGCCAGCCGCGCCGGCCAGCCCGCCGATCCCGGCCTGCTTCGCTTTTTCGGCCAGGAAATTGTCGCCCTCGTAGACGGGCTGCGCGGCGCCTGTGAGCGCTCCGAGGCCGCCGGCCTGTGCAACCCTGCCCATGCCTGTTGCGGCGGCGCCTGGGGCGATTGGTAGCGTCGCAGCGACGTTGCCGATGACTTCACCTACCGGCGCGAAGATCCGGCCCTTCGTCGCGGCATCGTACTGCGCCTTCTGGTCGCGGATGACCTGGTCGGCGCGGTCGCCCTGGCCGACGGCGTGATACCCCGCCTGCAGCCCGGCGTCGGTCACGTTCTTGAAGCCGCGGTACATGCCGAGGCCGAGGTCAGCCAGCGTGCGCGTCGTGTTGCCGATCGGATCCTTGATGTACTCCTTGAACCCATCGACGATTCCGCCGCTGCCAGACGATTGCCGAACGCGCGACAGCTCGCGAGCGAGTACCGTCGCCCCTTCGGTGTCGCCGGCGGCGTCTGCGGCCCGCAGCGCCCGCTCAAGTTGCGCAATGTCAGCCACCGCCGTACTTCCTCAGAAGATCATCGACCGTCGGTGCTGCTGGCGCACCGACCTTGCCGTTGACGGTTGTCGAGTTGCCGCGCGAGATGATCGGCGCATTACCCATGCCGGCGTACCGCCGCTGGATTTCCTCAATCGTCTGCAGGGCGGCCAGCCTCGTTTCGGCCGGCAGCGTCGCGTCACCGACCTGGCCGGCCATCTGACGATACAGCAGCACATCCTTGTCGGATTGCGGGCCGCTCATCTTCGGCATCTTCGCGATCAGCGCGCCCTCAATGGCCTTGAGCTGCGCAGCAGCTTGCGCGCCCTGGGTCGACTTGCCGAAGACCCGTGCCACCTGATCCACTCCGGCCCCGGCGTAGCTGTTGGTCGAACTCGGGATGAGCTGTCGCGCCTGGTCGATCAGCGCCAGCGCGTCGGTCGCTTCAGTCACGCGCTGCTGGCTGCTGGCCTGTCCTTTCGGGCCGATCGGCTGGTTGCCCATCGTGACCGGCCGAGCCTCGCCGGTCAGCGGATTCGTGACGATTCCGCGCTCGGCGTCGTACTGCCACTTCCCTTGGTTCAGCTCCTGCTGGCGCAGACCGAGCCCCGCCTGCGCCACGCCCAGGTTGCCAGCGGCGATGCGGTTGTTCGCCCAGCCGAGCTGGTTGCTCGCCACCGCATCCGGCGTCATGGTCTTCGGCAGCGCCGTGCCCGTGAGGCCGCCGGTGTACGGGTCGTACGGCTGCTTCGTGCCACCCATGTCCTCCAGCCGGCGTTCGTACGGCTTCGGCATCGGCGCTCCGACCGGCTGGCCGAACTCGTCGATCTGCTGCTGCATCGGGCGTCCGTCCGGGCCCTGCACGTCGATCACCCGGCCGACCTTCTGCCGGCCCCAGTTGTTGGACTCGCTGATCTTCCGCAGCTCATCGAGCTTGCCTGTGCGCGCGGCGAGCGCCAGAAGCTCCGGCGGGAATGCTCCGGGCTGTCGTTGGAAGTTCTGCAGGTTCGAGCCGGGACCGAGCATCTTGAACCCATCGGGAATCTCGGCGCCCGGGTTCATCGCCTTCGCGGTCCACCCCTCGAACTTCGCCGCATCCTCGGCGTCCCGCTGTGCCTTGGCAGCGAGCGCGCGGCGCTGCTCTGCTTGGGCGCGGTTCTCTTCCATCTGCGATTGGAAGAGCATCTGCCGCATCTGGTTCTGCTGCGCCTGCTGTTCAGCCTGCATGCCACCCAGCAGCCCGCGCGACAGGCCCTGGCCCAGCGTCTGCGAGCCCAGCAGGCCCGCAGCCATCGCCAGGATCGGGTCGTTCCAGTTCGCGTTGTCGAGCAATCCCATGTCGATCCTCCCTTACAGCCAGCTCGCCAGCTTCCCGCCCGCGAGCGCCCCCCCGAGGATGTTGCTCCACAGGCTCTGCGACTGCTGCTGCGTCTGCGTCGTGCCGTTCTGCATGCCCGCCGCGTTACCGAGCAGCCCGAGCTGCTGCGACGGATAGTTGACGGACCGCATGAACTCTTCGTAGGCGGCGTCGTTCGTCATCTGGTTCGTCAGCTGCTGCTGGTTGCCGTACCCCAGCAGTGACTGCGCCATCTGGTTCGGCAGCAGCGCCGCCGACTGCGCCTGCTGCGCACCCTGCAGGTAGCGATTCGCGTTGGCGTTGCCCATCGCATCGGTCCGGCCGGCCGCCTGCTCTCCGAGCCCGCCCAGCAGCGACCCCGCCGACAGCGCCCGGCCCGCGACCGCGTTGTTCAGCGTGTCCTGCCGGTTCGCGCCGGACTCCGCGAGCTGCGCGCCGAGGTTGTACCCCTGGTAGCTCAGGTTGTTCGCGTTGTCGGACATCTGCCGGGCGAGGTTCGCGCGTTCCTGCGCCTCGTACTGCGCGAGCGCGCTGCTGCCGTAGCTGCCAGCCTGAGCGAACTTCGGCGCCGTGATGGTGTTGTAGCTGTCGACCAGGCCGCGGTTGGCCGCCGCGATGGTGCCCTGCAGGTACGGGTTGTCCTGCTGCGCATAGGCGTTCGCCGTGGCCGTCATCGGCTGCGTGGCCTGGCCGAGATAGTCCTGCGTCTGCCCGAGCAGGCCGTTCTGCGCCGAGCTGACCGGCGTTGTGCCGCTGCCCAGCAGCGATTGGATCTGCCCCATCGTCTGCGGCAGGTTGTTCACCGACTGCTGGAACACGCCGCCGGCGGCCTGCTGCTCGGGCGTCATGCCTGCGACGCGCTCGCCGGTGTAGGCCGTGAACGGCTGCTGGTAGGTCTGCTGCGCCTGCTGCTGATAGTAGGCGCGTAGCGCGGCCGTCGCCGGATCAGCGCTCGTTTCGGTCGTGGCCGTCGGCTTGTCGCCACTCGCCAGCGCGCCGAGCGCCGCGCCCGCCAGCGCACCGCCGGTCTTGGAGCCGAGCAGATCCGTTGCCCCGCTCAGCACCTTGCTGCCGAGCGTCGTCCCTGCGGCGGCCCCGCCTGCCACTCCCGCGCCGGCACCGGCCGCACCGGCGCCGTACGACGCCCCATAGGCCCCCGTGCCCATGCCGCCCATCTCGAGCGCCTCGAGCGCACCGCCGGGTGCCATGCCCATCGATCCGGGACCGCCCGCAGCGAACGAACCCTGCCCCATCCCGCCGGCCTCCCATGCCTCCAGTCCGCCCAGACCGCTGCCCGCCGCGCCAGCACCCGCGCCACCAGCACCCAGCGACATCGCGCTCATACCATCGGCGCCCACGCCGAGCGCACCCGCGGCCGGAGCGCCGCCGGCGCCGAACAGACCCATCGCCCCGCCGGTAATGAGCCCGCCCGCGATGAGCGGGGCGTACCGGTCGAAGAAGGTTCCCCCGATCTGATGATTGCCGCCGAAATCCTGAAACGATCCATCACCCAGCGTGTAGGTGCCGTCGTCATTGGCCGTCAGACCGTAGTTCTGCGCGCCATACGCGCCGCTCGGGCCGTAGTCGCCCGCAATCAGCTGCAGGTTCTGCGCCTGCACGTCCGCCGCGGTCAACGCCTTCTGCGGATTGCCCGCCGCATCCAGTGACCAGCCTTCGCGCAGCGTCGGCGCGCCATTCGGATCGGGCTGCTGGTACGCCTGCGCAAGCCATTCCTCCTGACTGCGCGGCCCACCGCCGACCACATCCCCGACGGTTCGGCCCATGAAGTCGCCGCCGCTCAGCAATCCGCCCTGGCTGAGCGCCCGCAGTTGCTCCAGCGTCAGCCGCTGGCCCGTCAGGCTGCGCAGGTATTCCTCGATCGTCATCTCAGTTCCCGGTCAGGTTGCGCATCTCGACGAATGCGAGCGGGCTCGTGCCAACACAGCACCAGCCGTACAGGACGTACTTCGCCCCCGGTGTGCCGAGCTCCGTCGGATTGCTCTTGCGCACGACGTCACCGATGGCATAGCTGCCGCTGGTCGGCATCGTCGGCAGTGCCGCCGAACCGCCGGCCTGGCCAGCGGACAGCGCGTTGATCGCGCGGATTATTTCGCGCAGCAATTCGGTCAGCCGCCGGCGCAGATCAATATCCCAGCGCGATGTCATGCCCGTCGGCAGCAGCGGGTCTTCCTTGATCACTTCCGGTCTCCTGCGGATTTCACGGGCAGCCACAGGTGCGTGACCTCGGCATGCCCGCTGAAGGTGTAGACGTGGCGGTGCCACTGCGCCGACGGCGCCGCCTGCCGTAACTCGAACTTGCCCTCCGCCGTGCGCGTCACGACCGATCCAGCCGTCAGCGTCTCGCCAAGACTCTTGCGAGTGTAGGGCCGGCAGGTGGTCGTGGGCGGGGGGGTCGTGAACCGCAGACGGCTGTCGGTGATCTCGACGGCCGCCGAGTCATCGCCGAAGTCCCAGGTGGTGCAGGCCGGGCTCGTGCCTGTCTCGAACCCCCCAGCAAGGGAAAACAGTTGATGCCCGGCGATCTTGCACGCCAGCACTGTGGGCTGATGGCCCGGAACCAATCCCGCCGGCGCCTCGACGTACGTGCGGAACACACCCTCGATGCCGCGCCCCCATCGCCCGCTGGCGACGTGATAGACCAGCACGAACTGGCCGCCCAGTCCGTCCGAGAAGGCGACCCAGACACAGCCCCTGCGCCGGTCGTACCGCACGTGCGTGGTGTCGACGCTGGCGAACGGGCTGTAGCGCTCGCAGAACCACTGTCGGCACGCGCCGTCCATCAGCCCGGTGAGCGTCGCGCCGTCAAACAGATACAGATTGTCGCTCGACAGAAAAATGATCGCTCGATCGGTCTTCGTCACGGCCGCCATGTTCAGGCAGCCAACCCGGTGCGGCAGTTTGACGAACCTCCAGATGCCTTCGCTTGCACCAACGAAATCCCCGCGGTACATGCCCGTGCGCGTCCACGCGTAGATCGAGTCGCCGAACTCGATCGCCGCAGTCCAGGCACTCACTCCCGGCACCCGGCCGAAGCCGCACAGCGTGGATACTGACGGCGACCAATCGGTGTGGCTGTCGCGCGCTGCGCAGTACCAGCCGTCCGGCACGTAGTTGCTCGTCGAGCCCGGATCGGTGTGCCCGAGCAGCATCACGAACCGATTGGCGGTCACAACCAGGTTTGCCGTCGGCGCGCCGGACACATCAGCAAAGCTCGCGCTATAGAGCGTTTGCGCCTGAAGCAGATTCGATGACGCGCCGCAGACCGCCAACACCACGTTGGGGCCAAACGGCGCCATCGAGAACTGAGGACCGCTGTAACCGCCCGATCGGCCGACATCGTCCCATCCAGTGGTCCCGTACAGCCGAAAGAGTTCGTTGCCGCTTCCTGGCACGTACGCATACAGCACGCCTTCGCCGGAGGGTTCGAAGTACGCGACGCTGACCGCATTGCTGGGCAGCGGCGTGGTCACTGCCACCCCTGCTGCCGGATTCGGCGCCGTCACCATCCCGCGATCCGTCGGGATCAGCCCCTCGCACTCGACGAGCACGCCCGGGGTCGTCGGGTCCGCGTCCGGCGCGAATCCGAGCAGCTTGAAGGCGGGCATGATCAGCCGGTGTAGATGTTGAAGCCCGCACCGGCTGAAAGCTCGGTGCGCAGCGTGATGTCCGAGGCCCGCTCACCGCGATTCTCGAACTCGATCACCTCGGTCATCAGGCGGTCGTACAGGCCCAGGTAGAACGTCATCCGCTCCTTGTCCATCATGTAGACGGCCGCCTCGTAGCAGGCGCGATACAGGTACAGGTCTGGGTGCGCAGAGAAGAGTGCGTTGACCTCGCTCAACAGCGCCGGGATCTTCTTCCAGTAGCTGATGCGCAGGCTTCGGGAGACGGTCGGCGCCGGCAGCACCTCGATCTTCGTGCCGCGCAGCGCGAAGAAGCGCGGCCAGTTCGATGTGTCCGAACCGTCGTCATCCCATTGTGACGAGCTTTCGCCGACGAACTGCATCGGCCGGCGCGTCGTTCCATCCAGCCAGATGACCCGGTCCATTTCGAGAAAGTCGGTCGGCAGATCCGTGAAGCGGCCGCTCACCGCCAGCGACGCTTCACCCACATACTGCAGAGGCAACCGCAGCACCCGGTTGAACTCCGCCTCGGCGAACGCGATGAACTCGGGAATCTGCGACGCAAGGTCGCTGCGGTTCATGCGATTGGCGACGGCCGCCTGCAGTTCCGCGTAACTCGTGATTGCCATAGGTGCTCACACAAATGAAAAGGGCCGCATATGCGGCCCTTCTGGCTCACTCAACGTGCGCCCAACTTCGGCGCTTGCGTATGTCGCAGATCGTGGCTATGGACACGCCATACCTCTGCGCCATGACCTTCAGCGGCTCTGCGGAGCCTCGAATAGCTCTCACCTTCGATGCGTCAAGCTTGTCGCTGACACCGCGACGGCCCATATTCACGCGCCTGGATTTCACAACATCGCCATTCGACTTTGCCCATGACTTCCTGGACTTGATGTCGCCAACGGTTGATGCACTGACGCCGTACTGCGCCCCGATTTCCGCATACGGCCTCGGATCGGCCCGAATCGCTTTGACTTCGCGCTCTGTCATCTTGGCATGCGGCGATTCTTCCCCGCACGAATATCGAGCCCTGCCTTTTTCGATCTTGTCTCGCATGTTCTGAAGCGCAGAACCTAGAAACAAGTGCTCCGGCTTCACGCATCTTGGGGTATCGCAGGTATGGCAAACATGCATGTACCTGGGGATCGGCGCGTCGTTCGCATGCGACCAACTAAAGCGATGCGCTCTTTGATGCATCTGCCCGGCCGCCTCGCCCTTGAATGCGCCGTACCCGTCTTTATCCGTTCCACCCTTCCATATCCAACAGCCCTCTGACTTGGCCACCAGCATCAACCAGCGCTCGAATGCCGGCCTTCCGATGAACATCCCGACGTGGCGCTGTTGCGCCACTGGCGACCCGTACTTTCGATTGCGTCGCCAGTGGTTAATACATAACCCCAGCGCAATGGCCGGGGCGTCACACTCTTTGATACAACAGATACTGAAGTCCATCTACGTCCGCTCCTTTGATGCCGTGTAGACATCATAGCGCAGACGCGTTTAGACCTCCATATCAGTTATTTGCCAAGCGTGCCGCCATTTGCGCCCGAAGTGTCTTGTAGCCGTAAAGTACATCGAGTCGACATGGAAACTTGTCATTATTGATGTCGTACTGGCGAACGATGCGGATCGAGATGCCGTCGTAGTTCTCCCGCGCGGAGAAGTCGACGCCTTGCGGCATGACCAGGTCAGCGGTCGCGAAGCAGAACGCATCTTTGTGGAAGAGCAGCGACTGCCCGTACGGCGTGCTGGCCGTGCCGGCGATCGTCATCGCCGAGTTGTCGGCAATGGCGTTGCTCACGTTCTGCGTGGCGCCCGATGCGACGATGGCCGGCGCGATCGACAAGTTGCCGTTGCCGCCGGCGTAGTCGGCGGTTACGACGAACTGCTGCAGCGCGCCCGTGGACACCTTCGTCTCCGGATGCACCGAGAACACGCCCGCGAAGGTCACGATCTCGCCCGCGTTGATCGCACCCGTACCGGTGTCGACGCCGATCGTCGCCCCGGTTTGCGTCGCACCGTTGGACAGGTACGAGCCGTTGCCAGCGCCACGCAACTGCTTGCCGAGCATGGTGTGCTCGAAGAAGTCGTAGCCGGCGGTGCGGCCCATCATGCCGTCCCGGTACTGCTGCTTGACCGCCGTCGAATCGTGGAACAGGCCCTTGAGCGCGTCCACCATGTCGACGTTGTCCTGGGTGTTGATCAGCGCCGTCCAGTTGTCGTCCTGCGGCGTGAGGCTGTCGACCATCAGCTTGCGGCCGGCCAGCAGCTTCGCGAAGGTCGCGGCCGAGCCAGCGTTGTTCACCTGCTGGTAGACGTCCTTGCGCATGTTCAGCGCATCGGCCTCCATCGCTGCCGCCAGAACCGCGCAGGCCGGCTCCAGGATGCGCTCGGAAAAGTCGTCCAGCGACAGGGTGAGATCGACCGACGTGAAGTTCAGGTCGACGCCTTTCTGCGTGGCAATCTGCAGCGTGGTGCTGGTCTCGGTGGTGTCTTGCGTGGAGAGCGTCGGGCCCGAGCGGACGACGTACTGGTTCGGCAGCCGGATCTTCAGCGAGTCGCCGATTTTCGCGCCGCTCTTGGCGAACGAGTCGTCGTACTGCCGATTCACGCCGCCGATGAAGCGGCACTTCTGGTGCAGGATGCGCAGCGCCTTGCGGGTGACCGCGGTCGGCGACAGGAGAGTGTTTGCCATGATGATGTTCCGGAAATGAAAAAACCCGCCATGGGCGGGTTCGGGTGGTGGTCAGCGGGGATCAGTGCTTTGCGCGTTCGCGCTTCTTCCGATCCTCAGCGTCTTGCCACTTCATCCAGTCCTTCATCGGCAACTTGTCCGGGTCCACCGTGGAACGTGCCGTTCCACCGGTGATTGTCCGAGCAGGCCGAGCCTCGGTTGTTGGAGTCGGTGTTTTTGCCTGTTTGGCGAGTTGGTCGTGCAGCGCAGCTTTGTGCAGCGCCTTCACCAGCCACGGCACTGCGATCACGCCCTTCAACTGCTCGTAGGACGCGCCCAGTTCCTTGACCGCGAAGTGCGCAAGCTCATCGGCCCGCTGCGGCGACCAGTTGGGGATGTCTCGCTTGTAGACCGCCTCGGCTTGTTCCAGGCGTCGCGCATTGGCTTGCTGCGCCTCGGAGTGCCGCCGCTGATCTTCCAGCGTGAGGTTTTCGCGGAGTGTCCGGACCTGCTTGTCCAGGGCCTGATACTCCATCCAGGCGTCGCCGGCCTTGTCCGGGTCGACGGCGCGAAACTGCCGCCACTGGTCGGGTGTGACGGCGGAATACTTCTCGAGCTGCAGTTCCAGCCCGACCAGTTCTCTGCGGTGCCCGAGCACTGCTGCATCGCGCTGGACCTGCTGCGCCTGTGCGCGAACGGCTTCCTCGGCCTGGCGCCGCTCGTTGGCGAGCGCCTGCGTTTTCGCCGTGTAGTCGGACTGCATGAGAAAGCGGTCGCGCCACTTCGAGCCCTTCGGGACGCGCAATTTCTCGCCGTCGGCCTCCAACTCGTCGAACTCTTCGACGCCACCGTCGTCCGCGTCGAACTGCGGTTCGTCGGCCGGCGGTGTTTCGGCGGACGGGGTCGTGGAGAGTTCCGGCGGGGCCGCCGAATTGTTCTCATCGCTCATCTGGAGGGTTCCTGAAATGAAAAAACCCGCCGGTTGGCGGGTTCGGTTGGGGAAGCGGTCGGTCAGTGAATCAGCAGCACCAGGGCCTGCTCGTCGTCCAGTTCGGCGAGCTGTCGGGTCATGTCATCAAATGCCAGATGCACGCGCGCGAGTTGCGAGCGCGTCACCTGCTGGCGCAGCTGTTGTGCTTCACGCAGTTGCGCCTTCCACGCCGCGATCTCCGCGGCTAGCGTGTGCGGCTGTTCGGGCGCTAGTTCCTGCGGCCCTGCGATTGGCGCAGGCGCTGTCGACTCGGGCCGCTGGTGCGCTGCCGGTCCGTGGATGGCCTCGCGTACCGATCGCGGATCGAGCGGGTCGTAACGCCGTTTCCTGCCGCTTCCCGGCCCGCCCACTGTGACAGCCGGTGCGGCAACGCCCCCGTGGCTTGCTCCAATTCCAACAACAACGCCTGCGCCGGCCGCCGCTCCGACCGCCGCCCAGAGCGCCGCGCCGGCCATGGACGACGTGCTCGAACCCGTCGCTGCGCCTAACGCGCTCCCCACCGTCGCGGAGTCTCCGACTCCTGCCGCCGCGCCTACACCCGCCGCAGAACCCGCCGCAGAACCCGCCGCCGCACCGACGCCCTCCGCCGTGCCCACGCCAGCCGCGGCACCGACCGCCTCAGCGGTGGAAGCCCCTATGCCAGCCGCAGCGCCTGCGCCAGCGGACGATCCGACTGCCTCGGCCGTCGCGGCACCGACACCTGATGCCGTCGAGGTGCCGTCTGCCGCGCCGATCGAGCCAGTCGCTGCCAGCCCGACCCCGTCAGCAGTCGATGAGCCAGACGCGCTACCGACTGCTTCGGCGGTGCTGGCGCCGATGCCGGTGGTGCTGGTGGTGCCGGTTGCAGAGCCGATCGACTCCGCAATGGAAGCGCCGACGCCGGCGACCGACGCCGACCCGTTGGTGGCGCCTAGCGCCTCCGCAGTGGCTGCGCCGATGCCCGCGACGGACGCGCTACCGGTCGCGGCGCCAGTGCCCTCCGCGATCGTCCCGCCAGCCGTCGGGACGACGCGCCGACGCGCTGGCTGTAGCCAGGCTCGCCGGAATACGCCCATCGATCAGCCCAATTCCTCGATATAGATCACGCCGCTCATCGTGAGCGAGTCAGCCGGCGCGCCCGTGGTGCGTAGCACGAGCGACGTGTTGCCCTGACCGACAATCGGGCGGGTCTCCGGTGTCCAAACGTACGTGTAGCCCGCCCTCACATTGAAGGCGTCGGCGTGCACGTTCGTGGTGGTGCCGGTGGTGGCCAGCGTGGTGTTGCAGGTTTCGGCTGAGAACCCGGCCGCCGCATCGCTCGGGTTGAGCGGCGTGGGTGTTGGCGTAGCGCCGCCTGAGCCCGACGAAGTGAAGCCCCGCACCATGAGGAGCCCGAGCTGTTCGTCCTGCGCATCCGTCGCGTCGGACGATTGTCCGATCGCGACTGCGTGGATCACGCACGGCTTGTCGTCGGCCGGCCTGATTTCGAACAAATCGACCTGTGCGGTGACCGCCTGAGCGGTGAAAGCCACGGAATACATGCGTCCCATCATTCCCTCACATTGCGAGCAGTGCGTTCATCGAGCGCCGACGGCGCGGAACATCGGAAGTCGCAGCGCCCCCGGCGGCATTGATGATCACGGCGGAGATCACGCAGTTGGAGCTTGAGCTCGCCACTGCCGTCACCGTGTCATTCCACGCGGTCGCGCTGTCCCGGTACTGCAGGTGTCCCGAGAGCGACCCGAATTGCGTCATCAGGTCCAGCAGCTCGGTGAACGCGGGCGAGGCATCGGGTGTCCATGAGCGATCGTTCGTGGACGTCGCAATCGCCAGCACCGTGCAGGCACCCGCGCTTGTCATCGTCGGCGTCGTCACGGTAGCTGTGCCGCTCGACGCTTTGTCCGCATCAGCCACCGGCGATGAGGTGTTCATCGCCGTCAGCCGAACTTGCACGGCGGACTTGTAGCGCGCGCTCGCGGACCACGTGACCGTCGCCACGTTAGACGCATGCCCCGTCGCATTGCCGCACACCCACCACTCGGCCTGCGCCCCGTTTGCCTCAATCGCGGCTGCCGTCTGCCGCGTGTAGGTGTTCCCGGCGGTATCGCTCACCCCTGTGATCGTCTGACTGCTGTAGATCTCCATGCACATCGCGCCAACCGCGATGACATCGCCGCTCGATGTTGCAAGCGCCTGTGTCGCGCAGGTCGTCGAGCTGCTGTCGGCGACTCCGGCGGCGGCAGCGGCGTAGCCCATATCAGCTCACCGTCGGCAGGTCGTCGGTGAAGCGCACCTCGAGCGGCTGACCGGCGACCGTGAGCGACACCGTGTCACCCCAGACCGACGCGGCGGTACAGCGCCCGTTGATGTCAAGCACCGCCACCGCGAGGCCATCGACCTGGAAGTGGTGGCGCCGGGTGCCCGCTGCATTTGTGGTCTGCACCGTCTGTCCGCTCAAGACACGGATACGCGGGGCCGACGCATTCGGCGGCGTGTGGATCTGCCAGCGTCCGACCGCACGGTCGCGCATCACGAGCACCTGCAGGCCATCCAGCCACACATAGTCGCGGATGTGCTGCGCGCCCCAGTACGCCGACGCATCAATGCGCACCGCGATGTGACGGCTGCTCTGCGCCACGCGCACCTGCGGCCGATCGCCGTCGCCCGCCTGCAGGCCAGTGAAGACGATGTTGGACCACTCGGCACGCTGCGCATTACCCGCCTCGGCCATGATCCCGGACGACCCGTAGTACTCCGGGTCCGTCACGATCCACTGATCGCCCGCGCACCACTGGAAGCCCGGCGCGTCGGGGTTGGCGTGCGAGTACGCCGGGGTATCCGGCGTGTGATTCGCGAACATCAGCGCGGCGACGCCGTTGGCCGCCCACGAGCTGCGCGCGCCGATGAGACCCGCCGCCGCATGCACGCTCACCCGCTCGGGCCTGGACTCCAGCGTGACGGACTGGATGTGCTCCAGCCCGAACATGAGCTTCATGAACAACCGGTCCGCGCGGCGCCAGTAATTCGCGGGCTCGGCCGCGACCATCATCGCTTTCGCATAGCGGCCCGTCGCGGTGTCGCCCTCGTAGAAGGTGTGAACCGCCCATCCGAGATACTTCGTTGACGTCCAGCTCGCCTGAGCGTCATTGGCCTCCGAGCCCACTTCGAAGAAGTGGTTGCGATGCGGGCGCACGGCCGACAGCATCATGTCGAGCTGCGCGGCGGTCGAGTACCTGGAGTCGGCATACCAGTGCGTGCCGAATGCGGCATCGCCGAGCTTAAGCGCCCACAGCGCATTGACCAGATACATCCCGTAGTACAGGCCCTCGGTCTGAATCGCCGAGCCGGCCAGCGGCCATCGCGGAGGCTGAATCGCAGAGCCAAACGCAGCGGCCATGCGCGCCGCCTCGGTCCGCCACTCGCTCGCCCGGCCGTTGAATCCCTGCGTGCAGACGGCGGCGATCACCATCGCCAGGAAGCCGTTCTGCCAGTAGTTGTTCAGCGGATCGTCGAACGGCCAATAGCTGACGTTCTCGCGCCGCCAGTTGTCGCAGGTGCCGTTCACACAGCGGGCGACGGCCGCGAGTTGCGCGGTGGTCATCCGCGCGTAGCAGAGATCCGCCACGAACGCGGTATCGAGCATCACCGATTCGGCATGCTGGAACTCGTCGCTGTGACCGCTCACGCCGTCGGGCTGCTGCGCGATCCCCGACATCAGTCGCGTGACGCAGCGATCCATCATCGCCGTGTCCGCCGCGAGATACGCCCCGAGCGCCACCTGATGCAGCGACGCTTCGCCGGCCGGCCAGCTGAATGACCACTCGCGCATCAGCGCGATGAACTCCGCGCGCGGCTGCGCCATCGTCGCCGATTGCAGGCGAGCCAGTTCCGACTGGATCAGCAGAGGCCGCGTGCCCGCAGGCGGAGGTGTCGGCGCGGGTGGTGTCGGCGCGGGTGGCGTAGGAGCGGGCGGCGTCGGCGCTGGC
>Ga0116167_1002881_pt1 | contig 14061 bp, 16 predicted proteins | sample AD_JPNMR3_MetaG_FD_89794 | JGI IMG/M metagenome (GOLD analysis project Ga0116167, IMG submission 89794) | Active sludge microbial communities of municipal wastewater-treating anaerobic digesters from Japan - AD_JPNMR3_MetaG | ecosystem: Engineered > Bioreactor > Anaerobic > Digestate | place...
AAAAATGTTTTTTTTGCTTTCAAATCAAGTGAAAATACTGGAAGATAAAAAACATTAAAATTTTTACCGAAAACAATTTTTACCTTTTCCAACCTTAAATAATCCTTCTGTCTCCAGAACTCAATCTTCCCTGCTTCTAACCTGTAATGTGGATTTTCATCAAGTTCACATGTAGTAACATATCCTTTTTCAAGTTTAAAAATATCTCCATTTCTTTCTATTATTTCACTTTTCCCAAAGAAAGATTCAAAATTAAATTTCGCATTATATATAAATCCCATTTCTTCAAGTAAATTATACTTCAATTTTTCAGCATAAAATCTACCAGAAGAAGAAAAAATTTCAACACCTTCTTCACATTCTATAAAATTATCCTTTTTATCAAATACTGCTCTGTTTGTTTTAATCGTAATATCCTTGTAAACAATCACAACATTTCCTTCCATCTCAATTCTTTCTATTTCATCTTCTTTACCAAAAAAAACTTTAATATTATCCCCTTTATATTTTATTTCTTCAGAAAGAACTGAAAATGAAAAAAGGAGAAAAAATATCAAAAAAGTTTTAAATTTCATAACCGAATTCTTTCGCAAATTTTACAAGGTCTTCCCAGTTTTTAATACCCGCAGTTGTTCCTATTGCTGTTGTTATTTTAGCACCTACAATATTGGCAAGAAGACCGCACTTTTTAAATTCAAATTTTTCAGTAATTCCCTTTATAAACCCTGCAACATATCCATCTCCTGCACCTGTAGTATCAATCACATTTACTTTTAATGCAGGGAAATAATAACTCTCTTTTTCATTTGCTATATATGAACCCTTTTCACCCATTTTTAAACACACATTTTTCACATTATGAAAAAGGAAAAAATCACATATATCTTCTTTATCTTCCTTTTTAGAAATCATCTTTGCTTCTTCAAAACTTGTAAATAAATAATCTATATAAGGGAGAGCATCTTCTATTCCTTTAAACCAGTTTCCAAAAGCATCCCATACAGTATCAAGACAGGTAATAAGTCCTTCTTCCTTTGCCTTTTTCATTACTTCAGAAAGACCTTTTTTTAAAAATTTTGGCATAAGAAATGGTCCTGCAATATGTAAAATTGAAAAGTTTTTTAGTAAAGAGAAATCAAAATCCCCCAAACCAAAATCAGCATTTGCACCTATTGAATGAATAAAAGACCTTTCACCATCTGAATGAACAAGAACAGAAGTTCCTGAAGTTGTAAATTTATCTGAAATTTTTATGTAATCTGTATTTATTCCTTCTTCTTTCAGTTTATTTATTATAAATTTACCGAGATTATCATTTCCAACTTTACCAACAATTGCAACATCAACACCAAGTTTTTTTAAAACAATACCAGTATTTGTAGCACAACCACCTATGTGTAATTCAGTTTTTTCAACAAGAGTTAATTTTCCTCTTTCCGGCATATCTTCAACTGGCTTTACGAGAAAATCACCAACAATTATACCAAGACATAAAACTCTCTCTTTCATCCAGCCTCCTTTTTTCCATTATCTTACCATATATTGATACAAAATAGAAGTGAAAAAATTTGAAAATTTTTTAATTTTATGGTATATTATATATTAAACAGAAACCAAAAATGCGATTTTATATACAATTCATTTCAAATAAAGAAGTAAAAGTTCCTTCAAACATAAGAAGTTTTTTCATCTCATTCATAAAAAAAGTTTTTGAAAATACTGATAAACTTCTCTACTCTTCTCTTTTCAACTCTAAAAAAGCAAAACCGTATGTATTTTCTCCTTATTTTGGTGAAGAATTTAAAGAAGGTAAAATTGGCAAGGATATTTCATTTATTTTTTCAAGTGGTGATTTTTCTTTAATTTCAAGTTTCTGGAATGGAATTTTATTATTAAAAGAAAAAAAACTTGATTATATTGAGATTGAAGGAGAAAAGTTTAATTTAAACAATATTAAACTTCTGCCAAACAAAAAAATAATCGGAAATGAAGTTATATTTAAAACAATTGGAATTTCAGTTCTTACAGACCCTGAAGTTTCAGCAAAAGATTTTAAAAACTGGTATATAATTCCTGAGAAAGATAAGATTGAGAGATTTAAAGATGTTTTGAGAAAAAGAACAGAAGAAAGAATTAAATACATAAAAGGGATAGAGAAAAAAATTGAACTTGAGTTTTCAATTCCAGAAGAAGCAACAAATTCCGATACAGTTGTTCCACATTATGATGGTTATGTAAGGGGCTTTAGGGGGATTTTTTGTTTAAAAGGAGAACCAGAGATACTTCAATTTTTATATGATTATGGATTTGGAGTAAGGACAGGTCAGGGATTTGGGCTACTTGAAATTGTAAAACAGATATAAAAATGAAAACTTCAGGAAAAATAGAAAGAGTAAAAATTAAATATAAACAGAAAGTACCTATCCCACCTGAATACAAATCTTTTTTCTGGGACTGTCAGAATGAGGTTATTCTTGAAAAGTTTATTTTGAGGGTTTTAAATTATGGAAATATTGAAGATATAGAAGAAATTTACAAAAAATATCCTGAAGAGACATATGATATTGCTTTCAGATACCCTGAAATAAAAAGAGGGATAAAATTCTGGCTAAAACTATGGAAAGAGGAAAAATTGAAAAAATGAAAAAACTTGCTGTTGAAATCCAAAAAATCTTTAAAAATTTTTATCTTGCTGGTGGAACAGTTTTAATGTTTAAATATAATCATAGAATAAGTGAAGACCTTGATTTCCTTTCAGAAAAAGAGTTTTCATTTTTGAGATTATCATCAAAAGTCAGAAAAATCTTTAATCCAGAAAAAGAAGAAAGATTTGTTGATAATATTGATTTCATAATAGATGGTATTAAAACTTCATTTGTCTTTTTCCCATTTAAAAATATAAATCTAATTGAAAAATATGAAAAGATAAAAATTGTATCTGATTATGATATATTTCTCAATAAGATTTATTGCTCTGGAAGGAGAATTGAGACGAAGGATTTAATTGATTTTGCATTTTTATATGAGAAATATGGATGGGAAAAAGAAAAAGTTAAAAAAGATTTTGAAAAGAAATTCCCTTTACAAAATTTTGAAATATATTTGGGTGCAATACTTTCAGTAGAAGATTATCCCGATGCTGATACTAAAACTTTGAAAATAATAAAGGAAGTAAAAAAAAGATGGGGGATAGAAAGTTAAATTTATGGAAAATACTTATATTAAAAAGAAATTAAAAAATTCGCTCTCAAGCTATAATCTTGATAAAATTTCTTTTAAGAGAGACAAAAGATTAATTATTGAAAATGTTTTAAATCACGGAGGAGATGAAGAAATACTTTGGGTTTTGAAGAATTATAAAAAAAAGGATATTGTCTCTGTTTTAAAAAATCCATCAAGAGGGTTCTGGAATAAAAAATCATTAAATTTCTGGTTAGCAATATTTGGGGTAAAAATCGGAAAAGATAAATATGAAAGAGCAATTAGAGAAATCTTTATTAAATCCGATACACACTGAAATTTTAAGTAAGGAGCAAAAAGAAATTTTAAAGGAATTAAAATTTACAAAAAAGATGAATTTTTATCTTGCTGATGGAACAGGGCTTGCTTTATATCTTGGCCATAGAACATCTATTGATTTTGACTTCTATTCACAGCAACAATTTAAAACACTTTCTGTTTATTTTAAGAATGGTGAGATAGTTAATGACACAGAAGATACATTTGAAATAATTGTTAAAAATACACATTTATCTTTTTTTTATTACCCTTACAAACTTATAAGAAAACCAGTGGAAATGGAAAATATACTTGTTGCATCAATAGAAGATATATCTGCAATGAAAATAATTTCTATTGTTCAGAGGGGAAATTACAGGGATTTTATTGATATATATTTTTTAATGAAAATTTTTGGAATAAAAAAACTTATTAATTGGCTTAAAGAAAAATATTTAAACTATTCAACTTTTTTGATTTTGAAAGGACTTATTTATTTTGAAGATGCTGACAAAACTGTTAAAGAGGATAAAGAAAGAATAAGAATGATTGAAAAAATAGAATGGAAACAAGTAAAGAAGTTTATTAAAAAAGAGGTAGAAAAATTTGTTAAAAATTATTCAATATGATAAAATATAAATAGGGGAAAAAATGATTTTGTTTTGGAAATAATAAAAGATAAAATTGGGTTTCAATCTGCCAAAGAGGAATTTAAACCTAGAATTACAAGATTTAGCAAAAGATTTCTTTACTCAGAGTTTCAATCTGCCAAAGAGGAATTTAATTTCCCACCTTTAAGGTGGGCTTGGAGAAAGAAGGAAAGACAAGGGATTTAGAGGCCTATTTTTTAATGAGGCAATTTTAAATGTTGACTTTTTGAAGGGATACCCTTATAATTTATTTATTGAAAATGGGGGATTAGCTCAGTTGGGAGAGCACCAGGCTGGCAGTCTGGGGGTCAAGGGTTCAAATCCCTTATCCTCCATTGGTTTTTCTCTTTGATGCTTGGGTAATACTAACGCAGAAAAGATAAACATAAAAACTCTGAAAATACTAAATTTATCTGAATTAATGAAACCTAAAAAACTTTTATTATATATTTTTCATTTAAAATTTCTCACTTAAAAAAATAGAGGAAAAGGGGAATAGTTATAAGAGAAAAAAGATGTGTTAAAAGGACTGTTTCTGCTGCAAATTTACTATCACCTTCAAATGCTTCACTTAAAACAATACTTGCAATTGCGCATGGCATAATAGTTACAACAATTAAAACTCTTCTTATTTCATAGGGGAAAGAAAAAATATAGAATAAAAAGATACAGGTTAAAGGAATTAATATCAATCTTAAAATTGCAAGAAACAATGATTTAAATATAAAAATGTCCTTCAATTCAATTTCTCCCATTTTTGCACCTGCAATAAATAAAGCAACAGGTATGGTAGCATTCCCCAGAAGGGTTATAACATTTAAAATTGATTTTCCACTTTCAATAATTACTTGATTTTCTATAGTTATTACATTTTCTAAAAATATCAATATAACAGAAAAAATTATTGAAATCATAGGGATACTTAATAAATTCTTTAATGCTTTTTTTTCAAATCTGTTTCCTGTTAATGATAGAATTCCAATTGTCCAGACAGAAATTTCAGAACCAAATGTTGAAAGTATAAGTTTTGGTATATCTTTTTCTCCATATAAAAAAAGGATAATGGGTAAGGGCAAAAATGAGTAATTATTTATTGTACATTGAAAGTGAAAGGTGTTTTTTTCTTTTTCATTATTGAATCTAATAAATTTTGTAAAAATTATTCCGTATAGGTAACCTACAAACATAATAAGAATTGTTCCAAGTGGCAGAATATAATTATTTATAATGTCTTCTGATGTAAAATTTCTTAAAAATGAAGAGAATATAAGAGAGGGATAGAAAACTTTTGTTATAATTACAGACATTTCTTTGATTGTCAAAGATGAAATAAGTCCTTTTTTTCTGACAATTATTCCTGCGATAATTATTAAAAAAACCGAAAAAATTTTAATTACAAGCATTTTTTTATTTTATTAGATATTTTTGAAAAAGAAAAATTATTAAAATAAGAACGCCTGAAAAAATAAATCCATTAAATATTCCAAAAATTTGACTTAAAATACCAACAATAAGAGGACCTGTAAATAAACCTATTCCAATTATTGATTCATTGAGTTCTGTTGAAAATCCTTTTTCAATAACCGTAAAAAGACCCAATCTATAGGAATATGCGGAACAAAAACCAAGAAGTGAGATAAATATTAAATGAAGAGGAAAATTTTTTGAAATACCTGCTCCAATAAGTGAAAGACATATAAAAAGATAGTTAAAAAATAATATTTTATCAGTTGTCCTTATCTTAATTTTGCTGAAGACATAAAACATGGATGTTCTGATTAAAAAAAGGAAAGTTATGATATTACTTATAAGATTTGAAGAATATCCTATGTTATTTGCAAGTTTAGGGAAAACAAATAAAAAACCTCCAATCGCAAAAAAACTTGAAAAATTTAAAAGCATTACTTTTTTCGTTTCTTTATCAAGAGGTTTTCTCTCATAAAATTTCTCAGGTAAATCCCTGTAAAATAATTTAAATTTTTTGAAATTTATAAATCCAGATAAAAAACCGATGAATGCAAAAAAACAACCCATCCAGAATGGTAGAGTATCTTTTACTTTAAAAAGATATCCTGAAATAAAAATGCCAAAAATTACTCCGCTTGACCATGAAATATTGTATCTATCTATATGAATTGAATTCTGACTGAATATGTATTGAATTGAAGGCCAGAATCTGCTGTAAAAAATCCCGTTTATGAAAAACAGTATGAACATGTATTTATAGTGTGGACAAAAAGGAAGGAAAAAATAATTTAAAGAAATAAATAGAGAAGAAATTATAAACCACGGAAAATGTAATCTCCATCTAAACTTATGAAAAATATATGTGAAAGTTGTATAAGCAAAATTTCCGAAAAAACCAGCAATACCAAGAATAAATGGAGAAGCAGAAAATTTTGAAATTAAATATAAAGGAATTGAAAGATTGATAACATAACCAGCAGACGAAATTAAAAAAGAAATTAAACAAGCAATTTTTTCCATATTTATTACCCTTAAACTCAAGATATTCAATTTTAAATTTTTATTATAGAATTTTTATTTCACCAATACAAGAAAGTAAAAAAACTTTGTTTTTCAAAAAAAATATTTTAAAATAAATTGTAAAAAGGAGGGAATATGAATGTAAGAAAATTGTTAAGAGAAATTAGTGAAAGAAAAGGTAATGATGTGGCTTTTGTATTTAAAGATGTGGATTATACTTATAAAACTCTTGAAGAAAACACAAATAAAGTTGCAAATTTCTTAAAAGAACTTGGAGTTAAAAAGGGTACAAAAGTTGGAATTTATATGCTTAACAATCCTGAATATATTTATTCTTATCTGGCTATTTTTAAAATTGGAGCAATAGCAGTTCCTCTTGACCACAGATTGAAAACAGAAGAAATTTTTCCACTTCTTAACCATTGTGAAGCAGAATTTTTAATCACCACAATTTCAAAAGAGTTTAATCCTGACCTTATAATGAAAAATGTGCCGTCTCTTAAAAATATTATAATAACAAAAGGCACTTTCCAGAATTGTGTCTCTCTTGAAGAAAAGATTGAAAATTTTTCTCCTGAATTTTCTGGAAATGAAATAAATGACTCTGATATTGCAGCAATTTTCTATACTTCAGGGACAACAGGTGTTCCAAAAGGTGTTATATGGACTTATAAACATCTTGAAAGTCCAATTGATACAATTTTTCATCATTACCATTATTGTGAAGAAAATGATGTATGTATATCTCCAATCCCTTTTTCCCACAATGGTGGTATTGTTGCTATCCTTCTTATTCTTTTTGGTGTTAAACTTGTTGTGATGGAATATTATCATCCTCTTGAACTCCTCCAAAACCTGCAGAAATACAATGTTGCAGGAACTTTTCTTGTCCCAACAATGTTTATCGGTATGTTAAATCTTGAAGTTTTTGAGAAATTTCATTTACCTAAATTAAGATGGGCTGCTGTTTTCGGTGCTCCATATTCTCCTGATGTAATAAAAAAATTTAATAAGGTATGCCCACAAGCAAAATTACTTTCTGGTTATGGACTTACAGAGACAGCGGCTCCAAATGTTTTACCGCCATTAGAAGATGTTAGATTTGGTTCTGTTGGAAAACCTGTTCCATGGATTGAAGTAAAAATAGTTGATGAGGATGGAGTAGAAGTTCCCAAAGGTGAGGTTGGAGAAATTATTATGAAAGGATGGCCTGTTACACCAGGTTATTATAATCAACCAGATTTGACCGCTCAGGTAATTAGAGATGGATGGCTTTATACAGGAGACCTTGGGAAATTTGATAATGATGGGTACCTTTATATAGTTGGAAGAAAAAAGGATGTTATTATTGTTGGAGGACTTAATGTTTATGCTACTGAAGTTGAAGGAGTTATTTACAAACATCCAAAGGTTAAAGAAGTGGCAGTGGTGGGAGTTCCAGATAAAATAAGAGGGGAAGCGATTAAAGCAGTTATTGTTCCAAAAGAAGGAGAAGAACTTACTGAATCTGAAATAAAAAATTACTGCAGAGAACATCTTGCTACATATAAAGTTCCATCAATAATTGAATTCAGAAATGAATTGCCCAAAACAGGAAGTGGAAAAATTAAAAAGGAATTGTTAAGATAAAAATCTATTCCACTTATTCTTTTTCTTTAAGTAGTATGGTTAAAATGTCTGAAATTGAAGCAAAAGCAAGAGAAATACATTTATCTGTACATCCATAATAAATGAAGATTTCTTTATCTTTAATTATATATCCTGTTGGAAAAACAACATTCATAGCATTTCCTATCCTTTCATATTCTTTTTCAGGAGCAAAAACCCACCTTTTTGTTCTTGAAATAACTTTTTCAGGACTTTCTTTATCAAGTAAAGCAAGTCCAACTCTGTATATCGGGATAGAGGCAGTATATCTTATTCCATGGTAAATTATCAACCATCCTTCATCTGTTTCAATCGGTGGACAACCAAGACCTATCCTGTGACAGTCCCACATCCCTGCTCTTACAGGCAAAAGAATTTTATGGTTTCCCCAGTGAATAAGGTCAGGAGAATATGAAATCCAGATATGTCCTTCTCCTCTTATAATTGGTCTGTGAATTAAAGCAAACTTATCTTTTATTTTTCTGGGAAATAAAGAACCATCCTTATCTTCTGGTGGAACAAGAGGTCCTTTTCTTTCAAATTTTATAAAATCATCGGTTAAAATTAAAGAGATTAATGGACCACCAGGAGAAAAAGAAACATAAGTTATTGCATATTTTTCTATTTCTTTTAAATATACAATTCTCGGGTCTTCTATTCCCCATTTTTCCTCATCATATCTCTCATCAGGAACTAAAGTGGGTTTCTCAGGGATTTCCCAGTTATTTACTCCATTTTTACTTTTAACAAGGGTGAAATGAGAATATCCATCAAATGTTTCTACTCTGCATAAAAGATAAACATAACCTTCAAATTCTATGACACCAGGATTAAAAACTGCATTACATGGATATTTCCATTTTTCTGGTGTAAGAATAGGATTTTCAGGATGCCTTTTAAAAATTTCATTCATTGTGCCTCCTTTTTTCAATTTTTTCAGAAATAAGATTTTTTTCAAAAAAACTTTTTACTTTTTCCCTGTATTCATTTGTATATGCTCTATCAAGACCTGTATGAGAACCTTCAACAACATACATTTCTTTTTCGGATTTTGCTTTTTCATATAATTTTTTTGCATGTGTAAATGGAACAAACTCATCATTTCTTGAATGTATTATTAAAATAGGACATTTCACACTTCCTATAAAATTTTCAGGACTGTTCAATTTAAAATCACTTCTAAAAACATATCTACCGAGGAAAATTGAAAAAGAAGAGAAGATATACTTTAATGGACCTAAATTTTTATAATAACTTTTTACCATATCAGGGAAATTAGCAAAAGCAGAATCACTTACAATACATTTTATATCATTATACTTTGAAGCAGAAATAATCCCAATAGCACCTCCAAAAGAGTATCCCCATATTCCAATCGGTAAATCCTTAATTTTCTCGTTGTTTCTTATAAAAACAATCGCACTTTTTACATCAAGAAATTCCTTCAATCCAAAATAGCATACCTTCCCTTCACTTTCTCCATGTGCCCTGAAGTCAAAAAGTAAAAGTGAAAATTCTGGATATAAGAACTCAACAACAGGTAGAATATCTGATTTATTTGCAGGATAACCATGAAGACATATAATTACACATTTTGCTTTTTCTGAATAAATAAACCATCCTTTCAATCTTTTTCCATCCTCTGTTTGAAGTATTATATTTTCATAAGGAAGTCCTAAATCTTTAGGTGTGATAAAAATTCCCATTCTTGGTGGCATAACCGCTCTAATTCCTGTGATTAAACTCAAAATAAATACAATTATAAAAAAATCAACAAGTATTCTCACCCACATTTTTTTCATTTTTCAAAAATTCTCTTACCTGTTTTGTATATTTTTGCTTCATCTTTAAAAAAAATGAAATATAGTTTTCTGTTCTGTAATCAGGATATGTCCAGTTTAAAAAATTATATTTCCCTTTTGAATAATAAAGTGTAAGTTCTGCATAAATCCCCTTTCCTATGTAAATTCTATGATAGTAGTCCTTTGTAGATAATAAAATTACTTTTGAACTGTCAATATATCCTGGGTCAATATTTATTTTTCTTTTATTTTCTTCAGAAAATTCTTTTTCTACTTCATTTGTAAAGATTTTCCACTCATAAACATCTTCAGGGATATAAAGATTTTCAAATGATACAAATTTTCTCTTTAAATTTATCCCCATCTCTTCTTCATAATAATCTGTAAAATCAAAGTTAAATGGCCCTTCTTCAATATCAATTTTTCCCCATTTTTCTGCAAGTTTTATTTTTGTTTTTTCCAGAATTTCCTCCTCCTTATAAATTAAACCACAGAAAATTTTAACAGGATGGATTTTTTTTATTTCTCCCATATTTTGAATTTTAAATCAATTGTGATATTTTTACAACTTTACAAGAAAGGAGAGGTTAAATATAAACTTATTTTTTCTTTCTGACAATTGACTTTAAAAATTTATATATTCCCTTCTTTTCTTCCTCTGTTGTATCTTTTAATATTGCACTTATCTTTTTTGTTATTATGTCTTCTTCAGGTAATTTGTAAGTAATTTTATCAAAAAAATAAGAAACTGGGACTTCAAGAGCATCTGATATTTTTCTTAATGTTTCTATACTCGGCCTTTTTTTACCTCTTTCAATAAGACCGATAAAATTAGGAGTTACCCCAATCCTGTAAGCAAGTTCTTCCTGTGTTATCTTTTTTGATTTTCTTACTTCTCTTATTTTTCTTCCGATTTTTTTATAGAAATCTTCCATTTTCTAATTATACAGTTAAAATCACTTATTTTAAACAAACTAAAAGTTATATAATTTTTTATTGACTTTTGGTTATTTTTTTTGTATAATATTTCTGATATGAAAAAGATTTTATTTTTAATGAAAGAAAAGAATTTGCTTGAGAAGTATCTTTTTCTTATGAAAAATTACGAATATGAAACGACTGGATTTCTTCTGCATGATAAGAAATTGATGGAAAAAATAGATAAACTGGAAAATGTAAATATAGTGATAATTGAAGTAGATGAATGCGGTATAGAAATAAAAAAGGTTGTAAAAAAATTGAAAGAAAAATTTAAGGATTGTAAATTTTTAATTCTTATTCCAGAAATAAATGATAAAATTCAAAATTTCATCATTGATTTTTCAATTGATTCCTACCTTGTTTTTCCAGTTCTTCCCTTCCAACTTTTAAGAAGTATTTTTTTACTCAATAATCTTTAAACACAAAATAGGGTAAAATATAAGATATGGAAAAAGATACAATTTGTGCAATTTCAACTCCACTTGGTATAAGCGGGATAGGTATTGTAAGATTAAGTGGAAATGAAACATACAGGATAATAGAGGAGATTTTTGTTCCTGGGAAAGCCCCTTTAAAGAAAAAATTTAAAATTGAAAAAATACCCTCACATACAGTTCACTACGGACATATTGTTGATAATGGAAAAATTATTGATGAAGTTATAGTTGTTATTATGAAAAGTCCAAAGAGTTATACAAGAGAAGATATGGCTGAAATCGGATGTCACGGCGGGCTTATTCCTTTAAAAGAAGTTTTAAATTTATGTATTAAAAAGGGAGCAAGGCTTGCCCAGCCAGGAGAATTTACAAAAAGGGCATTTCTTAATGGAAGAATTGATTTAACTCAAGCAGAAAGTATACTTGATATTATTTACAGCAAAACTGAAACTGGACTTGAAATTGGAATAAAAAAATTAAAAGGGTCTTTAAGTAATTTTATTTCTGAAATAAGGGAAAAAATATTTAATCTTCTTGTGAATATAGAAGCAAAAATTAACTTTCCAGAAGAAGAAGATGTTGAAGAATACAGGTTAAATATTGAAAAAGAAATAAAAGAAATTTATCAGGAAATTGAAAAATTTTTATTAAAGTGCAATAAAGGTAAATTGATACAAACAGGGGTAAAAGTTGCAATTATAGGAAGTCCAAATGTTGGAAAATCAAGTTTATTGAATGCTTTATTAAAAGAAGAAAGAGCAATAGTAACAGAAATTCCTGGAACAACAAGAGATGTGATTACAGAAATAGTTAACATTAAAGGAATACCGATAAATATAATTGATACTGCAGGAATAAGAAAGGCAAAAAATAAAATAGAAAAGATGGGAGTTGAAAAATCAATTGAATGGATGAAAAAGGCAGAAATAAACTTGCTTATGATTGATGGAAGTAGAAAATTGAGTGAATATGATTACCAACTTCTGGAACACATAAAAAATAAACCATATCTGATTATAATAAATAAAATTGACCTTCCTCAAAAAGTTGAAATGGATAAAATTTTGAGAGAGTTTGATAGAGATAGAATTGTGAAAGTATCGGTTAAAAATAATACAGGTATAGAGGAAATAGAAAATAAATTGTATCAACTCATAAATGAGGGATATGGAGAAATAAAAGGTGATGAAATATATCTGAATTTAAGGCAGGAAAGAAAAATAAACGCAGTAAAGCAATATTTAGAAGAAGCATTAAAGGAGACCTATCCAGAAATTATTGCCGAAAATTTGAAAAGTTGTATAAACCAGATTGATGAATTGATGGGAAATAAAATTAGTGATAAAATACTTGATGAAATTTTTTCAAATTTCTGTATAGGTAAATAAGGGAGGAAAAAATGATATATAAAACTATTGGGAAAAGTGATATAAAGGTTAGTGCAATGGCAATAGGAGCATGGCAGATAGGTGGTCAGTGGGGAAATTATGATAAAAAAGAAGTTGAAAAAATAATAGATAGTGCAATAGAAAATGGAGTTAATTTTATTGATACAGCGGAGGCGTATGGAGAAAGTGAATCTGTTCTTGGAGAGATTCTTAAAGGGAAAAGAGATAAGTTTGTAATAGCAACAAAAATTGGAGGAAACCATTTTGATTATAAAACTGTAAAAGAACATTTAACAGGGAGTTTAAAAAGATTGAAAACTGATTTTGTTGATTTATATCAGGTTCACTGGCCTAAAATGAAACATTTATGGCATAAAGAAGATATGAATGAAAAAGATTACTATGATATTGCTGACTCAATGACAAAATTACAGAAAGAAGGTTTGATAAGATACGCAGGAGTAAGTAATTTCAGGAAAAAGCATCTTTTAAATTTTCCTGAAGAAATTTTCTCTTCTGTTATTGTATCAAATCAGGTTCCATATTCTTTATTATGGAGATGTTATGATATTGATGGAACAACAAATTTTTGTATAAAAAATAAAATTGATTTTCTTGCTTACAGTCCACTCGCTGAAGGACTTTTGACAGGAAGATTTAAAGATAGAAGTGAAATAGTTGAAAATGTGAGAAAAGCCAATGTATTGTTTAATGAACCTGTTTATTCAAAAGCATTAAAAGTGGTTGAGGAAATAGAAAAAATTGCAAAAGAACTTGATATGACTATTGCTCAGATTTCTATAAACTGGTGTATATCAAAAAATTATATTGCCTCTGCACTTGTAGGGATGAGAAAAGCAAAACATTTTGAGGAAAATATAAAAGCATTTGGAAAAAATTTACCCGAGGAGATAATAGAGAAACTTGATAATATAAGCATGGATTTTCAGAAAAATTATCTTGTAGAAGGACTTGAACTCTGGATTGGGAATTGCTTGAAAGAAAACCTTGAAAAAATAGGTATAAAAAGGGATTAAAAAATTTCAATAATTAAAGGACTGTTTTTAAGTTTGAGTTTTATTGTGTCTGTTTCTTTTAATTTTTCAACAGGTTCTATCCCTTTCACAACATCATATATCTTTATTTCTTTATATCTTTTGCTCAATTTAAC
>Ga0116167_1002889_pt1 | contig 14035 bp, 15 predicted proteins | sample AD_JPNMR3_MetaG_FD_89794 | JGI IMG/M metagenome (GOLD analysis project Ga0116167, IMG submission 89794) | Active sludge microbial communities of municipal wastewater-treating anaerobic digesters from Japan - AD_JPNMR3_MetaG | ecosystem: Engineered > Bioreactor > Anaerobic > Digestate | place...
CGCTGATCTTCACCTACATGTGGGCCGGCCCGCACCACCTGCACTACACCGCGCTGCCCGACTGGGCGCAAAGCGTGGGCATGGTCTTCAGCCTGGTGCTGCTGGCGCCCAGCTGGGGCGGCATGATGAACGGCATCATGACGCTCAGCGGCGCCTGGTACAAGCTGCGCGACGACCCGATCCTGAAGTTCCTTATCGTCTCGCTGTCGTTCTACGGCATGTCGACCTTCGAAGGCCCGATGATGTCGATCAAGACCGTCAACGCGCTGAGCCACTACACCGACTGGACCATCGGCCACGTGCACAGCGGCGCGCTGGGCTGGGTGGGCTTCATCACGATGGGATCGATGTACTACCTGATCCCGCGGCTGTTCGGGCGCAAGCAGATGTACAGCCCGCGCGCGATCGAGCTGCACTTCTGGATCGCCACCATCGGCGTCGTGCTGTACATCGCCGCGATGTGGATCGCCGGCGTGATGCAAGGGCTGATGTGGCGCGCCATCAACCCCGACGGCACGCTGGTCTACACCTTCGTCGAAAGCGTGAAGGCGACCTATCCCTTCTACGTGATCCGCTGGCTCGGCGGCCTGCTGTACCTCAGCGGCATGCTGATCATGGCCTGGAACACGGTGATGACGATGCGCGCCGGCAAGGTGGCGATCGTGCCGGTGCCGCCGGTGGCCGCGGCCCACGCCTGAGCCCGACGACCGAGCCCGACGACTGACAAGGATCGAAGCCATGGCGCAACACGCCCCGAGCGGTCACGAGAGGATCGAGACCAACAACTTCCTGATGATCGTGCTGATCATCGTCACCGTTGCGGTCGGCGGCATCGTCGAGATCGTGCCGCTGTTCTTCCAGAAGTCCACCACGCAGCCGGTGCCGGGCCTGAAGCCCTACACCGCGCTGCAGCTGGCCGGGCGCGACGTCTACATCCGCGAGGGTTGCTACAACTGCCATTCGCAGATGATCCGGCCCTTCCGCTCCGAGACGCTGCGCTACGGTGCGTTTTCGCAGGCCGGCGAGTACGTGTACGACCACCCGTTCCAGTGGGGCAGCAAGCGCACCGGGCCCGACCTGTGGCGCGTGGGCGGCAAGTACAGCGACGAATGGCATCGCATCCACCTGATCAACCCGCGCGACCTGGTGCCCGAATCGAACATGCCGGCCTACGCGTGGCTGGACAAGGCCACCGTGGATCCGGCGCAGATGGCGCCGCGCATGAAGGCGCTGCGCATGCTGGGCGTGCCCTACAGCGACGACGAGATTGCCGGCGGCGCCGAGGCGGTCAAGGGCAAGACCGAGCTCGAGGCGGTGATCGCCTACCTGCAGGTGCTGGGCACGCACGTCAAGTAGCACGAGGAGCCGCTGCGATGGACGTCAACGATCTGCGCATCCTGGTGATGGTGTTGAGCCTGGTGCTGTTCCTGGGCATCTGGGCCTGGGCGTGGAGCCACAAGCGCAAGGCCGCGTTCGACGACGCGGCGCGGCTGCCCTTCCTGGACGACGAACCGCTGGCCGGTTCACGCGGAGAACCCCAATGAGCGATTTCACGCACGTCGGCTGGTCGGTGTTCGTCGCCGCGACCACCGTGATCGGCCTGCTGTGGTGCCTGTGGCTGCTGTTCGTGGCCAGCCAGCGCACGAAGATGGCCGACGACAACACCACCGGCCACGTATGGGACGTGGACCTGCGCGAACTGAACAACCCGCTGCCGCGCTGGTGGCTGTGGCTGTTCGTGATCACCGTGGTGTTCGCCGGCATCTACCTGGCCTTGTATCCGGGTTTGGGCAAGTTCCCGGGCGCGCTGGGCTGGAGCAGCGTCGGCCAATACAAGACCGAACAGCAGCGCGCGCAGGAACGCATCGCGCAGATCTTCGCGCAGTTCAACGGCAAGTCGGCCGAGGAACTGGCCAAGGACAGCGTGGCCATGGGCATCGGCGAGCGGCTGTTCGGCAACAACTGCGCGCAGTGCCACGGCTCGGACGCGCGCGGCGGCAAGGGTTTCCCGGACCTGACGCAGCCGGTCGCGTCGCGACTGGCCACCGAAAGCGCGGAGCAGGTTGTCGACGTGATCACCAACGGCCGCACCGGTGTGATGCCGCCGATGGCCGAGGCGGTGGGCACGCCGCAGGATGTGCGCAACGTCGCGCATTACGTGCTCAGCCTGTCGGGCAGCGCCCACAACTCGGCCTACGCGCAGCTCGGCAAGCCGAAATTCGCGGTCTGCGCCGCCTGCCACGGTGCCGACGGCAAGGGTATGAAGGCACTGGGTGCGCCCAACCTGACCGACAAGGTCTGGCTGCACGGCTGGGGCGAGGCCGCCATCGTGTCGATGATCAACAACGGCAAGACCAACATCATGCCGGCCTTCGGCGAGCGGCTCAGTGCCGAACAGATCCACGTGCTGGCGGCCTATGTCTGGAGCCTGTCGCAGGCTGCCGCGGTCGCGGCCAAGTAGCCCGAAGCGATGAACCCGGCGGCGGCTGCAGCCAACACCGGTGCCGCCGACGCGGCGGCCGGCGCGGATGGCGACGACGCGGCCAGTGCCGTCGTCTCGTTGTACGTCAAGCAGCGCAAGATCTATGCGCGCGCCGTCGGCGGCTGGTTCGCCGGCTGGCGCTGGGCTTTCGTGTGGGCCACGCAGTTGTTGTTCTACGGGCTGCCGTGGCTGCAGTGGAACGGGCGCCAGGCGGTGCTGTTCGACCTGGGCGCGCGCCGCTTCTACCTGTTCGGCATGGTGCTGTACCCGCAGGATTTCATCTACCTGACCGCGCTGCTGATCATCTCGGCGTATTCGCTGTTCCTGTTCACCGCGGTGGCCGGGCGCTTGTGGTGCGGCTTCGCCTGCCCGCAGACCGTGTACACCGAAATCTTCATGTGGGTGGAGCGCAAGATCCAGGGCGACCGGGTCGCGCGCATGAAACGCGACGCCGGGCCGTGGACCTTCGACCGCGGCTGGCGCGCGCTGGCCAAGCAGGCGGCGTGGGTGGCCATCGCGCTGTGGACCGGCTTCACCTTCGTCGGCTACTTCACGCCGATACGCACCCTGTGGCAGCTGGCGGGGCAGTTCGCGCTCGGGCCCTGGGAGAGCTTCTGGGTGTTCTTCTACGGCCTGGCCACCTATGGCAACGCAGGCTTCCTGCGCGAGCAGGTGTGCAGGTACATGTGCCCGTACGCGCGTTTCCAGGGGGTGATGTTCGACAAGGACACGCTGATCATCAGCTACGACCCCGAGCGCGGCGAACCGCGCGGCTCGCGCTCGCGCAAGGCCGACCGCCAGGCCATCGGCAAGGGCGACTGCATCGATTGCACGTTGTGCGTGCAGGTATGCCCGACCGGCATCGACATCCGCCACGGCCTGCAGTACGAATGCATCGGCTGCGCCGCGTGCATCGACGTGTGCAACGGCGTGATGGACAAGATGAACTACCCGCGCGGCCTGATCCGCTACGACACGCAGAACGCGATGGCGCTGCACCTCACGCCGCACCAGCGGCTGCAGCGCGTGTTCAGGCCCCGGGTGCTGGTGTACTCGGCGATCCTGCTGCTGCTGGTGGCCGCGCTGGTGGCGAGCATGGCGCTGCGCAGCCCGTTCCGGGTCGACATCGTGCGCGACCGCGCGTCGCTGGCGCGGCTGGTGGACGACGGCCAGATCGAGAACATCTACCGGCTGCAGATCATGAACGCCACCGAGACCGCGCAGCGCTACCGCGTGGCCGTGCGCGGTCTGCCCGGCATCCGCATCGAAGGCAGCGACCGCGTCGAAGTGCTGCCGGCCGAGGCGCGCTGGATGACGGTGGCGGTGCGCGTGCCGCCCGACACCGCCGCCGCGCAACCCAGCGGTGCGCACGCCATCGAATTCGAGGTGCAGCGCCTGGACGACCAACCCGATGCGCGGCCGGCGCGCGCGGTCGAAGCTTCCACCTTCGTGCTGCCGCGCTAGCCCAACCTCGTCAGCGGAGCCATCGATGAACGACACCCACACCGCCCGCCAGCGCAGCGAGCCCGACGTTCCGACGCCGCCGTGGTGGCGCGTCGGCATGGTCTGGCTGGTGCTGGGCGGGCCGCTGGCGGTGGTGGTGGCCTCGCTGATCACCGCGGCCATCGCCGTCGACGGTGCCGAGGAGGTGCTGACACGACCGGCAGCCAGCGAGCTCGAGGTGCAGGACGCCGCCACGCTGCCGGCGATGCAGGGGCGCAACCACGCCGCCTCGCCCAAGCGCTGAGCGCGGCGGCCGGCGCGCCACGAGATCGACGAGGCCCACGAGGTCCACGCGATGCATGAGATGCCGCTGCCACTGCGTACGCTGAGCGTGCTGTGGTCGGCGTTCCTGGTGGCCGCGGTGTTGGAACTGCTGGTCTTCGCGCTGGTCGACCCGGGCGACTTGCGCTGGTTCGGCGGCGGCACGCTCGGCTGGCCGCCGAACGCGGTGTACACGATCGCCTTCTTCGTCTTCTGGGCCGTGGCTGCGGCCGGCGCCGCACTGGCGCTGCTGCTGTGCAGCCCGGCACACGGCGCCGCGGGCCGCAGCGCGCGCTAGCGGCGCCGGTGGGCGGCGATCGAGGGCCACGATGGACCTTGCGCTGGTGGTCGGTGCGCTGCTGCTGGGTGCGGCCGGCGCGCCGCATTGCGCGGCGATGTGCGGGCCGGCCAGTGCCGCCTTGCTGCGCGGCTGCCGTGCTGCAACGCCGCGCGCGACGCCGCTGTCCTTTCACCTGGCACGGGTGCTCGGTTATGCCGCCGCCGGTGCGGTCGCGGCGTCCAGCGTGGGGCTGCTGGCGCAGCTCGGGCGTTCGGCGCCGGTGCTGCGGCCGCTGTGGACGCTGCTGCACTGCGCGGCGCTGGCGTTGGGCCTTTGGCTGCTGTGGCATGGCAGGCAGCCGGCCTGGATCGAGAACCTCGGGCGCGGCAGCCGGCAGCTGGCGCCGCAACACGGGGTGCATGGGGTGCAAGGCGGCTGGCAGCGCATGCACGGGCCGGCGCGCGCGTCGGCGGCCGGGTTGTTGTGGGTGGCCTGGCCCTGCGGCTTGCTGCAATCCGCACTGATGATGGCGGCCCTGGCCAACACGGCTTGGGGCGGCGCACTGGCGATGGGCGTGTTCGCCGGCGCCAGCGCCGCCGGGTTGGGACTGGTGCCCTGGCTGTTCGCGCGCCTGAGCGGCGGCGGCGCGGGCGCGCTGCAAGCCAGCGCCTGGGCCGTGCGCCTGGCCGGCGCGATGCTGGCCGGCGCATCGGCCTGGGCCCTGGGCCACGATCTGTTTCGCCGCGTCGTCGCCTACTGCCTGTCCTGAGCGCCGGCGCGGCCGGACGTGTGCAGCGCGGCCCGGGGCGGTGCACCACGCCGCGACGCGGTGGCCGTTAGGATCGGCGCATCCGCACCGATGCACCGCGGCTCACCGACCCTCGCCCCTGCAGCCATGCACCGCATCGATCCACTGCGCCGCGCGGCCCGATGAAAGGGCTCGATGCCATCGTCGCGGCCACCGATCTTTCGGCCGGTTCCAAGCACGCGCTCGACCGCGCCGCGAGCCTCGCGCAGGAGCACGGCGCCGCGCTGACGCTGGTGCATGTGCTGGCCAGCAGCGCCATCGACGCCTTGCGCCGCTGGGCCGGCGACGCCGCGGCCGTGCAGGCCGTCGAAGACGAGGCACGCTCGCGCCTGGACGAAGTGGCCGACGAAGCGCGCCAGCGTCATGCACTGCCGATCGATGCACGGCTGGTGCAGGGCCATGCGGTGCAGCAGGTGGCGCAGCTGGCGCATTCGCGCGGCGCTGACCTGGTCGTCACCGGCACGCGCGGCGCGGGTTTCGTGCGCGCCGGGCTGCTCGGCTCGACCGCCGAGCGCATCGCACGGCGTGCGTCGCAGCCGGTGTTGATGGTGCGGCAGATGGTGCACGAGCGCTACCGGCGTGTGCTGGTGCCGGTGGATTTCTCCGACTGGAGCCTGGCCGCGGTGCACTTGGCCGATCGCGTCGCGCCGCGCGCGACGCTGGTGCTGATGCACGCGGTGAGCGTGCCCATGCTCGGGCGCATGCGGCTGGCCGGCGTCGGCGACGCCACCGTCGCGCACTACCACGACGCCGCGCGCGCCGAAGCAAGGCAGCAGCTGTATGCGCTGGCCGAGCGTTCGGGGCTGCCGGCGCAGCGGCTGCAGCTGTCGACACCGCAGGGTGACGACCCCTGGGTGCTGATTGCCGAGGAAGAGCAAGCGCGCGACTGCGATCTGGTGGTCATCGGGCGGCAGGGCCGCCATGCGCTGGACGAACTGCTGCTGGGCAGCACCACGCGCCGCGTGCTGGCCGAGTGCAGCGCCGACGTGCTGGTCTCGGTCCACCACGACGACGGCGCACCGCCACAGCAGGCGGCGCGCGCAACGGCCACGCGCGCCGGGCGGCCGGGCTGAGCGGCCCCCGTGCGCCGCGGCGCGGCCACGGCCAGCAAGCTCGTGCGCCGCGGCGCGGCCACGGCCAGCAAGCTCGTGCGCCGCGGCGGGGCCGCGGCCAGCAAGCTCGTGCGGCGCGGCGGCGGGCGTGTGTCGCCTAGACTGCGCGCCCATGTCGTTGTTCGCGCTGCTGCTGTTGCCCTTCGCCGGCTGCGTGGCCGCTGCGCTGCTGCCGACCAACGCGCGCAACCTCGAGTCGTCGTGGGCGGCGCTGGTGGCGCTCGGCGTGGCGCTGCCGCTGGCGTGGCTGTACCCGCAGCTGGCCGGCGGGGCGGTGCTGGTCGAGCGCCTGGCCTGGATGCCCGGCCTGGGCGTCGATCTGGTGCTGCGCATCGACGGCTTCGCCTGGATGTTCGCGATGCTGGTCAGCGGCATGGGGCTGCTGGTGATCGTCTACGCGCGTTATTACCTGTCGGCCGAGGACCCGGCCGCGCGCTTTTATTCGCTGCTGCTGGGTTTCATGGGCGCGATGCTCGGCGTGGTGCTGTCGGGCAACCTGGTGCAGCTGGTGGTGTTCTGGGAGCTGACCAGCGTGTTCAGCTTCCTGCTGATCGGCTACTGGACCCACCGCAAGGACGCGCGCCGCGGCGCGCGCATGGCCTTCAGCGTCACCGCCAGCGGCGGCCTGGCGCTGCTGACGGGCGTGCTGCTGCTGGGCCACATCGTCGGCAGCCTCGAGCTGGACCGGGTGCTGGCCGCCGGCGGCCTGGTGCGCGCGCACCCGCTGTACCCGGTGGTGCTGGGGCTGGTGCTGCTGGGCGCGCTGACCAAGAGTGCGCAGTTTCCATTTCACTTCTGGCTGCCGCATGCGATGGCCGCACCGACCCCGGTGTCGGCCTACCTGCATTCGGCGACGATGGTCAAGGCCGGGGTGTTCCTGCTGGCACGGCTGTGGCCGGTGCTGGCCGGCACCGAGGCCTGGTTCTGGATCGTCGGCGGTGCCGGGCTCGCCACGCTGCTGTTCGGCGCCTACGTGGCGATGTACCAGAACGACCTGAAAGGTCTGCTCGCCTATTCGACGATCAGCCACCTCGGCCTGATCACCTTGCTGCTGGGCCTGGGCAGCCCGCTGGCCGCGGTGGCGGCGGTGTTCCACATGATGAACCACGCGACCTTCAAGGCCTCGCTGTTCATGTCGGTGGGCATCATCGACCACGAAACCGGCACGCGCGACATGCGCCGCCTGGGCGGCCTGTACCGCGCGATGCCGATCACCGGGGTGCTGGCCATCGTCGCCAGCGCGGCGATGGCCGGCGTGCCGCTGCTCAACGGCTTCCTGTCCAAGGAGATGTTCTTCGCCGAGACGGTGTATGTTCAGGCCAGTGCCTGGGTCGAGATCGGCCTGCCGCTGGCGGCCACGCTGGCCGGGCTGTTCGCGGTGGTCTATTCACTGCGGCTGGCGCACGGCGTGTTCTTCGGCGGCCCGCCCGACTGCCCGCGCCAGCCGCACGAACCCGTGCCCTGGATGCGCGTGCCGGTGGAGCTGCTGGTGCTGGCCTGCGTGGTCGTCGGCACGCTGCCGGCCTGGGCCATCGCGCCGTTGCTGGCGCTGGCGGCGCAGCCGGTGGTAGGCGCCGCGCTGCCCGACTACAGCCTGCGCTTGTGGCACGGCTTCAATGCGCCGCTGGTCATGAGCCTGGTGGCGATGCTCGGCGGCGCGGTGGTCTACCTGCGCTTTGCCGCGGCCTTCGAGCGCCGCGGCCAGCGTGGCGCCTGGGGGCTGCAGCGCGTCGACGCACGCCGCATCTTCGATGCCGCGCAGGCGCTGGCCAGCGCCGCGGCGCGCCGCGCCTTGCGGCTGTGCGGCACGCGCCGGCTGCAGCCGCAGCTGCTGGCGCTGGTGGTGATCGCCGCGCTGGCCGGCGCCGGCTCGGCGCTGGTGGTGCCGCTGCGCTGGGGCGACCGGCCGCGCGTGCCGCTGACACCCGAGTTCGGCATGTTGTGGGCCGTGGGCGCCGTGTGCGCCGTCGCCGCGGCCTGGCAGGCCAAGTTCCATCGGCTGGCCGCGCTCGCGCTGCTCAGCGTGACCGGGCTGGCGCTGTGCATCACCTATGCGTGGTTCTCGGCACCCGACCTTGCGTTGACGCAGCTGGCCGTCGAAGTGGTGACGATGGTGCTGTTCCTGCTGGGGCTGCGCTGGATGCCCAAACGCACCGCACAGGACGAGCCCGCGGCCACCCGGTCGGCCGCGGCGCTGGCCTGGTGGCGGCGGCGGCGCGACCTGGCGATCGCGGTGGCGGTTGGCGCCGGGCTGGCCGCGTTGTCGTATGCGCTGCTGACGCGCCCTGCGCCGCTGTCGATCTCGCCGTACTTCATCGAGCAGGCGCTGCCGCTGGGCGGCGGCAGCAACGTGGTCAACGTGATGCTGGTGGACTTCCGCGCCTTCGACACCCTGGGCGAAATCACCGTGCTGGGCATCGTCGGCCTGAGCGTGTATGCGCTGCTGCGGCGCTTCCGCCCGCCGCGCGAGCTGATCCAGCGGCCGTCGCAGCAACGCGCGCTCGATCACGACGGCGCGGCGCGGGACGCCGATCTGCTGACGCGCAGCGGCGGCAGCACGCCGCAGCCCTACCTGGAAGTGCCGGCGGTGCTGGTGCGGCTGCTGCTGCCGCTGGGCATGGTGTTCTCGGCGCACCTGTTCCTGCGCGGCCACAACCTGCCGGGCGGCGGTTTCGTCGCCGGGCTCGTGCTGGCGATCGCGCTGATCGCGCAGTATCTGGTCAGCGGCACACGCTGGGTGGAAGAGCACCTGCCGCTGCGGCTGTCGCGCTGGATCGGCCTGGGGCTGCTGGCGGCGCTGGCCACCGGGCTGGGCGCGCTGGCCCTGGGTTACCCGTTCCTGACCACGCACACCGCGCACCTGCGCCTGCCGCTGCTGGGCGAGGTGCACCTGCCCAGTGCAGTGTTCTTCGACGCCGGCGTGTTCGCGGTGGTGCTGGGCTCGACGCTGCTGATCCTGACCGCGATGGCGCACCAGTCGCTGCGCTCGCCGCGCCGGCAAGAGGCCGGCGCCATCGTGCCCGGCCGCGGCGACAAGGGCGGCTGATGGAAGCGGTGATCGCCATCGCCATCGGCGTGATGACCGGCGCCGGCGTGTGGCTGGTGCTGCGCCCGCGCAGCTTCCAGGTGCTGATCGGGCTGTCGCTGCTGTCGTATGCGGTGAACCTGTTCATCTTCAGCGTCGGCAGCCTGGCGGTGGCGGCCGAGCCGATCGTGCGCGACGGCGTGCCTGGCGACCTCGCGCACTACACCGACCCGCTGCCTCAGGCGCTGGTGCTGACGGCCATCGTCATCGGCTTTGCCACCACGGCGCTGTTCCTGGTGGTGCTGCTGGCGCTGCGCGGGCTGTCGGGCAACGACCACGTCGACGGCCGGGAGGGCGGCCCTTGAACGCGGCGCCCGAGCACCTGGTCGTCGCGCCGGTGCTGCTGCCGCTGGCCACCGCGGCGCTGCTGCTGCTGCTGGAAGGCCGGCGCACGGCCAAGGCGCTGATCAACCTGGGCTCGGCCACGCTCGGGCTGCTGCTGGCCATCGCGCTGCTGCGCCACGTCGACGCCGCCGGCGCGGCCGCTTTTGCCGTGTACCTGCCGGGCAACTGGCCGGTGCCCTTCGGCATCGTGCTGGTGGCCGACCGGCTGTCGGCGCTGATGGCGCTGCTGGCCGGCAGTGTCGGCCTGGCCGGGCTGCTGTTCGCGCTGGCGCGCTGGCAACACGCCGGGGTGTACTTCCACGCGCTGTTCCAGCTGCAGCTGGCCGGGCTGTACGGCGCCTTCCTCACCGGCGACCTGTTCAACCTGTTCGTCTTCTTCGAGGTGCTGCTGGCCGCGAGTTACGCGCTGCTGCTGCACGGCGGCGGCATCGAGCGGGTGCGCGCCGGGCTGCATTACATCGCGATCAACCTGCTGGCGTCGCTGCTGTTCCTGATCGGCGTGGCCTTGCTCTACGGCGTGACCGGCACGCTGAACATGGCCGACATGGCGCTGAAGCTGCGCCACATCGCGCCCGGCGACCTGGGGCTGCTGCATGCCGGCGCCGCGATCCTGGCGATCGCCTTTCTCGCCAAGGCGGCGCTGTGGCCGCTGAACTTCTGGCTGCCGCCGGCCTACGGCGCGGCCAGCACGCCGGCGGCCGCCGTGTTCGCGATCCTGACCAAGGTCGGCGTGTACGCGCTGCTGCGCCTGTGGACGCTGTGTTTCCCGCCCGAGGCCGGGGCATCGGCCGGCTTCGGCGCGCCGGTGCTGGTGTGGGGCGGGGTGGCCACGCTGGCTTTCGGCGCCGTGGGCATGTTCGCCTCGCAGCGGCTGGCGCGTGTGGCCGGCTACAGCGTGATCGCCTCGTCGGGCACGCTGATCGCCGCCATCGGCTTCGATGCGCCGGCGCTGAGCGCGGCCGCGCTGGTCTACCTGGCCAGCTCCACGCTGGCGGGCTGCGCGTTGTTCTTGCTGGTGGAACTGCTCGAGCGCGCACGCCAGGTCGAGGTCGGCCCGACCGATACCGACGACGGCCGCGACGAACTGCCGGCCTTTTTCGACGCCGAGCCCGCGCCGGGCATCAACCTGGACGACGAAGAGCAGGCGTTGACCGGCCGCGCCATTCCGGCGGCGCTGGTTTTCCTCGGCGTGGCCTTCACCGTGTGCGCGATGGTGGTGGCCGGGCTGCCGCCGCTGGCCGGCTTCGTCGCCAAGCTGGCGATGCTGCAGGCGCTGGTCGCGCTGGGACGGCCCGCCGCCTGGGTGCTGTTCACGCTGCTGATCGGCTCGGGGCTGCTGGCGGCGGTGGCGCTGATGCGCGTGGGCATGCGCCATTTCTGGACGCCGCAGGAACGGCCGGCGCCGCGGCTGCGCGTGGTCGAGACGCTGCCGATCGCCGCGCTGCTGCTGGCCAGCGTGGCGATCGTGGTGCAGGCGCAAGCCGTGCTCGACTACGCGCGCGAGGCGGCCGACGCGCTGCACCACAGCGCACGCTACATCGACGCGGTGCGTGCGCAGCAGCCGGTGCACCGGGCAGGCACACCATGAAGCGCTGGCTGCCGTCGCCGTGGCTGTCGCTGGCGATCTTCGCCGGCTGGGCGCTGCTGTCGCGCAGCACCGATGCCGCCACGCTGGCGCTGGGCGCGATGCTGGCGCTGGGCGTGCCCAGGCTGTCGGCACGGCTGCGCCCGTCGCCCGGGGCGTTGCGGCGCTGGGGCACGCTGGCGTGGCTGATCCTGCGGGTCGGGCGCGACGTGGTGCGCTCGGCCATCGAGGTCGCACTCGGCGTGCTGCGGCTGCCGCGCCGCGTGCCGCGCGGCGCCTTCGTGCGCGTGCCGCTCGAGCTGCGCGACACGCACGCGCTGGCGGCGCTGTCGATGATCACCGCGGTGGTGCCAGGCACGGTGTGGAGCGAGCTGGCCGCCGACGGCGCCAGCCTGCTGATCCATGTCTACGACCTCGACGACGAGGCCGCCTTCATCGCGCACTACAAGGGCGACTACGAACGCCCGCTGCAGGAGATCTTCGAATGAGCCTGTCGCTGGCGATCTCGCTGACGCTGCTGCTGTACGCGCTGGCGATGGCCGTGGGCGTGCTGCGCGTGCTGCGCGGCCCGCGTGCGCAGGACCGCGTGCTGGCGCTGGACTTCCTTTACATCGTCGGCATGTTGATGATGCTGGTGCTGGCGATCCGCTGCGACAGCGAGATGTACTTCGAGGGCGCGCTGCTGATGGTGCTGCTGGGTTTCGTCGGCTCGCTGGCGCTGGCGAAGTTCCTGCTGCGCGGCGAGGTCATCGAATGAACCCGGCGTCGCTGGCCGAAGCGGTGGTGGCCACCTTGCTGCTGGGCAGCGGCGTGATCGTGCTGATCGCCGCGCTGGGCCTGCTGCGGCTGCCCGATTTCTTCTTGCGCATGCACGCGCCGGCGCTGGCGTCGACGCTGGGCGCTTGGCTGGCGACCTTCGCGTCGATCGTGCACTTCAGCCACCGCGGCCAGGGCGTCGCGCTGCATGTGTGGCTGATCATCATCGTGCTGTCGATCACCGCACCGGTGACGACCATGGTGCTGGCGCGCGCCGCGCTGTTCCGCCGGCGCGCCAGCGACGGTGCGGCGCAGCCGGGCGCCGGCGGCTGAGGCGGCGGTTCAGCCCTGCACGCCGCCGACGATCGCCTGCAGCGCGGCCGGGTCGAGCACGCGGATGTGGCGCTGCTTGACCGCCAGGATGCCGTCGTCCTGGAACTTGGAAAAGCAGCGGCTCACCGTCTCGAGCTTCAGCCCGAGATAGGTGCCGATCTCCTCGCGCGTCATGCGCAGCACCAGCGACGACGGCGAGAAACCGCGCGCGCGCAGCCGCTGCGTCAGGTTCAGCAGGAAGGCCGCCAGGCGTTCTTCGGCGCGCATGCTGCCCAGCAGCAGCATCACGCCGTGGTCGCGCACGATCTCGCGGCTCATGATCTTGTGGAACTGGCGCTGCAGGTCGCTGAACTCGCGCGACAGCGCCTCGAGCTGCTCGTAGGGGATCACGCAGACCTGCGAATCCTCCAGCGCCACCGCGTCGCAGCTGTGGCGGTCGGCGCCGATGCCGTCCAGGCCGAGCAGCTCGCCGGCCATCTGGAAGCCGGTGACCTGGTCGCGCCCGTCCTCGGACGACACCCGCGTCTTGAAGAAGCCGGTGCGCACCGCGTACAGCGACTCGAAGGCATCGCCGTTGCGGAACAGCAGCTCGCCGCGCTTGAGCGTGCGCCGCGCGCCCACCAGCGTATCCAGACGCTCGAACTCGCGGTCGGAAAAACCCACCGGCAGGCAAAGCTCGCGCAGGTTGCAGTTGGAGCAGGCAACCTTGAACTCCGTGGCCTTCAGCGGCGGCACGGTGGCGGTGGAATTCATGCCGGCGATTGTTCGGGTGCAGTGCAGACCCGGGTTTGCGAAAAGTCAAAATCGACCCTGCGCGCATCATGCACCATCGACGCCCATGACTGAGACCATCGAGCGCGAGTGCCTCGAAGCCGCACCCGTGCTGTCCGAGGCGCTGTTGCGGCGTTTCGATACCCCGGGCCCGCGTTACACCTCGTACCCCACCGCCGACCGTTTTGTCGAGGCCTTCGGCCCCGCCGAGCTGAACCACGTGCTGCAGCAGCGCGCGCAGGGTGGGGCACTGGGCAGCGCCACGCCGCTGTCGGTGTACGTGCACATCCCGTTCTGCGAATCGCTGTGTTACTACTGCGCGTGCAACAAGGTGATCACCCGGCACCACGAGCGCGCCGCCGAATACCTGGACGCGCTCGATGCCGAGATCGCTTTGCTGCTGGCGCAGATGAAGCCCGGGCACCCGGTGTCGCAGCTGCATTTCGGCGGCGGCTCGCCGACCTTCCTGTCCGACGCCGAACTGCAGCGCCTGATGCAGGCGCTGCGCCGTGCTTTTGCCATCGGCGCGGGCGCCGAGATGTCGATCGAGATCGACCCGCGCACCGTTACGCCGCAGCGGCTGGCGTTCTTCCGCGAGCTGGGCCTGAACCGCATCAGCTTCGGCGTGCAGGATTTCGACCCGCAGGTGCAGCAGGCGGTGCACCGCCTGCAGCCCTTCGAAAGCGTGCGCGACCTGATGCGCGCGGCCCGCGA
>Ga0116167_1002929_pt1 | contig 13901 bp, 12 predicted proteins | sample AD_JPNMR3_MetaG_FD_89794 | JGI IMG/M metagenome (GOLD analysis project Ga0116167, IMG submission 89794) | Active sludge microbial communities of municipal wastewater-treating anaerobic digesters from Japan - AD_JPNMR3_MetaG | ecosystem: Engineered > Bioreactor > Anaerobic > Digestate | place...
CCGGGCTCCGTACCGGCCGTTCGCCTCATGTAGCGACCGGGCTCCGTACCGGCTGTTCGGCCCATCAGGCGGACAAGATGCCCGCCCCCCGACCACGGCGGCCGCCCCTCTGGAGGGCGGGCATCCTGCCCGCCTCAACTGTGGGTGGGACATCTTACCCGCCTGAATTGTAAAGTGATAGGCTCTTACCCGCCTGCTTCGGCATGAAACTGGTGTACTGAAAACCGCACTGACTATGCGGCAGAGAAGACGCCAGGAGGCTGAAACATGTCCATCCAATTTCGCTGTCCGGCCTGCGGCAACGGTATTGAAATCGCGGATGATCGCGCGGGGCAACCCGTCGAGTGCCCGAGGTGTGCCACGGCCATGATGGCCCCGGCGCCGGGCGAGACGGTGCCTATGCCGGTGGCGCCGCAGGTGATCCCGTACTCGGGCCGGATCGAAGTGCCACGAGGAGATCGTTGGACGCTTTGGTGGATTCTGCTCTGGTGTTGCGGTGGCGCGGCAGCCCTGTTGATGATCGCGGCCGTTCTACATCCGGCAATTGTCCGTGTACACGTGCTGAGCAGTCGCACAGTCTGCGCCGCCAATTTGAGTGGCATCGCGAAGGGGTTGTCTATCTATGCCGTTGATGGTAACCAGGGGTTGCCCATTGCCGCTCACTGGCCGGAGCAGGTCGCCACAGCCACCGGGCAGGTGAACTACGTTGGGCGGATCGGCTCCAAACGGGGCGTGGCAAACCAGCCCAAAGCTGGTGAAACGTCGGAAGTGGATGGGCCTGACGGGCGGGAGATCTCCACTACGCGAAACCTTTGGACGCTCGTCCGAATGGGCAGCGTGATGCCGGCTTCATTCATTTGTTCGGAAGCTGGGGATCAGAAGAACGAAGAAGATTACCCAATGGATTATTGGGACTTCGGGTCAGGTGACGTACCAAAGGCCGCGGCACAGCCTCAGAGCGGCGCATGGTATAAGCAGGTCAGTTACGGCTATCAAGTGCCCTACGGCCGTTACGGCCGGCCCGGCTACCAGGGGGATCCGCGATGCGTGCTGGCGGCCGATAAAGGGCCGTTTGGTATAGCTGCTGAAAGCGGAGCATCGGCTCCACCCAGACCGCCGGCCGGGCTCAGCGCAAAATCCAGCCCTGACGACTGGCGGCCATGGAACTCTCCCAATCACGGTGGGATTGGAAAAGGCGAAGGCCAGAATATCCTGTTCGTCGATGGACGCGTGGAGTGGGCCAACAAGCCGCTGGCGGGTCCGAAGGACGACAACATCTATACCCAATGGCCACGCCCGGACGCCACGGAGGCGGAGGCCATCTTTGGAACAGCCCCCAGCCGTCTGTTACCGAACCTGACGCCGCAGGCGGATACGGATGCGTTGATCTATCCGTGAGTGCCATCGTCATTCGCGCCGGGGCTGCTGACCTGACCTGCGAGCGTCAACCTCTGGGGAACTGCCGGTCAAAGTCCCTGTGGGAGCCAATCCATAGCCAGTATGCTGTGCCGCCCACCACTTTGCATACAGCCCGGTAATCGGCGGAGATTCGTGCTGCCCAGAGATCGGGGTGGGAGACGAGGCGCTCAAAGGAGAGCGAAGGGTGGCTCGGATCGGCGAGGAACTGGCGGAATGCCTTTCTGGCTCGTTCCTGTATATCAAAGGGCAATTGGTCAAATAACCGTCGGAAGGTGCGTGTCGTATGTGAAGTCACAGGCGATCAGGATCCAGCGGTTCGGTCTTTCCGGCGGCGATTTCCCCATCGGCCGCGCACAGAAACTCATCGAACGCGGGGCGGGCCTTCTGGTCGCGCAGGATCCGCCCCCATTCCTGATCCCCAGTCGTGGCTTCCGCGTCGTTGACCACAATGAGAACCTCATGCCGGCCGGAGAGATCTGCCGGCTCAAGCAGCGTCACTTTCCCATCGTCGATGACGGCTCTGATGGCTCTCATGGCATCTTGATTATAGCCAACACAGGGCATGCCGCAATGTCGAGTCTACTGAGCTGACCCATCATCTGCATTTTTTCGAGGATATCGCAAGATTCCCTGTTCTCTTGGCAAGACTCTCTGAACCCTGAACCCCGAACCCTGAACCCTCCGGTTGCGGGCGAGCCCGCAACCTACGCCCGGTACGGCCGGCTCAGCAGCGCCCGGAACTCCCGGCACACCGTATCCACTTCCTGCTCGGTCAGCAGTCCGTGGAACGGCAGAGCGATCGTCCGATCCGACAGCGCCTCGCATACCGGCAGGTCGCCGCGCTTCCACCCTTGCTCCGCGTAGAACGGCTGCAGGTGGATGGGCGAGAAATAGTTGTTGGTGCCGATTTCCTTCGCCCGCAGGCCTTCCATGATGCAGTCGCGGTCCTCGCGGGTGTAATCGTCGGACAGCCGGGCCACCATCACAAAATGGCTGATCGTGCGGTCGGACGGAACCCGCTGAAGCGAGATGCGCTTCTCATCGCCCAGCCGCTCGTGGTACCACTTGGCCACCTGGGCCCGATGGGCCAGGATCTCGTCGATGCGCTTCATCTGGGCGATGCCCAGGGCGCAGTTGATATCGCTCAAGCGGAAGTTGTATCCGAGGCGCTCGTGAGCCAGCCAGCCGCTGTTGACGCCGCGGCCTTGGTTGCGCATGGAAGTGGCCAGACGGTAAATCGTCTCGTCATTGGTGACGATCATTCCGCCCTCGCCGGTGGTGATCTGTTTGTTGGGGTAGAAGCCGAAGACGCCGGCATCGCACAGCGAACCCGCCCGCCGGCCTTTGTAGGTCGCCCCCAGGGCCTCGCAGGAATCCTCCAGTACGCGCAGGTTGTGCTTGCGGGCGATGGCCAGGATGGCGTCCATGTCCGGCGGCAGGCCGAACACGTGCACCGGCAGGATGGCCCGGGCCCGGGGGGTGATGGCGGCCTCGATCTTGGCCGGGTCGATATTCCAGGTCTCCGGGTCGATATCCACAAAGACCGGCCGGGCCCCCTCCATGAGGATGCAGTTGGCGGTGGCAATAAAAGAGAAGGAGGTCGTGATGACCTCGTCGCCCGGGCCGATGCCCATGGCCCGGATGCAAAGGTGCAGGGCGCTGGTGCCGCTGTTGACGGCCACGGCGTAGCGCACGCCCACGTATTCGCTCAACAGTCGCTCGAACTCGGGCAGCCGGGGCCCCAGGGAGAGCTGAGAAGTCAGCATTACCTCAGCAACCGCATCGCGTTCCGCCTGCGAAATATCCGGACTTGACAATGGAATCTTCATTCAGCCCTCCAGTGCGGCAGAACACTTGAAAGAGGCGATTGTACCATGAGCCTGCTGCTGCCGACATAAGTATTAATCGTGCGATATGGTGCGAAAGTTCGGTTCAGCTTGTCAATGCTGAGTCGCTTCATAAAATTGTCGAATCTGCAAGGGGAACGGGCGTCTTAGAAGGAGTCATTTGTGTCGGATAATCATTTGCTTGATAAAATACAGTCTGGGGCGGCGCGCGTCGTGGTTATGGGGATGGGCTATGTGGGTATGCCGCTGGCCCGCAGCTTTGCCCGGGGGGGCTTGTCGGTTATTGGGTACGATGTCGACAAAGAGAAAGTCAAGAAGCTGAACGCTGGTCAGAGTTACATCCAGCACATTCCCAGCAGCTTCATTGCTGAGATGCGGGCCAAGGGCCGTTTCGTGGCCACGTCCAACCCTGCGGACCTCAAGAAGGGCGATGCGATCATCATTTGCGTCCCCACCCCGCTGTCCAAAACCCGTGATCCAGACATGACTTACGTGATTAAGACGGCGGAAACGATCGCCGGGCAGATCCGCAGGGATCAGCTCGTTGTTTTGGAGAGCACCACCTACCCGGGCACCACCCGCGAGGTGGTCAAGCCGATCATCGAGCGGAGCGGCCTGAAGGCGGGCAAGGACTTTTTCCTGGCCTTTTCGCCGGAGCGGGAGGATCCCGGCCGGAAGGACTTCACTACCGAGACGATTCCCAAGGTGGTCGGCGGACTGGAGCCCCGAAGCATGCGGCTGGCCGTCGCCCTGTACAGCAAAGCCATCAAGGCGGTGGTTCCGGTTTCGAGCTGCGAGGTGGCCGAGGCCGCCAAGATCGTCGAGAACGTCTACCGTTGCGTGAACATCGCCATGGTGAACGAGCTGAAGATGGTCTTTGAGCGGATGGGCATTGACGTGTGGGAGGTCATCAACGCCGCCAAGACCAAGCCGTTCGGCTTCCAGGCGTTCTACCCCGGTCCGGGGTTGGGTGGGCACTGTATCCCCATCGACCCCTTCTATTTGACCTGGAAGGCTCGCGAATATGGCATGCCCACGCGCTTTATCGAGCTGGCCGGCGAGATCAACACCAGCATGCCGGAGTACGTGGTGGAGCACGTGTCCGCCGCGCTCAATGAGCACAAGAAGGCCCTCAAGGGGGCCAAGGTGCTCGTGCTGGGCCTGGCCTACAAGAAGGACGTGGACGATATCCGCGAGTCGCCCTCCATCGAGTTGATTGAACTGTTGAAGGCCAAAGGCGCGAAGGTGGATTACAACGATCCGCACGTGCCCAGCACGCACAAGCAGCGCGAGCATGATCTGCGGATGAAGTCGGTGCCGCTTACGCCGGCCTCGTTGAAGAAGTACGATTGCGTGCTGATCTCAACGGATCACTCCTGCTACGACTACGCCATGATCGTCAAGAACGCGAAACTGGTGGTGGACACGCGCAACGCGACGGCCCAGGTGAAGGGGCCGAAGAAGAACGTCGTGAAAGCCTGAGCCGGGCGCTTTCGGTTGCCGATTCCGGATTGCGGATGAGGCGGGCACACCTGCAAAACATGCCCGTTTTTGCGGGCGTTTGGGGCGGCAGCTAGCATGCGCTGACCATACGCCGTTGGGGCGGCATGGTTTCCCTGTCGAGGGGGAGTGCGGGAGAGCTTGCATGCGACCGCCAGTCCCTGCTCTTACCTGGATTCTCCTGTCCGTCTGGCTGGTGATGGTTCCCTCCCTGGCGTGGGCTCAAGCCGCCGAAGCGGCGCCGCGGAACGCTGGACGGGGAGGCCTGACGCGCATTGTCGCGGCGGACGGTTCGGCGGTCTATCGCCGGATCAGCGATGCCATGCGCGATGCGCCGGCCGGCTCGGTCATCGTGGTGAAACCCGGCACCTATCGCGAGACGATCTGGTTTCGCTCCGGCGTGACGCTGCGCGGCGAGGATGCGAAGCGTTGCATCATTCACCCGGCCGTGGACATGCCGGCCGCCTTGATCGCGGTGGACTGTCCCTCCGGGGCCATTGAAAAACTGACCTTCGAAGGCCCGTACTCCGCGCCGGGGCGCATGCTGAGCCTGGGGATGAAGCTGGAGGTTCGCGCGGGCGGTGTGTGGATAAAGGAGGTTGTTCCTGGTGGACCGGCCGAGGCGGCGGGCATCCGCGGCGGGCGGGTCAGCCGCGTGAACGGCCGGCCGGTTGGCCAGTGCAGCTACCTGCTGACTGCCTGTGCTGTCCAGGCCGGGGACGGCGGGACGGTTCGGGTGGAAGTCGAACATGACGGCCGGATCGAGCGCGCCGAGCTGCGTCCCCGGGTGCTGCCGGATAAGGAGCAATTGCCCGATGGCGTGGCCATGATCGCATCGTCGCTGCAGATCAGCGAGTGCATCTTCCGGGGCTGCGATACCGGGGTGTTCAGCCAGGGTGAGGACAGCCGGCCGGAGCTGCGGCGCAATATCTGTCAGAGCAACCTTCACGGCGGGATTGCCTTCTGGGCGGGCTCGCGGGGGCTGGCTGAGATCAACGTCTGCGAGCGCAGCGGCACGCACGCCATCTGCGTCACGGGGCGGGGGACTACCCCGCTGCTGGTATCGAATGTCTGCCGTGACAACGACGCGGACGGGATCTACGTGGCCGGCGAGGCCCGGGGCGAGTACCGGGCCAACATCTGCGAGCGCAACAAAGGGGTGGGCATTCACGTGCGGGAAGCGGGGACCGACGTTCGCCTGCTGGAAAACAAGTGTCGGAATAATTCCGGCGCCCCCGACGGTTCGCAGGGCGCGCAATCCGGGACCGGCATCCGCATTGTTGAAGGAGCCCGGGCCACCGCCGAGCGAAATGTCTGTGAAGCCAACCGGACGGGCATCGAGGTTGACGGCGCGGGCACCAGCGCCACGCTTCGGCACAACCAGGCCAACGCCAACAAGCTTTTCGGCATTGTCTTCGCGAACGGGGCGGCCGGCGAGGCGGAAGGCAATTCCTGCTGGCGAAACCAGAACGCCGGCATCGTGGTGATGGGCAAGACCACCATCCAATTATCGGACAACCACTGCGTGGCCAATACCGTGCATGGCATCGCCTTTCACGACGGGGCCGGGGGTGACGCGCGCGGCAACGTGTGCGATAATAACGGCAACTGCGGGATCGGCGCGTATGGCCAGGGTACGCACCCGGCGCTGAGCCGGAACACGTGCCGGAATAATGCCTTCGGCATTTCGTCCTGGGACGGGGCAACGCCGGTCATTGCCGCCGATAACCGGCTTAGCGGAAACAAAAAAGATCTCCACAAGTGATGGATGGCCCCACCCGAATGCCGTTGATGGAGGGGGGCTGGAAGGTCACATGCCCGCCGCGCTTTACGTTGTCCATCTCAAGAGTGGCTTTCCGAGTGTAGAGGAGGCCCGCAGACGCCTCGCCGACCAGATCGGCAAGGCCCGTGCGGCCGGCGCGGTGACCATGAAAATCATTCACGGCTACGGCTCCACCGGCCAGGGGGGCGCTCTGCGCGAGGCCGTTCGCCGATCGCTTCGCAAGCGTCAGAAAGAGGGAACCATCCAGGCCTTTGTGGCCGGCGAGAAGTGGGATCTGTTCGATCCGGTTGCCCGCCGGGTGCTGGACGCCTGCCCCGAGCTGGCCCGCGACCCGGATCTGAACTGCTACAACGAGGGGATTACGATCGTGTTGCTCTAGATGGCTGTGCGGCCTGTCGTTTCACTGTGACTCACCCGCCTTGAATCGCAGTGAGTACAGGTCCGCGTCCTTCATTACGAAGCGCAGCCGCACCGGCCGGCCGGCCAGTCGCGACACGTCGGATCCCGCTTTCCAGGAAACCGTCCGCTCGATCTCATTGCCGATCAGCATGATCGCGTCGTCGAGGGCAAAGCCTGGCAGCGGCGAGCCGGAAGGGTCCTGGATCTCCACGCGGATCTCGCCCGCGGCGGAGGTGGCGAAGTTCGCGACCAGTTCCCGCCCGGTAAAAACGATTGGTCGGGTGACCATTTCTCCTCCGCGGGCGGGGGCATTCACGGAAACAAAGCCGTCCGTGCGCAGGACGTATCGGCGAAGCTCGTGGCGCGGCTGGCCGTAGGCGTGCTGAACATAGAGCGACATCTCCGCCGGCCCGGTCGGTACGACGCCCCAGGCGGGGTAATTGGTTCGCGAGGTCCAGTTTTCCAGGCCGACGCCGGGACGGATGAAGCCTTCGAGGCAGACGCGGTCGTAGCGATTGCCGCCGCGCGTGGTCAGCAGCACCGCATCCGAGCAATCCTTGAAGTATTTGAGGTCCACGCCAACGGTCCGGGCCTGCTGTTCAGTGAGCACCTGCCGGCCGGGCATGAAGCGCGCGGCGATGGCGACATAGATGTGGGGGGCGCGGAAATAGGGATGCGTCTGGTTAGTGTACAGGTGTTCAATGGGGGCGTCGCCGTATTCCATCCGGACGGGCTCGGTCCAGTTCAGGAAGTCTTTAGAGGTGGACCGGGAAATGCGCCGGATCCTTTCATGCCAGGTGCGGAAATAGCAGACGTAGCAGCCTTCGTGTTCAGACCAGAAGGCCACGTTCTGGGAGTCGAACGAGGATCTGTCGTGGCGCAGCACCGGCTCGTCGCGCAGAGGCCGCCAGCGCAGACCGTCGGCGGACACAAATGCCTTCAGTCCGGTTTGGCCGATGCCGGCCAGGGCCTTGTACCGCTCCGCGGCAGGCACGCCCGGGCGGGTGTCGACGAACGGCGCGAAGTTGTGGGAGAAAGGCGGGTCGCCGGCCAGGACGACGTTGCCGGCCCGCTGGCCGCGCACTTCGAACAGGCCCAGCTCCGGCTTGGTCCAACGGATGCCGTCCGTCGATTCAGCCACGCAGGTAACCTCGGGTTCGTGGCCCTCATGGTTGGAAACGGGGGCGCCTCGATAGTATGCCCGGTAGCGCTGGCCGTCGCGGAGGACGGTCACATAGGCGCTGAACGGCCCTTCCCACGGCTTGTCGAAGGCGAAAGCCTGGCCGGCATCGACAGGGGTGTGCAGCTTGAACGCGGTTCCCTCCATCCGCTCGATGAGATACGCATCGACAAAAGGCTCCAGGCGGGAGCCGATGTGCACGGGCTCTGCTGACCTCACGGCACTGGCGGACTCTGCGCCAAGCCCGCCCAGGGCGAGAATCAGGAGGGGGGCGAGGTTCATTATGAGGGGCTCCCTGTCAGAGAATCACGAAAACGCCGTACACGGGCTTTGCCCATCATCCGTTACAGCTTACGGGATTTTGGATTTCACTCCGAGCGCTTAGCGGGCGTCGCCGGCCGGGTGAGGTGCCGGTCGAACCAGTCCGCGAACAGCTTGAGGTCTTTCTCGATTCCAGCCCAGCCATGGCCCGCCCCCGGCCGGCGGATCAACTCGGCGGTGACGCCCGCCGCCTTGAGCTTCTCCAGCATCACCTCCGACTGCTGGATCGGCACCAGCTTGTCAGCCTCGCCGTGAATGATCAGCGTCGGCGGATCGTCCGCCGACACATGCGTGACGGGCGATATCTCCTTGCAGATCTCCAGCCGCTTCTTTTCGTCGGTGATAAGCACGAAACGCTTGCCGAACGGCGGCGTGTCCATGACCAGCTCGGTGAAGTCGAACGGCGCTTTGAACATGGACAGTTCTTTTTCGAGCGCCGCCGGAGCGGTTCGTCCCTGCTCGCCGTAGTTGAGGAAATCCGTCGGCGGGAACCAGCACGCGACCGCCTGCACCCGGCTGGAGGCCTGGTCCACGGGGTCCTTGGCCTTGGGATCGCCCTCCTTGCCGGAGGTGCCGATCATCAGCGAGATGTGCCCGCCCGCGGAACCGCCGTAGATGGCGATGCGCTCAGGGTCAATGTTGAACCGCTTCGCGTGGTGGCGGATGAAGCGGATGGAGCGGTGCATGTCTTCCATCGCTTCGGGGATGGTGTACTTGGGATTGCTGCCATGCACGACGGCGAAGACGGTGTAGCCGCGGTTGAGAAACTCGCTGAAGGTGGGGGGCGAAATCATCTCGTGGGCGGAGAACCAGCCGCCGCTCATGACCGCGACCACCGCCGCACCGTTGGCGTTGGCCTTGGGTGTAAACACGTCCAGGGTCAGGGCGGTGCCGTACTTCCGGCCGTAGATCACGTCCTCCTCGCGGGTAAAGGCGGGATCGGCGCCGTTGGCCATCACCGGGATGAGAAGACATGCAAGCAACGTGATCGCGAGAGGACGTTTCATATCGTGACTCCACCATTTGTACTGGCCGGTCTCCACGCCGGCGGTTCTGCCTTTCACAATTCGCAACGGCCCGGCTCCGCACCGGCCGTTGTCTCATTCACAATCTGTACCGGCCGGGCTCCGTACCGGCCGTTCTTCCTTCCACCGGGAACCGGGGTGCCATGTTCACACGCGGCCCCCGGTGACCCTTTGAACGCCACTCGGCTGCGTGGCCGCGGGTGAACATGCCGGACGCTGTTTGACTTCAACATGCCCACCCGCCCGAGTACAGGCCCGTTGGCATGGCACCCGCGCCAAAGACGCTCACCATACGTGTGGACGAATCCACCAGCGGCGTTCATACGGCCGGAAAAGCCATGCGTCAAGCCGGCACTCGGTGGCGGCCATCTGCGCCAGGGGGAGCAAGAGCTTACCAGGCCGCTGGCCGCATTCGGATTTCGTCATCGGTCATTCTTTAGACATTGGGATTTGGACATTGGTTATTCTCCCCGCCGGGTGCCATGTTCACACGCGGCCCCGGCAGGGGCGGGTGAGGCTCGTGCGGAGGCTCACGCCGCCCCTGCCGGGGCGGCAGGAAAGATTGGGCGGGCCCTGAACCACGGGTTCCGCTTCGCTCCACCCGTGGCTACTCTCTTGATGCCCCTTCGGGGCAAATATGCTCGCACTCCTGTTTGGGCTGCTGGGTGCGATCTTCACCCGTGGCCTCCGACGACCCTGCGAATACCACCCGGTTTCACAGCCGGGGTGGCATGTTCACACGCGGCCCCCTGTGACCTTTTGAATACCACTCGGCTGCGCGGCCGCGGGTGAACATGCCGGACGCTGTTTGATTTCCAGTTAACTCGCCTCTTTGTCCAACGGCGCGAATTCGAACACCGCCGACGGCCGGCGCGCTTCGCGCATGATCCGCTCCATGCGCTTGACCACCTCCGGATGGTCGGCGGCGATGTCGTGTTGCTCGCCGACGTCGTTTTCGAGGTTGTACAACTCGGTCCGTTTCTGGCCACGGAGCAGATTCTGTCGCACGGCCTTGAAGTTGCCAACGCGCACTGCCTGCTGACCGCCACCGCCGGGATATTCCCAGTAGAGGTACTCGTGTTCCTTCTGCCCGCCCTTGCCCAGCAGGGTGGGCGCGAAGCTGATTCCATCGATGCCCGGCGGCGTTTCGGCGCCGGTGATTTCACAGAGCGTCGGCAGCATGTCCCACATGGCCGCAACGTGCTCGGTAACCTTGCCGGCCGTAATCCGTCCCGGCCAGCGGGCAATCAGCGGCACGCGTACGCCGCCTTCATAGACGCTGCCCTTCAAGCCGCGCAGCGGGCCGGTACTGTTGAAGAACGCCGAATCGGTTCCGCCGTTATGTGTCGGGCCGTTGTCAGAGGTGAACAAGACCAGCGTCCGCTCTTCGAGTTGAAGCTCCTGGAGCAGGCCCACGATCTGGCCGACGTAGCGATCGAGCCGCGAGACCATCGCGGCATAGGCGGCCCGGGGCGTGCGGTGGGGCAGGTAGCCTTTGCCGCCCAGATAAGGCGTCTCCGGGAAGGCGCCCGCGTACTCCTTGAGCGAATCTTCGGGTACCTGCAGGGCCATGTGCGGAATGGGCAGGGCCACGTAGAGGAAGAACGGCCGTTCGCGGTTGGCGCGGATGAATTCCAGGCCGCGGGCGACCATCAGGTCGGGGGCATACTCGTTACCCCGGTAGCGTTGGTAGGCGGCGGGATCATTGGGGTCGGCATCGGCCGGGAATTCCTGACGGGAGGGAAATTCGGGGTTGTTAAGCGGGATCTTCCGGTCATTCTCCCACAGGTAGGTGGGGTAGTAGTTGTGGGCCGCCCGCTGGCAGTTGTACCCGAAGAACAGGTCGAAGCCCTGCTTCTCAGGAGCCCCATGGGAGCCCGGCGGGCCAAGGCCCCACTTGCCGATTCCGGCGGTGGCATAGCCGCGGGCTTGAAGGGCCTCGGCGAGGGTGATTGCGCCGGCGCTGATGGGATGCTGGCCTTCGGGTTGGATCTCGCGGTTGGCGCGGATCTCGGCATGGCCGGTGTGTTGGCCGGTCATCAGCGTGCAGCGGGTGGGCGCGCACACCGGGCTGCCGCTGTAGAATTGCGTGAAGCGCAACCCCTCGGCCGCCAGCCGGTCGATGTGGGGCGTGCGAATTTTTTTCTGGCCATAGCAGCCGGTCTCGGCGTATCCAAGATCATCGGCGATGATCAGCACCACGTTGGGCCCTGCCGGCGGCGACTGGGCCAGCGCGGCCGAGGCGGCGAGCAAGACCGATAAGCGTGAAAAATTGAGCCTCAACGAGTGGTTGAACACGTGGAACCTCCACATAATAGAGAGCTGTCGAGAGCGGTTCTTAAGCCTTGCGCTTCGATCCGTCAAGATCGTGAATGCGAAGGAGAAGATCGCTGAAGCTGTTTACCGCGTAGAGCCGGAGGCAGCCTGCATGGTTTGCGGTGGCGGGGCATTAGCGAGCCTGATCCGGACGGCATTTTCGCCGGCCCGCGCCCGCCCGCGAAGCTCTGCCGCTTCAGCGGTGCTGCACGGGTGGCCTGCAAGCTTGACAGGCAGGGGCCAGTCAGTACAATTGCCGTTCGCCGAGTTCGGGTCGGCTCTGGATCGCAACTTGAGATGCATGCTGGGATGGAACATCGTTGTTCACCTCTAATGTTGCATTGTGGATATAACATAACGGGTGAGGATCGCGCTGATGGGGTCCTCACCATGCGGGCGCCGGCCAAGATTAACTGGACCCTGCGGGTGTTGGGCCGGCGGTCGGACGGCTATCACGATATTGAATCGCTGGTTTCGCCGGTGTCGTTGTACGACGACCTGAGCTTTTCGGCGGCGGGCGAGGCCGGGGTGCGCCTGTTTTGCGACGTGCCGGACGTTCCGGTGGATGAGAACAACCTCATCATCAGGGCGGCTCGTCGGTTGGCTGAAGTCAGCAGGGTTTCCGGGGGCGTTGAGTGTCGCCTGACCAAGCGGATACCGGTAGGGGGCGGCCTGGGCGGGGGAAGTTCCAACGCGGCTTCAACATTAACGGCGCTGAACCGTTTATGGCGTCTGGACTGGCCCGTGTGGCGGCTGGCGGAGGTGGCTGCCGAGCTGGGCAGCGACGTGCCGCTTTTCCTGCACGGCGGCGCGGTTATCATGACCGGTCGTGGGGAGCGGATCCGGCCGGCCCGGCTGGGGTGGCAGGGCTGGGTGGTGCTGGTATTTCCCGGCATCCCCGTCTCCACCGCCGCGGTGTACAAGGCCTGGCGGCCTGCCGGAGAACGATCGTCTGGACCGGCTTCAGGGGCAGGTCATCCGGGGGAAAGCGAGCCCGGCGTCCTTTCTCCCGAGCAGTTCGCGAAGACACCCTCCGGCGCGGTCCAGTGGATGGAGTGGACCTTCAACATGCTGGAAGAGCCGGCCCTGGAGGTCTGTCCGGTTTTAGGAGAGTTGGTGCGGCGACTGACCGCAATGGCGAGCCGGCCCGTGCGCGTCTCGGGAAGCGGCTCGACGCTGTTTACGGCCTTCGACAGCCGGGACGAGGCCGAGCGGATGGTGGACATGGTGGCGCGAGAACTTGGATTGCGGGCCGGCGTTGTCCGGCCCATCGTGCGGGCCGAGGCCCAGACGGCCGCGCGAGAATAGAGGACGCGAGTGGAGACACCTGGGATTCGATACGAGTTGGAGAACCGAAACCTGCCGCGAGGATAGTCCTCATCGTTTAATGCCCACGCAAGGGAGAACACATCCATGGAGATCAGTGAAGTTCGGATCAAGCTGGTGGAAGATTCCAGTGAGCGTCTGCGTGCGTTTTGCAGCATTACCTTGGACGGGGATTTTGTCATCCGTGATCTGAAGATCATCGACGGCGTATCCGGGCCCTTTGTGGCCATGCCGTCGCGGAAGCTGGCCGATCGTTGCCCACGATGCGGCTGCAAGAATCACCTGCGGGCCAAGTATTGCAATGATTGCGGACTCAAGCTCAACGAGAACCGGGCCCCCAAGGACGCCATGGGACGGGCCAAGCTCCATGCCGACGTCGCCCACCCGATCAATGCGGCCTGCCGGGAGCGAATTCAGGCGGCGGTGGTGAAAGCCTACGAGGCGGAGCTCGAGCGGTCCAAGACGCCCGGGTACAAGCCGCCGGTGTACGATGATTTCGGCGACGACGACATCACCCACCTGATCGAGGAGCAGGCCGGCAGCGCGTATCCGCCCGCGGCACGGACGGCAGAGCCGGCGGCTGCGGCCACCCCGCCCGAAGCGGATGCGCCTGATGAAGAAGAATCGGTCGTCTCTGCCAATCGCGACGAGGAAGATGCCTTCAGCGACTACAACTCGCTGATCGCCGACCTGAGGCGGGAGGCGGCCGGGCGGCACGGACGCCCCGAGCGCGAGGGGAGCACCTTCTCGCCGGTTCCCCGGCCGGTCCAGCCGCGCGGCGAGCG
>Ga0116167_1002944_pt1 | contig 13852 bp, 10 predicted proteins | sample AD_JPNMR3_MetaG_FD_89794 | JGI IMG/M metagenome (GOLD analysis project Ga0116167, IMG submission 89794) | Active sludge microbial communities of municipal wastewater-treating anaerobic digesters from Japan - AD_JPNMR3_MetaG | ecosystem: Engineered > Bioreactor > Anaerobic > Digestate | place...
CCGATGTAAATCGGTGGCCCCATTGAAGCCTTGAGTTATGAAAATCCCCGTACACGGGATTGCTTTTGTTTCCACCGATGTAAATCGGTGGCCCCATTGAAGCATTCTGCATGGCTGCGGGCGGAACGGGAAATCGACGCGTTTCCACCGATGTAAATCGGTGGCCCCATTGAAGCCCTTGCGCATCCCGCACTGGACACAGTGATCAATAGTTTACACTGATATAAATCGGTGATTCCATTGAGGCGTAAAGTGAACCCAAGAAGATGGAATCGCTTTCGCACACCGCGTGATCGGCCGCGGCCTGGCGTTGTGTACAGAAATACCCCTGACTGCCATCATGAACGATGGGGCCTTGCGATCCCATTTGCCCGCCGCGGGAACGGATCTGCTGGTGACAGCCTTCCAACTCAACTCTCTTTTGGGAGAAATTCACGAAATTGAAATTTTCCTACGATAAGCGTACATCCTTGTGGGCCGTTTCTACGAGGCCATGGAATCACCACCCGATGATTCATCCGCGGCTTCTTTGGAAATTACCCGTACTCCAGACCAACGCATGAAACACTGGCCAGCGGGATTTCTGATACTCCTCGTCCAATCCTGTTTGGATGAACACTTGAAAGCGGTACTGGAAGAAGATGAAAGAGAAGCGTTCCTTGCTTGGCTCCAAAAAGGGTATGTAGATTACATCCAGCTGCAAGACAGTTGGGGGACGTTGCCTCAGCCCGAAAGGCGCAAATTGAACCACTGGCACCAGGATCTCAGCCGGTTGCGGTGAGCGGTTATATTTCCAGCCCTAAATAATCCGGTCATCCGGGCATTCCCTCCCCCCAGCCCTCTCCCGGGGGGAAAGAGAGCGTGAGCGGGAGAACCAAGGCGTGGCGCCCTGCTACCGCTATTACCCCCTGACGTTCCGGTTGAAGAACAATCAAACCACAACCATCCTCTATACCGAATCCGACATCCGCTCCTGGCTGCCCGGCGACAACCTGTGCGACGCCACGATCGCCGTTCCCGCGGATCTGCCCGCGGGCGAATACGAGTTGTCCCTCGGCCTGCTCGACGAACTGTCCGAGAATCCCAAGATCCAGCTGGCCATCGCCGGCCGCGACCCCACCGGCTGGTACCCCAGGGGGCGGATCGAGGTGAGGAGGTAATTAGCTTCCCCGGTGATATGCTTTGGTGTTTTGGATAGGTCGCGCCCGGGGCGCCAAAGTAATTTACTTTTCCTTTATTTCCGCGGCCGGTAAAAGCCAATATTCCTTGTTCGCCTCCCACCATTGGAGGCAATGCTCACGCACTTGATCGAATTGGATATTGTGTTCCTCTATGGATTTTTGCAGAGCTTGATCCGTCCAATAATCGATGATTTCCACCATCTCCCTGATATCGATCCGATTGAAATCATTTTGTTGAAATTTCAGCATGAGGGAGGGCAATGCGGCAATACCGAGATTGTGAATCGATTGAAGTGTTCGTCTTTTCTCATCGAGGGACATGGGAGTTCGATTGCAGGAGTCATAAAGTGAAGAAAATACTTCTTCTGTCCGAAAACGTCCCTTCTCCCACCAATCCAACCATAATTTTGTGTTCTTCATGCAATTATATCGGTCGATATCATTGAGGGGATTCGGTGAGAATTCCTTCTTGGTGATTTTTTTCATGGCATTGAAAAATAGTTGTGAAGCGGTTGGATAGCTGTTTTTATCTTTCATGACTTCATGGATATACGGCAGCGCGGGAGGACCCAGGGCGATGATATTCTTTAAGGAATCCAGGACCTCGGATTCCAGCAAAAAAGAGGGATTCGTTTTCTGGACATAGGCATGCCACTCATCCAAACGGCGATGGAATTCTACCCGAATTTCGTCGGCCGGGAGGGTAGCCGAAAACAATGTGGCTCCATGAATGAGGAATAATACACAGAAAATTTGTTTACAACAGTCACGATATTTCATTTTAATTATCCTTTCAAATTTCTTTTAAAATATTGAATTATAGATCCATATTTACTTCCAACTAATTCTTTCTCTTCATGGATTATGCGATAAGATGCTGTACCTAATTTACTTTCCCAAAGCCAGGATTTGCCTGGATCGGGTTCCCAATCCCATGGAGGCCCAAATCCACGAAATCTATTACATACATGCGTAACTGTTTGTGCAGATGGATTTGTATCGGTATCCATGATAAATAAGCAACGATCTGGATCAGAAGATGAACAAGATTGGAATCCGCTATTAAGTATTACTGTGACAAGGTTTGAGCGACTTCCAAATTGATAAATATGATCGGTTGCACTAAAAATGCTCCATGCTGCACAGTTATAAGATTGTATTTGCGAAGAATTATCTGCCATTCGTATACGCCATCTTGGAATGTTTGTTTCGAGCTGATTATTAATATTGTTTAATTCCTCTAATGATGGTTCACTTCCAATAGTATAAAAAGGAGTTGGTGTCGGTGTTGGATTCGGTGGCATGGCGATTAAGACGGGTGTGGGTGTCGGTGTAGCCACGATTTGCAAATCAGTATTCATTTGAATTTCTGCCACTTTTGATTCAGGCGTATAAGTATGTGTTGTAATCGTTTCGGAGTTCAAATGAAAAGTAAGGAGACTCATTCCTACAAGAAATGACAAAAATAATCCCAATCTTTGCGCGAAGTGATGAATTGGACTCATTTCCAAATCCCCCATTCATTCGAAATATTGTGATGTATTTTGATCCATTCTTCATGACTCTCCCAAAATCGTGAGCTCGGTACGCGCGAATTGCGCGAACATATTTTCCGGGAATCTCTCAAGGACCATCTTGAAATCCGCAATGGCTAAATCGCGCATGTTCACATTCAAATAAGATTTCCCACGCCAAAAATAAGCAGCGGCGATGTTTTCATCCACTTGATAGCCAAAGTGAAAGGATGGATTCCGATAGAAATCAATAACGAAACTGAAATCCACAACCGCATTTTCATAATTTTCTAGAAAGTAATTGCTATAAGCTCGTAAACGGTGAGCCGATCCGATAATTGAAGACGATTCATCATTGCGAAACTCATCCAGGAGGATATTGCATAATTCAATCGCCTTTTTGTAATCCTTAGGACCCTCATAATAGGCTTCCGCCACGATAATACCGGCACGGCCACGGATATAGTTACCCGCTCCGGGATAATCGTTTAGAAGAGCTTCACCCCGTTCGACCACCTGATCAAATCCATTGCCGTCAATCCGGGCTAGTTCCAGGGATATTCCAAGAAGGTTGAGTTTGGCGCGTGGCACCCGGTCGCTGTTGGGAAAGCGCTGAATAAAATCTTGATATGCCTTTTGGGCTTGAATAATCTTATTACGATGATGACCAGCATAGGTAAGGTGATAACATGTTGCGGCGATGTGATACACAGCCTCCTCGGCTTGAGCGGAGTCTGGGTATCGATCAAGAAAATCGCGATACTCCGCCAAAGCGGATTCGTAGGCCAATTCTTCGTCTTTCCAGGCAAAACGTTCATGTAAATGGGACGTAGCAGGAAGCCTTTTTTGGGAAAGAGCCAAGCCTTTGAGGTAGAAGGTTTTCGCAAGGCCGAGCATTCCAAGCTCGATATCGGAACGGTTTTCGCTATACGTAAGCACCGCCATGGCTGGTGCACAAGGTTCCAAGATGTCGATTAGATCTTCCGTTTTGCAATTAGGATCTTTCTCCTTTTCTTGAACTTTCATATAGATGGTGTGCACTTTCGATGCCAGCTGATTCATCTCTTCAGCGGAGGAAGGTTTCTCGATTTGCCGCCGAAGATTCTCGCCCAGTAGATCGGGGATGACGAAACCCTTGGCCTCCGCCTCCGCTTTCTTCATTTCCACGCATAGGACATGTTTCCAGACTTGATTCCAATCCTCGAGTTTGGCTTCTTCGGGCAAGGCCTGTTCAAAACGATCATACCAACCTTCTACGACATAAAATAATCCTTCTTGTTCGACGATTTCGCCGCCAAGGGTTTGCTGTGCCAAGGCAGCGGCCTCTTTCGAATCGGCTTTTTGCAATATGGTACGAAAAAGAGTGACATCACGCGCAAAAACGGGGCCGATAATGCACAGGTTCAATACGAAAGAAATACACCAAAGCCATCTCCTCATGATGAAATCCCTCTCTTTCTTCTTCTAAAAAAACTTATTATTAAATCTTTTTGAATAAATATATTTCTATCATGTTCCACAAAATATGTCAATAGATTTTTTTGTTTTATTTTTTATATGATATATCTATAATAAATAAAATATATAATTATATAATACTATCCTTATAGGTGAGATCATCTACGAAATCTAGACGAACTACTTTTGGAGGGTGGAATTGAATTGTCCGGTGCGGACGTCTAGATCAGCCCTGCAAGATTTTTCTTCACGCAAAGTCGATTCCCCTCACCACGGCCGCGGGGCTTCGGCGCCGAGGCCGGGGCCCAGGAACACGGCGTTCCCACAGCAGGCGCGTGGTTTCGGGATAATACCCGCGAGGTTGTGGAGTGGAAGAGGTACATCCCTGCGCGCCAATCCATTCCCCGGCTCCTACGCGCTAATCCATCCCATGGTGCATGTCTGGATCCCCGCTTGCGCGGGGATGACCTCTTTCTATGAATGCTCAGACACGGTTCCCATCCCCCCTGTGCTTGATTGATGCCCCAAGAACAGGTAGCTTCCCAAGACAGGAGCAGCATAAGGTTTATTGGGGAAAAATCCGGCATGGAAGCCCGTTCGCGCGTATTGATCGTCTGGCATGGAGCCTTGTATCCATCGTACCGGAAACCGTTCTGGATTCTACAGACCCAGTACGGCTGGGAGGTTCATCTCCTCACGGTGCCGAAGTGGAGCCAGGCCTTGCCGCGGCGCACCCGTTTCGAATCCGCCGTCGATGAACCCATCACCCTGCATATACGCCGGGCCTTCTGCAAAATGCACGGCGCGCTCTTCTTCCAGCCCGCTTTTTTCCGGATCTTCAACCGCGTGCGGCCGGACGTGGTGTACGTGATCGAGGAACCCTACTCCCTCATGGGCTGGCTGGCGACCTACTGGTGCAAGCGCAGGGTGCCCAACCTTCCGGTGATCCTCTACACGTACCAGGACATCCAAAAGACCTACCCCTTGCCGTTCCGGGCGATGGAACGCTACGTGTTCCGCCACGCCGACCGCATTCTGGTCTCGCATTCGAAGGGCGGCTGGGTGCTGGAGCGGAAGGGATATGCCAAGATGTGGGACAAATTGCCCGCCGCCGTGAATCTCGACCGCTTCACTTACAAGGAACCGCGCTACGCGGGCGGCCTGTTCACACTGGGCTACGTGGGGCGCTTGTCCGAGGAAAAAGGCCTGGACACGCTGTTGTGGGCTTTGACGGAGTTGAGCGAAGATGTCCGGTTGCGCATAGCCGGCGACGGCCCTGCCCGTTTCCGGCTCGAAAAGCTGGCCCGGGAGTTGGGCGTCTATGAGCAAGTGGCTTTTCTGAACGCCGTATCCCACGAAGCCTTGCCGGAGTTCTACCACGAATGCGACGCCTTGGTGTTGCCTTCCAAAACCCGCTCCCATTGGCAGGAACAATTCGGCCGGGTGCTGGTCGAGGCCATGGCCTGCGGCACACCCGTGATCGGCTCGGATAGCGGCGCGATTCCTGAAGTCATCGGCGGCGCGGGTCTGACCTTTCCTGAGGGGAAACCCAAACTTCTGGCTGACAAGATCTGGACGCTCATGCAGGACACGCGGCTGCAGAAAGACCTCTCGTTCCGCGGCCGCGTGCGGGTGGAACGCGAATACTCGGCCGAGCGGGTGGCTAAAAAATTGAATCAGCATCTACGCGAGGTGACCGGCCATGCATGTGGCGATTAACGCCCTGAGCCTCACCAACCGCAGCGGCACCGGACGCTACACCTGGGGATTGATTCACGGATTCATCCAATGGGCCCCGCCGGATTTTTTCCTGTCGGTCCTGATTCCCAGCCAATTCCCGATCCCCCCTGAATGGTATCATTCCACCCAGGCGCGGTTTTATTCCATCCCCATGGGTGGAACCGGGCAACGCATCGTGTGGGAACAAGGATTTCTGCCCGCCTGGCTGAAGAAAATCCGGCCGGACATTCTGCACTCGCCCGCGTTCATCGCGCCGGTCATGCGTTCCGTGAAGGCCAAACAAATTGTCACAGTGCACGACTTGGCCTTCTGCCGGTATCCCCAAACCATCCCCTGGGCGCGCCGCTGGTATTATGCCTGGGCGGTCCCGGCTTCCATGCGCCGGGCGGACGTGGTCCTCACCGATACGCGAATCGTGGCGGATGAAATACGGCGGTGCTTTCCAGCAATCCGCCGCGTGATTCCCATCCCCTTAGGGGTGGACACCGCCCGCTTTCAACCCAGGCCAAGCGACTACGACCAAGAGATTCTTGCCCGTTATCAGATACACGCGCCTTACCTCTTGTTTGTGGGGACGCGCGAGCCGCGCAAGAATCTTGATACGTTGCTTCAAGCCTACGCCGAGGCGAGGCGCCAAGGGCTGAATGCGGAGTTCGTGATCGCTGGCCGGCTGGGATGGATGATGGACGAAACCTCTCTCCCCGGCGTGCGGCTGCCCGGCCATGTGGAGGAAGACGCCGTTCCCGCCCTCTACCGCCACGCTCGAGCCGTGATCGCGCCATCGCTGTATGAGGGATTCGATCTGCCCGCCTCGGAGGCCCTCGCCTGCGGGGCGCCGGTTCTGGCTTCGGACATCCCTGTGCACCGCGAAGTGCTGGGAGACCGGGTACAATACGTGTCTCCGGAAAGCATCCAGGAATGGACAAAGGCTTTGCTCCGATTGGAGATAAAATCCCCAACCACTTCCTGTTCCGGTGTGCGGGATTGGACGGCCGTGGCGCGGGATACCCGGCACGTGTATCAAATGGTATTGGAATAGAAGAGGAACGGCCGTATCGTTTCGAGGGGCGGCCCTGAATGAATGCGGTTATCCCTAACCGGCAGCATCGCCTGTCTCTCCATTTCCCACGAAAATCAATCCCCCCTCAAAAGCCGGGGGGGATAATCCTCGCGGATTATCCCCCCGGGAGCGATGATACAAGGGGCGCTGCATAGCGCGTGTTATTTCTTTTCCCGGGCCACGGCGCGCGCGGCGGAGTGGCGGGCGATAGGCACGCGGAAAGGCGAGCAGGAAACGTAGGTCAATCCGACGCGGTGGCAGAACTCGACGGACGCGGGATCGCCGCCGTGCTCGCCGCAAATCCCCAGTTTGATGTCCTTGCGGGTTTTGCGGCCGCGTTCGACCGCGATTTGAATCAGCTCGCCGATGCCTTCCTGATCCAGCGAGTTGAATGGATCCTCGGGAAGGAGCTTTTTCTCGACATAGACCGGCAGGAAACCGCCCGCATCGTCCCGGCTGAAGCCGAAGCCCATCTGGGTCAGATCGTTGGTGCCGAACGAGAAGAACTCGGCCACTTCGGCGATCTTATCGGCCACCAGGCAAGCGCGCGGTATTTCGATCATCGTCCCAAACAGGTAGGGGATCTTCTTGACGCCGGTGGCCGCGGCGACTTCATCGTGCACCCGCTTGCAGATCGCCTGCATTTCGGTGAGCTCGCCGACCAGGCTGACGACCGGGATCATGATTTCGGGCAGGGGCTTTTTCTTGGCCTGGATCAATTCCGCGCTGGCTTCGAGGATGGCGCGGATCTGCATTTCGGAGATTTCCGGGTAGGTGATCCCCAACCGGACCCCGCGGTGGCCCATCATGGGGTTGAGTTCATGCAGGGCATCAGCGCGGCGTTCAAATTCGGCCTGGCTGATTCCCAGTTCCCCGCACAGTTTCTGGATTTCGGCTTTTTCCTTGGGAACGAATTCATGGAGAGGCGGATCCAACAGGCGGATGGTCACGGGGAGCCCATCCATGGCTTCCAAGGTGGCCTTAATGTCATTCTTGACGAAGGGATAGAGTTCTTCCAAAGCGTTGGCGCGCTCGTTCTGGTCCTTGGAGAGGATCATCTTGCGCAACTTGGAGAGGGGCACTTCGGCACCCTTGCCGTAGAACATGTGCTCCGTGCGGAAGAGGCCGATGCCTTCCGCGCCGAACTTGAGAGCGGTGCGGGCATCCTCGGCGGTGTCGGCGTTGGTGCGCACTTTGAGGGTGCGGACCGAGTCGCAGATTTTCATGAATTCGTTGAAGAATTCGTTTTCCTCGGCGGCGTCAATGAGGGGCAGTTGGCCTTCATAAACGTATCCCTTGGTGCCGTTAAGGGTGATCCAATCTCCGCCCTTCAACTTTTGGCCATTGGCTGAGAGGATCTTTTTCCTGTAATCGATTTCAAGTTCGCCGGCGCCGACGATGCAGCACATCCCCCAACCACGGGCCACCAGGGCGGCGTGGCTGGTCATGCCGCCGCGGGCCGTCAGGATGCCCACCGCCGCGCGCATGCCTTCCACGTCCTCGGGATTGGTCTCTTCCCGGACGAGGATCACTTTTTTCCCTTCCTTGGCCATCGCCACCGCTTCCTCGGCCGTGAAGACGATCTGGCCGCAAGCGCCGCCCGGGCCGGCGGGCAGGCCTTTGGCGAAGATCTTGGATTTCTTTTCAGCGGCCGGATCGACGATGGGGTGCAGAAGTTCATCCAGTTGGCCGGGAGAGACGCGCAACACCGCGGTTTCTTTGGAAATCAGGCGGCTTTTGCACATTTCGACGGCCATGCGCACCGCGGCGGGACCGTTGCGTTTGCCCACGCGGCACTGCAGCATCCAGAGTTTGCCTTCCTGGATGGTGAACTCGATGTCGAGCATGTCGGTGTAATGCTTCTCGAGTTTCTTGCGGATCTCATCGAGCTGCTTGTAGAGTTTGGGGTACTTTTCTTCCAGGGAAGGCAAGTGGGCACTTTGCTCCGTCTTGCCGTACACGTTCAAGGGATTGGGCGTGCGGATGCCGGCGACGACGTCTTCGCCCTGGGCGTTGGGGAGCCATTCCCCGTAAAACTGATTTTCGCCCGTGGCCGGATTGCGCGTGAAGGCCACGCCGGTGGCCGAATCCTCACCCATGTTGCCGAAGACCATGGCCTGCACGTTGACCGCGGTGCCCCAGTCGTGGGGAATCTTCTCGATTTCGCGGTAAGCGACGGCGCGCTTGCCGTTCCAGGATTGGAAGACGGCGTTGATGCCGCCCCAGAGTTGATCCATGGGATCGTCGGGGAATTCCTTGCCTAGAACCTTCTTCACTTTTTCCTTGTAAATTTTGCAGAGTTCCTGGAGGTCCTCCGCGGTCAGCTCGGTATCATTTTTCACCCCGCGGGCTTTCTTCATCTTATCCATTTCCTCTTCGAGCTGGGCGCGGATGTTCTCGCCTTCCTTCGGCTCGAGACCGGCCGCTTTTTCCATGACCACGTCCGAATACATGGTGATCAGCCGGCGGTAGGAATCCCAGACGAAACGGGGATTGTTGGTCTTTTTAATCAGGCCCTGGATGGTGCTTTCGTTGAGGCCTACATTGAGGATGGTTTCCATCATGCCAGGCATCGAGCTCCGGGCGCCGGAGCGGATGGAAAGGAGGAGGGGATTGCCGGGATCCCCGAATTTCATGCCCATGCTCTTTTCGATTTTTTTGAGCGCGGCGTCCACTTCGGCCTTGAACTCGGGGGTGTATTTCCCTTTGTTCTTGTAGTACTCAGTGCACATTTCCGTGGTGATGGTAAATCCGGCCGGGACGGGAATCCCGAGGTTCGTCATCTCCGCCAGGTTGGCGCCTTTGCCGCCCAGCAAGTTCTTCATGTCCGCGGTGCCGTCCGCTTTGCCGTCGCCGAAGAAATAGACGTTTTTTTGGCTCATGGTTCCTATCCTGACCTCGCCTTTGATATGATGAGGGAATGGTGTAATGGATGACTGCGATCTACCAACCCATGTTTACCCGCTTGGCTGCCCAATGCAGAAGCAAACAAACGTTAATATGTATCACGGTTTTTCTGAATAGGGAAGGTGCGCATGAAGGCCCGGCGGCTTTTCAGGCCCTCATCCTCTCCCTTCGCCTAATTCAAGCCAATCCCCTTTGCCGGGATTACCACTCGCCGCCCGCCGGATATACAATTTTGGTGAGTCGTTTATGGCAAATCGCAAATGTCGAATGGAAGCATCCGGTCTCCGCGAGGAGACGCCGGATCGGTCTCCCGCCTGCCCGCGGTGATTTCGGCTTCCGTCTCCTCTGCTCCTCCTCCCGGATGGCCAGGGGACGCGGCCGCGTGGCATCACGGGACTCTTTGATCCCCAGTCGAGCGAAAGGCATGGACACCCTGGAAGCCAAACTAAAAGAGATCGCCCAACAATTTGAGGAAATCGAGGCCGCGCTCAGCGATCCGGCGAACCTGTCGAACCGCGCCCGCATGACCGGCCTGAGCCGCAAGCACGCGGAATTGCTTCCCTTGATTCAAGACTACCGGAAATGGATCCGCATTCACCGGGAAATCCAAGAGGTTCATAGCCTGCTCGCCTCCAAAGACAGCGAGATCGCCGAGTTGGCCCAGAGCGAGTTGGACGAGTTGAAGGAACAGGAAAGCGCCATCCGGGCCCGGTTGCAGGAGGAGTTGACACCCAAGGACCCCAACGCCCACCGGAACACGATCATCGAGATCCGGGCCGGGACCGGAGGGGAGGAGGCGGCCCTGTTCGCCGGCGACCTGTTCCGCATGTACAGCCGGTACGCGGAATCGAAGCAGTGGACCGTGGAAGTGCTCTCTTCCAATCCCACGGGATTGGGCGGATACAAAGAAATCATCTTCATGGTAAGCGGCCCGAATGCATACTCCCGCTTGAAGTTCGAAGGCGGGACGCACCGGGTGCAACGGGTGCCGGAGACGGAAGCGTCCGGCCGGGTGCATACCTCCGCGGCCACGGTGGCCGTGTTGCCGGAAGCGGAGGAGGTGGACATTCAGATCGCGCCGGAAGATCTGCGGATCGACGTGTTCCGATCATCCGGCCCCGGGGGGCAAAGCGTGAACACCACCGATTCCGCGGTGCGGATCACGCATATTCCTACCGGGCTGGTGGTCACGTGCCAGGATGAAAAGTCACAGCACAAGAACCGCGCGCGGGCCCTCAAGGTGCTGCGCAGCCGCTTGTTGGAGCTCGAACAGCAGAAACAATTCACCGAACAACATCTCCAACGCCGGAGCATGGTGGGTAGCGGCGACCGCAGCGAACGGATCCGGACGTATAATTTTCCCCAAAACCGGCTGACCGACCACCGGATCAACCTAACCCTGCACCGCCTGGATTCCATCATGGAGGGGGAATTAGACGACATCATCGACGCCTTGATCCAGGAAGATCAACTGAACCGGCTGCGCACCAACCCGTGAGCCGGAAAATCTTATCCCGGCCCAAAACCTCAATCCATCTGTTCCAAGGGAAAACACGGACCTCATGAACATCCAGCAAGCCGTGGCCCTGGCGGACACCACGCTCCGGGCGCATCACGTCGAATCGCCCCGCCTTTCGGCGGAACTGTTGGCCGCGCACGTCACTTCCCTGACCCGCTCCCAGGTCCTCGCGAAAGGAGACCGGTCCCTGTCCCTGGAAGAAGAATCGGCCTTCCGGGCAGCCTTGGCGCGGCGTGTCCGGCATGAACCGGTTCCTTACATCACCGGCGAGACCGAATTTTATTCCCTGCCCTTTTCCATCGTGCCGGGGGTGTTCATCCCCCGGCCGGAAACCGAAACGCTGGTGGACGCGGCTTTGGCGGCCGCGCGGGGATTGGATCATCCCCCCACGATTGGTGACTTGGGAACCGGGTGCGGGACGATTCTGGTAAGTTTGGCGTATCATTTGGAGGCGGGAGAAGTTTGGGGGTGCGACTTATCGCCCACGGCGCTCCGGGTGGCCGCCGCCAACGCGCGGAGGCATCATCTGGAGAACCGTGTGATGCTCCGGGAAGGATCATTGTTCGATCCCTTCCGCCCGATAGCGGGCCGGATTTTCGATGTGCTGGTCTCCAATCCGCCGTATATCAAATCGGGTGACATTCCTGCCTTAGCCAAGCAGATCCGGGATTTTGAACCGCTTCCGGCCTTGGATGGCGGTCCGGATGGACTAACCTGTATCCGGGCCATCCTGGAAGACGCGGCGGATTTCCTGCGCCCGGGCGGGTTTCTCTTTCTGGAAGCCGAGCCGGGCCTGATGCCAAAGATTGAAGAGGAAGCCAAGCGGCGGGGGTACGTCGATTTCGTGGTGCACCAAGACGCTTCGGGAAAGGAACGGGTGGCCCAATGCCGGACTCCGGACTGAAAGCAAGTTTGGCCAGGCATTGGGATGGGAATAAGGGACAATAAGGTCCCATTGGATACAGGCCGCTCCAGGCCCCCCTATCCGGGAGCGCCGGGTTATAATTTGGTTTTCAATAATTAAAATTGGGAAATTCCATGTTCACTTTATCCAATCCTTTGTTGTTGTGGGCCATGCCGGTGCTGCTGTTGCCGTGGATATTCCGCCGGCGGCAGGAAGAACGCATCCAGCATATCCATTTCCCCCTCATTCAGTTCCTGCGGGAATCGGAAGAGAAAGAGTTGATCAATCCCCAGGTACAGGAATTATTGTTGCTGATCCTGCGCACGGTGCTGCTGGCGGTGTTGATCCTGGCCCTGGCGGGGCCGAAATGGACCTCGAACGGGCAGCCGGGCCGGGGGTGGTTCTCGTTTTTCCCCCTGGGCAGCCGTTTCCAAAGTCACACCGTAGTGGTGGATACCTCTTATAGCATGGGGTATGGCCAGGGCGAACGTTCCTGGTGGCATAAAGCCGGCCAGGCACGCAAGCAGGTGGATCAGGCGTTGTCCGGCTTCCCGGTTTCCTATGTCCGTTGGGACCGCTCCACGATACCGGCGAACCGCACCACCCGCTTGATTCCCCTCTCCGCGGCGGAATTGAATCAATTGTTCGAAGCCGCGCCCGATCACCCCGGCACGTCCGTCCCCGAATTGGTGGAAGCGTTGAAACGCAGTTTTCCCTTGGAGGGAAGTATTCTGCTGATTACCGACGGCCAACGGATTCCTTGGCTTCCCTTGCTGCAACCGGAGGCCCGGCCGGACGCGTTTCCTCCCCTGGTAGTGATCACCGTGGGAGAAGGCCCGCTGGTCAATGCCTGGTGCGAGATACAAACCGTCTCCTCCCCGCCGTGGGGGATTGCCGGATGGGAGACGCTTGCCGGGCAGGTCCATTCGCTCCGGGATGACGCGGGCAGCGAGGGGACGGTCTCGATTCAGTTAAAAGACCGCGCCGAGCAGTTGTATTCCCGCGCGGTGACGTTCCCAGGGGCCACGCCGGAGCCGGTGGCCATTCCCTTTTCGTTCACCGCCCGCTATTTGGATCTGATCCCATTCCAGGAGAATAATCCCTTGCCGCCGGAGTTGGAATTCGTGGTCCAGGTCTCTCCCGAAGATCCTTTGCCGGTGGATAATCAGGTGGTGATCCGCATTCCCGCCGCGGCGCCGTTCCGAGTTGGATATGTCCAAGGCGTGGAAGAGGACAATCTGGTCTTGCCGGTGTTGCATTCGGCCTTGAATCCCCTGGCGAGAGAAGGCCAGCCGCTGCCGGTTACCCTTTCGCGTATCGCTTTGCCTTTTATGACCGATGAAACGCAGGTGGATTTGGTGTTGCTGGATAAACACCTGACCGGCGATTCGATGACCGGGGCCGATCAATCCGCCATTATGGAGTATGTGAAAAACGGCGGCGCGGTTGTTCTCTTTACGGGTGGAGAACCGCCCGCGCCTGGCCCATGGTCCGCGATGTTGGCGGCCGTGGGCTGGCAGTGGTACGATGAACCACCCGAGAAAATCCACACCCCCCCGGTCTCTGTCA
>Ga0116167_1002959_pt1 | contig 13817 bp, 10 predicted proteins | sample AD_JPNMR3_MetaG_FD_89794 | JGI IMG/M metagenome (GOLD analysis project Ga0116167, IMG submission 89794) | Active sludge microbial communities of municipal wastewater-treating anaerobic digesters from Japan - AD_JPNMR3_MetaG | ecosystem: Engineered > Bioreactor > Anaerobic > Digestate | place...
CCAACGCTCTGGTTGATTCTCAAGAACTCCCGTCGCTAGGATTCGCAAAGGGGCTGGCAACAGCCACGGGGTTTGCTTCTTACCACAACCAGAGGAGAATCGGCTCATGTTCTTTCACGACAAACGTCTGCAGTACCATGCCCGGCCCGAGCGTCCCGACCCGGCCTACGCGAAAAAGCTCCAGGAGGTGCTGGGCGGCCAATGGGGCGAAATGACCGTGGCCATGATGTACCTCTTCCAAGGCTGGAATTGCCGCGGTCCGGCCAAGTACCGGGACATGCTGCTCGACATCGGCACGGAGGAGCTGGCCCACTGCGAGATGCTTGCGACGATGATTTGCCGCCTGCTGGAAGGCGCCTCCACCGACGAGCAGCAGGCGGCCGCCGAGGGCAGCTCAATGGTAGGAGCCATTCTCGGCGGCACCAGCCCCAGGGACATGATCCAGGCGGCGGCCATCAACCCGCAACACCTCATCGTGACAGGACTGGGCGCGGCCCCCACGGATAGTGTCGGTTATCCGTGGACGAGCCGCTACATGGTGGCCAGCGGCAACCTGCTGGCCGACTTTCGATTCAACGTCACCGCCGAATCGCAGGGACGATTGCAGGTTTGCCGGTTGTACGAGTTGACGGTGGATCCCGGCGTCCGCGACCTGCTCTCGTTCCTGATCGCGCGGGACACCATGCATCAGAACCAGTGGCTGGCCGCCATCGAGGACCTGGAGCGTGACGGCCTGGAGACCACACCGTGCCCGAGCAGTTTCCCGCAGCATCTGCAGAAAAACGAGGTGGCCTACACGTTCATGAATTGCTCGCCCGACGGCGAGAGCCGCTATGGGCGCTGGGCGTCAGGACCATCGCCGGATGGCCGGAGCGAATTCGTCTATGATGAACGACCTCAGCCCATGGGCGAGGCGCCTCAACCCGGCCCGGGCGACCCGCGCCTCTACTGTACTCCGCCACAGCCGGTAGCCGCAGAAGCCGTCTGACCGACCAATCGCAGCCACATCCTCCGACCGCCACGCCGGGGGAAGTCCAGCATCAAGCTCTGCTGCCGGTCTTCCTTCGGCTGCAGTCTTCATCGTCAACGCCCTGCCGGCGATTCGGCGATACCGCTGAACCTCGTCCGTTTCGCTGAACCCCGTCTGTTTCGTCAATAAGCCCGGGATGGCTCTTCCGTAAAGTATGCGGGGGGAGCCTTCTTCTTCCTGCTGCTGAGTTCCTCTATTTACCTCCTGCAAAACTTACAGCCCGTTGACACCCACCGATCGGTTTCATTACCCTGCCTGCTCGCATTCATGGGGCGAATGCTTCTCGCTTCTTCATTCCAGGTAATGATGCCGGTTACCGACCGCTGCCCGGTCAGCAGCGCCGCGAATTTATGGTGTTCATGGGGGACCCGTAAACAGCGCTTCCGAGAATGGAGGTCACTGATGAATAGCACGTTAAGACGCGATCGCGCGCAGTCTCGTCCAGCGCCCCGGCGAGGTGGCATGAACGGCTGCGTGGGAATGTTGGTATGGGCCATCCTGCTGAGCCCGTCCCTGGTCCTGCTGACCGGGGCCGGCTGCCCCGGCCCCGAAGGCCCCCAGGGCCCTGCCGGATCTCCCGGCCCCGGCGGTCCTCAAGGACCGGATGACCTCGATGACATTCCCGCGGAGAATGACAACTGTCCGGGTGTAACCAACTCCGATCAAGCCGACGACGATGCCGACGGCATCGGCAATGCCTGCGATAACTGCCCCACGCTGGCCAATGTCGATCAGGCCGATGCCAACGGTAACGGCATCGGCGATGCCTGCGAGCCGATCGGCATCTGGCAGAAGACCGGCGGCGATGCCTTCTCGAACTTGACGGACTTCTCGTTGCAGTTCCTCACATTCAACACCGACGGCACCGCGTTGCTGACCTTTCAGAAAACCGGCACCGGTGTGTTAAGGTGCAACCAGGCGTTCTTTGCCACTATCGACGCATCGTCGCTGATCATTGAGGCCCCCGGTCTGACCGATTCCACCAGACTCCTGCACTATCAGCTCACCGATGCCAACTCACTTACTCTCACCGACAGCCGCGGGGCCAGCTCAACCCTGACCCGCGTCACCGAAGTGCCGGTGGAGTTCCAGTGCCAGACGCTGACCATCCTGCGGACATTCGAGAACCTGCTCGATCCGGACGGCTTTACCGGCCTGGCATACGACGGCACATTGCTGTGGTACGAGGAAGAGGACAATCGATTGATCCATCCCTTCGATCCGGCCACAGGAACATTTGGCCCGCCCGTATTGCTGGACAACTCGCAGTTCTCGCACGTTCACGCGATGCAGGGGGCTGATTTCTGGGCTCACTGCGGTTGCGGCAACGGTGAGGATGTTCAGCGGCGAACCCAGGCCGATGTCCTCGTGGATACGGTCAATACGAATACGGACCTCGGCAACCAAATCAGCGTACGCGGGATCGCTTTCGACTCCACCGCCAATGTGCTGTGGCTGCACGGGTTCAGTTTCAATGATCGGGTCAACCGCTTCCTGAGGGTCAACGCCGAGGTCGAACCGGACGTCCTGCTCGAAGCGGTTGACTTCGACGTCATACTCACCAGCATCGCCTTCGATGGCACCAACCTGTGGGGCATTCTCGGATTCGGCCCCGGCCAGGAGATCGTTCAGATTGACCCGGCCACGTTCCAGGCGATCGCCACCTTCGAAAGCCCCAACCCCCAGGTGTCCTGGCGCGGCATCGCCGCCACCGGCACGGGCACCCTGTTCCTGCTGGGCGAGACGGATTCGGGTCAGGGAATCATCATCGAGGTCAGTCCCTGATCGATCGTCGTGAACTCAGGTCAACACAGATGGCCGCCCGCGCGGCTTCCCCCGCGCGGGCGGCACGATTAATGCTGGTAGACACCAAAATGTAGCGGCCGGGCTCCGTACCGGCCGTTCTCCCCCAGCCATTCACCGTACGAATACTGCGGGCAAGTGACGAATGGTCGTTCCAGCACAGGAGTCTCGCGCTTCGGCTCGTAAGGCGGGCAGGATGCCCGCCCCCCGAAGAATTCAGGCGGGCAAGATGTCCGCCCCCCGATGACGCCGGACGACTGCGGGGCGAACCTCACTTCCCTGTCGGCGGTTCAACCTTCCACCGCAGCGCCGTCGGCGATCGCCACACCCGGCAAATCGGGTCCTTCGAGCGCGTGTAGCCTTTAGGGGCCTGGGCCTCATCCACCCCGTATGCCCGCTGGCCGTCAGCATGGACGAACTCGAACAGTGGCACCGTGGTGGTCGGCGGCTCCTTCGCGTCGGCCGCCAGCCCGTAGAACAACGGCACGTCCCCCGTCGCGGCCCCTTCACCGGCCGGCCTCACGCGCAGCCGGACGCCCGCCGGACCCTTCTCTTCGAACACACCGACCAGCCCCGGCCCGGCCCGATCGGGCGCGAAGAAAGCCACTGGATACGAGCCGGCCGCGGGCAATTGCTGCGAGGTTCGCAACGCCGCCCCGGGGCCGTCACCCATGGCATACACCGCCACCGGCAGCACCAGCCGCGGATCGGAGAGGTCCAGCTTGTACATGATCTGGTTGTAGTCGTACTGAGGCGTCGCCTCCCGCTCGGTGGCCCCTGAGAAGGTATAGGTGTATGTACCCTCGAAATAGATGATCCGCCCACCGTCCTTGTCAAAGACCGGGTGATGCTTGGGGTTGTAGAAGGTGTACTTGTCGTGCGTGACGATCTTGCGTGCATAAACCCAGGGCCCCACCGGCGTGTCGGCCTCGGCGTACCAGATCTCGCCCAGCATCGACGTGCCGTAAATCTCGCAGCGGATGGTGATCCAGCGTTTCCGCCAGGGATTCCAATACACCGAACCGCTGTGCGGCACGACCGTCTTGCCCGTATCCACATCCCGAAGCAGCATCAGGGCCTCTTCCGCTTTGAGCTCGCCGGCCTTGATCAGCTTCTGTTCATCCTCGTGCTTGAGCGGCGGGGTATTGCGCTTCCAGCCGTAGCGAAGCCGGCCGTTCTCGTCGCGATCCAGTTTCGGCGCGTCGGCACGGCTACCCTCGACCAGGCAGGTGTAACCTTCGTACTGATTCACATCGAGGAAGGGCTTCAACTCCGCCCTGACACGGGCCAGCGGAAACGGCTGCGGGAAATACAGGTAATCCATGCCGCCGTCGCGATGCTTGAACGGATGCCCGTGGGGCGCAACCGGGGCGTTCTTGTCGAACTCGACGATCTTTTCGAGCGTCTGCCGCTCGTCGTCAAAGCGCATGATGCCGCGCTCGACCGTCTCCATGGACGGCGTCACGCGGGCGTATCCGCAGTACATGCGTTCCCGGCCGGTCTCATCCGGCAAGGTGACATAGGCGTCGCACCAGATCGGGCCGGGCTCCGGCCGGGGCGCCATCTGCCTGGCAAACCCGTCCTTGCCAACGAAATACTTGAGATCGATGCCCACGTCGGGGTCGAGTCCGCCCTGGCCGGGCAGCGCCGAAGTCGCGCTGGTCATGTGGAAGTTGCCCAGCGCGTAGGACGGCTTGCCGGTATCGCCCCAGAACCAGTAGTTCAGGCCGCCGTACACGATATGCTGAATGCTGTCGGACCCCATGACCAGGCCATTGATGACCGGCTCCTTGATGGGCACCGGCAGGCCGAGCAGAACGCTGTCCCGATAGATCCCCTGCCCGGTGATGCGGTAAAGGCGCTCGGCGATGTTGATCCGCTTGATCTTCAGTTCGACACTGCCGCCGGGCCTGGTTTCAACGGCTCTGCCGGCCATGCCGAAGCCATCCTTGGGGAACTCGTAGCCATGGCTCTTCACGAAGAAGAAAACCCGCTGGTTCATCAGGCCCGGCTCGTTGAACGCGACCACACCGTTGCTATCAGTATAGAAGCGCATGCTGTTGGTCGTTTTCAGCTCCACCAGCGGCACCCCCCTGCCGGTCTGCTCGTCCACGACCGTGATCCGGAAATAAGGCGTATCCGCGGCGAAAGCCAGGCTCGTCAGGAGCCCCGCCACACAGCCAACAAAGCGTAACCGCGTCAACATATTGTCTCCTCACATATTCAGGCCGGATGATGTTCCCAATCAAACGCCACAATCCCGCTCAGACCGCCGTCCAGTTCGGGAATGATGAGCTGCTTGACCTTGTCATGCTCAGGGTGCGGGATATAGCCGTCGCGGCTGGCCGTGTCCGCGAAGGTCATGATGAACCCGTGGGTGAACCCGTTGTTGAGCCCCTCCGAGCTGGAGTAAGGCCCGCCGGTGAAATCCAGCAGGCCGGGGATCTTCCCGCGCAGATCAGCCAGCGCGGTAAAGATCTCCTGGATCTTCTGTGGAGGCGTGGACGGTTTGAACTTCATGATGACCACGTGCTTGATCTGGGGCACCATCAACTCCTTGCTTCATCGGCGAGCGGCTGTTCCCTCGCCTGGGCCTTGGGTATTGTCCGTGGCGTCAGCCTCGGCACAGACTTTGACCCAGGCCGGTGGCACTGTCAAGCACGGCAACACCCCGCTCTGCCATGATCACGGAGAATGCCCCATGCAGCTCCGCCTTGGCCGCTCCGGCATCGGGTCTGCGTCGACCGGAGCGGCGAACGAGCCCCCCGGGAGTTCAACAGCCAGGTGGATGACAAAGCCATCACCACGCAGAAGCTCGCGTCAGACAGATCCGGCGAGTTCTTCTGCACCACGATGCCGTGAACAACATGCCCACTCAAGGGGTGAGCAACGGCCACAACAGGTCGGCCGCCTGCCGGACGGTCTTTACGTCCTGAGCCTGTTCGTCGCGAATGTCCACCTCGTATTCATCCTCGATCTTCATCACGTAGTCCACCGCGTCAAGGCTATCGAAGTTGAGATCGGCGAACAGGTGCGTATCGAGCGTCACGGTGCCCGGATCCACACCGGCCACCTCGGCCGCCAGGCGGCACAGTTTCGCTTCCATATCCTCACGGGTCAGAGTCGTTGACATGGACATATTCTCCTTCACAAAAGGGCCGGCGCGGTCAATCGCGCTCGTTGCCCTCGGCCGTTTTGATGGCCGTTACCAGTTTCCGAATGGTCGCGAAATCGGGCGTGACTCTGCCGCGCTCGATCCGATTAAGCGTTTCGACACGAATGCCGGCCAGGCGCGCCAGTTGGGCCTGTGACAATCCCGCCCGCTTGCGTCTTGCGATCAGCCGCTCGGCAAGGTCCTGGGCATCGAGTTGGCCCATCTCTCCCAGGTCATTGGACATCCCGGCCTTCTCCGCCGGCGGCCGAAGTTCCAATCCCGCCTGGCGACAGATATCTCGCAGCAGGCTCTCGGGCAGGATGGCGTAACGGACACCTTCAAGTTCAACCACCTCGTACCTCACTCGTTTGGATAGCGTTCGAGCCATCGGTTACTCCTTCTGGAGACAAGATAGCACTCATTGATCTACCTGTCAAGATATTGCACTGAATGTCAATCCATCCCTGTTGGGCAGGGGGCGCCGCCCCGCCACGGCCCCATTGGGTGGGTAGATTGGATGGACACTTGTGCGGATATAGACTTGCGCGGGCATCTCGCGGGGAATGCGCGGCTCCGGGAGACTGCCCGCTTTACCACACAAGTCAGGCATCAGGAAGAGGAGAACGACCGATGAAGCGTTTTGCGTGGGTCTCCATGGCCGGCATTCTATCTGCGGTCACATTCCTGCCCCCGCTGCCGAGCAGCCCCGGACAGTCAGCGCAAGCTCAGAACTCATCAGAGACTCCAGGCTCTCCGGCCTTGATGAAGTTTCAATCGGCGGAGCACATGCGCAGCTATCTCACAGAACAGGGGCTCGCCGCGCCGCCGCAACCCTACTACTTCTCGGGGCCGATCGGTGGATTCGGCTTCACCAACATCCCCACGCCCAGCACTGGCTTTGGTTGCCTGGGTGGCGGTTTCGGTTGCGCGGCCCCCTTGCCGTTGGTGCTTGATGGCACATTGACAAACGCCACCGGCTCAAGTGACGGAAGAGCGTCAGGCGAGGATGTGTTCAGCACCACCAATGTCCAGGAGGCCGGCGTCGATGAAGCCGACATGGTCAAAAGCGACGGCACCCATTTCTTCCTGCTCCGCGGCCAGTCTGTGCGCATTGTTCGTGCCGTTCCCGCTGACCAGATGGTGGAGGTAGGCCGGCTGGATCTGCCCACCAAGCCGGGCGATCTTTATCTGCGCGGGAATACACTCATCGCTCTAAGCCCCAGCCAACCCTACGGCTACTGGTATCAGACCGCCACAAAGGCGTATGCATTTTTCATCGACGTGGCTGACCCGGCCGCACCAGTGCTCAAAGCCTCGCTCCAGTTCGACGGGAGCCTGGCCTCCTCCCGACTGATCGACCAGAAGCTGTATCTCGTCCTCACCGCCAGGATGGTGCAGACAGACAATGTAACGCCCGCTTCCATCGAGGCCCTCCCGCTCGAAAGCTGGCTGCCCGACTGCCAGGTAGCCACGCCGGAGGGCACAGTTCGCTCCGGTGATGCCTTCGGCTGGGAGGATTCGTATTACCCACCCGTCCCTATGGGCTCCGGCTTGACCGCGGTAATCACGATCGACGTGGATAACCCGACCGCCGATTTCGCCAAGTCGGCGATTGTCGGCGACGCGGTCATGGTCTACGCATCCACCTCGGCCCTGTACGTGGCCGGCCCCAGCTATACGAGCGCGGGCGACGCAACCGCCATTCACAAATTCGACCTGACCGGTGAGAGCGCGGCTTACGTCGGAAGCGGGACCGTCCCCGGCCACCTGCTCAACCAGTACTCGCTGGGCGAATCGAACGGCTACCTCAGAGTGGCCACCAGCACCGGCTGGTTGGAGACCAACGGCGTCTATGTGCTGGCAGAAGGCCAAACCGCCGGCACGCTCGACATCGTCGGCAAGATCGAAAACATTGCCCCCGGCGAGAGGCTCTACTCGGCCCGCTTTGTCGGCGACCGCGGGTTCCTGGTCACCTTCAAGAAGATTGATCCGCTCTTCACCGTGGACCTGACCGAGCCGACCAACCCCCGCCTTGTCGGCGAACTGAAGGTCCCTGGCTATTCCGACTATATCCACCTGATGGACGAGAACCACCTGATCACCATCGGGAAAGACACTTATGACATGAGTGACTTCGCATGGTACCAGGGCGTGCAGCTCTCTATCTTCGACGTGACCGATTTCGCCAACCCCGCCCTGATGCACAAGGAGATCATCGGTGTTCGCGGAACTGAGTCCGAGGCCCTGTACAACCCCAAGGCATTCAATTACTTCGCCCCAAAGTCAGCCCTGGCCATCCCCATTGCGTTGGCCGAGGGGCCCACGAACAGCCCAAGCGCCTTGGGCCAAACCACCTTCCTGGGGCTCTATGTGTACAACGTGACACTTGAAAACGGTTTTCAACTTCTCGGCCGGATGAGCACGGACAGCAGCTACTACTGGTACGGCGCACCGGGCTACACGCGCGGGTTGTTTGTCGGGGATCACGTGTACGCCGCCACCCAGGATCAGGTGAGCGTCGCGCCGCTGGGACCCGATCTGGCTGTTGTGAAGAGCATCACGCTGAGCGATTAAAAGGGCCCGATAACCGTGTTCCAAAGGGCCGGCCCGCTTGAACTTATCGCCCCAAGCGGCCATACTGTTCTATGGCGCCTGGGCGGCCGGAAGCCGCCGGGGATTGCATGATTATAAAAGTGGTTCCTGTAAATACTTAAGTTGCGATTGGAATATGCCGCACATTGACCTCACCTGTCTGCGGATGCTGCCGTCATGAACGGCCCTGTTCGCCTGCTCGTTTTAGATGTGGACGGGGTGCTGACGGACGGCACGATTTATATCGACGATGCCGGCCGGCAGATGCGCGGCTTCCATATCCAGGACGGCCTGGGGATCACCCTCTGGAAGGCCGTCGGTGGGAAGGTCGCCATTCTGACCTCCAAGCGGTCCGAGGCGGTCATGACCCGGGCCCGGATGCTGGGCATCGACCTGGTGGAGCAAGGCGCCGAGGATAAGCTCCCCGGCTTCGAGCGGATCCTGGCGGCGACAGGCGTCACCGCCGAGCAGACGGCCTACATGGGTGACGACCTGCTGGACGCGGTCGTCATGCGGCGGGCCGGTTACCCGATCGCGGTGGCCAACGCGGTGGACGAGATTAAGCAGATCGCCCGCCACGTGACGCAGCGCCCCGGCGGCCAGGCGGCCGTCCGTGAAGCCGTCGAGCATCTGCTCAAATCGGCGGGCCACTGGACGATGGCATTGGCCGCCATCGGCGCGAACCGCTAAGGATGGTGTGCCCGGGCCCAAGGCCCGAGAGACGAGCAATCCATGGCTAAGAACATAATCCTTCTGATTTCCACATTCGCGATCGTGAGCATCGCGTTTGTAATATACCAGTGGCGGGAGTCGCCCCCCCCGCCCCCGCGCGCGGTGCAAACCGTGCCCAACCTGCCGACCACCCGCCCGGCGCTCCCGCGGAGCACACAACCCGCCGCCAGGCTCGAAGACCGCTCCAGCCGGTCATTCACCGGAGACTTCGGCCAACTCTCCATCCCGCCCGGCGAGAATCCGAAAGTCCATGTTTTCAATGAGGAGACCGGCGAAACCAAATACGTTTTCCAGGCCACCCGCTGGGAGCCCATCGGCGCGAGCGGCACGGAATTCGCCATGACCGATCCCAGCGCCGAGATTGTGCTGCCCAAGGGCCAGAAGGCCTATGTTCGCGCCGACTACGGTCAGGTAACCGTGCAACGCGGCGACAAGAACCGGATCGACCCCAAGCGCGGCTGGTTCAAGGGCAACGTGCGCATCATCGTGGACAAGACCTCGCAGAAAGATCGCAAGGCGGACCCGCGTCTGAATGATCCTTCCACCCATCCGGAGACGGTCTACAAATGCTGGCTGGAGGATGTCTCCTTCGACCTGGATCTGGCCCACCTGCAGAGTGAGGGCGTCGTCAAGGTCCAGAGCGCCGACGCCACGCTGGAGGGCCGCGGGCTCGAACTGGTGTGGAACGAGGTCAATCGGCGAATCACGAAACTGAGGATCGTGGAAGGCCGGCGGGCGACTTTCCGTTCGTCGAAGCTGATGGATTTCAGCGTCGGCAGCGCCCCGACCGCTGACAAGAAGAAGGAAAAGGACGAGCCCGCCGGTTCGCCGGCCGCTCCAGTTGCGGCGGCCCCGCCGTCCGGAGCCCAGCCTGCGGACGGCAACCGGGCCACGCCCGATGCCAACACCACCTTCGGCCTCATCAACCCGGGCGCCAGGCCCAGCTCGCCCAAGGAAAACCGCATTGACTCCTATCGCATCGTCTTCCGCGACAACATCGTGGCCGAGCAGCGCGACGGTGTGAAAACCATCGGGCGCCTGAAAGCCGCGGTCATCGAGGTGCTGTTCGAGGTCGGCCAGGCGGAGCGTGAGGCGGTGCAACAGGCGCCGGGCAGCCAGCCGGCCGAACGGCCGCCCAAGGCCTCGCCTGCCGAGACCGCCCCCACGTTGGAACCCTCCCCGCTGGAGGAAGGTTCCACGCTCGTTCTCAACTGGACCGGCGAAATGATCGTCGTCCCCGAAAGGCCGACTGAGACGCCGGAGAGTCAGAAGACCGGCACCGCCCGCAGCCCGCGTCTGACCGCTACCGGCAACCCGGTCGAAATCTACAGTTGGGGTCGTGATGCCGGCGACGCCACCTGCCAGCAGCTTGACTACGACGCCGAAACGAAACAGGTCCGCCTGACCGGCACGCCGGAATCGCCGGTGCGTATGAAATCCGGCCCCAACGGCGAACTCTTCGGCGAGAAGGTTTTCTTTGACGGCAAGACCGGATTTGCCAAAGTGGAGGGCCCCGGGTGGCTCGTCACCACCCGCAAGCCCCGCAGCGAAGAGCCGGAAATGCCCGAGTGCATCAGCCAGGCCCTTCAACGATATGCCGACACCCAGCCCACCGAGGCGGTCCCTGCGGAGCGCCAGCCGCGCGTGCTCACCTGGGAGAAATTCGCCCAGATCCAGTTTGATGTTTACGTGCGCCAGGTCCGGGATAAGGAAACCGGCGAACTGGAAAGCGAGAAGAACCCCTATCTGAAACACGCCGTGCTGGACGGCGGCGTGACCTTCCAGGACGCCAACCAGTCCATGGCCGCCGAGTACCTCGAGGTCTTCTTCCGCGCCCCCGAATCCGGCGTGGTCGCCTCCCGCGAGACGTTCATTGCCGATCGCGTTCTGGCCCGGGGCAATATCCGGATGACCAACAAGGGCGACGCCGCGGATGGCGATAATGATGAGCTGATCTGCGACGCGCTGGACCTGCAGTTGGATGTGGATCCGCTGGGCAACAATGTGCCTCGCACCGGCCGGGCCACCGGCAATGTCATCGCCCGCCAGGGCCGTCGGGAGATCCGGGCTCGCGATGAGATCGTGGTCACGCTGGGTCTGGGGCCCCAGCCGATCTCGCCGGAGAAACGCAAACGACTCGAGGCCGCCGCCAGGGAGTGCGGCTACTCCCCGGACTCCTCCGAATGGAAGGAATTTGAGAGCAAGCGCCGCCGGCTGACCATCCTGGCGATGACCGCCCGCGGCGACGTCACCGTGCGCGACCCCAAGGAAACGCTCGACGTGGTCGGCAAGGAGCTCGATTGCACGTTTGACGAGCAGCGGCGGCTCACGCGGGCCTCCATCGTCGGCGACGAGATCGCGCCCGCCCATGCGGAAACGGGCGACTTCTACATCCGCGGGCCGCAGATTCTCATGGACGTCAGCGCGCAATCCGCGCAGGTGCCCGGCGCCGGCATGTTGCGGTTCTACACCTCGCAGGACCTCGACGGCCGGCCGGTGGACAAGCCGATCCCCGTGGTGGTTACGTGGTCCGGCCGCATGGCCCTCGACGGCCAGGGCAACACCGGCCTGTTCGCCGGCGAGGTCAGAGTCCGGTCCGACAACTCGACGCTGGATTGCCGCGAACTGATGCTTAAATTCCAGAACGTCCCACCGCCGGCTTCGCCGCAGGACGGCGTGCGCTCGGTCTGGCCCGTGCGACTGTTCACCGCCAAACGGCGCCAGGATCGCTCCGGCGTTACCGTCGGCCGGGTGTCGGGCGAACTGCGCAAGCGCCTGGCCTATCTCCATGCCAGCGGCAGCCCTGCTGACGCAAAAGGCGATGCCCGCATCGAGATGAAGGTTTACGAAGAGGCTCCGCCGGTCAAAGGGCTGATCGCCCGCGCTCTGGTGGCATCCGTGCCCGATTGGCTGCCGCGCCAGGCGCAATCGCCCAAGGCCGCGGCCCAGCAGCGCCGGCTGGTCAGCGGCGCTTACCTCAGTGGCCGGGAAATCACCATCAACCTGATCGAGGAACACTTGATCGTGCAGGGCCGGGGCGACCTGCTGATCCGCGACTACCGCGTACCCGCCCGCCGGGGCCCGGCACAACCGGACCCGGCCATGAGCCTGATGCTGGGCGACACCGCAGGCGGCTCGCTCACCGGCTACAGCCCCGGACATACGGTCTTCAGGTGGCAAAACGGGATGTCCTTCTTCAACCAGAAGAACCTCGCCGTTTTCGATCGCGAAGTGATGATGGCCCATCAGTCCGGCTCGGAACTCCAAATGACGCCGGAGCTTGCCGCCGTCACCGGATTGACGGCGGAGACCCTGGCGGGCCTGAAGGGGCGGAAGGTCGGCATGACCACCGATCACCTTATCGTGGAATTCCAGCGGGCGGAAAAGGCCCGCGGCACAGACCCGGCCACGCTTTCGCGAGCGACCCGGCTCAAGGCCTTCAACGCCACCGGACGCGTCCGCTTGCAGGATGGCGGGAATTCCATCGAGGGCGCCGAAATCACCTATAGCGACGAGACCGGCATCGCCCGCGTGAACAGTTCGGCCCGCTCGCCGGCCCAGGTGGTGGTGGTCAATGAAAAGACCGGGGCATTGCAGGTGGAAGCCACAGGCGAATTCGTCGAGTGGAACGTCAAGACCCAAAAGGCCCGGGTCCGCCAGCCCCGCGCGTTCGCTCCCGGCCGCTGACAGCCGCCCTGCCGCGCCGGCTTCATCCGCGCGCGGCGGGTTGCCGGTCGGAATCTGACACCTCCAAAAAGAGTTCCGCACGGCAGAGCTTGCCTTAGACACTGCTCATGAGCAAAGATTCAATAGATCAGGCAAAGGACTGTGACTCCCCAAGTCGCGTCTGATCAACAGTGGAGTCTCGGCGGGCAGGCCCGTGCGGTTATCCGGATAGGGCAGCAATTGTTCAGTTCTTCTTCCTGCTGTGAGCCTCCTGGTTTCTTATATCGAAGGTGTCGAGCCCGTGCACTCATCACTCGCGACCTCACAAGTGTGGGCGAAAGGGAATGAAGACCGGTGGCTCTGAGCCCCGGCGTGCTTTCCGGATGGGATCGCCTGTGAGCGAGGGCTGAGCGGCCACGAGTTCTCGTGGGGAGCGGACAGGGACCCGCGGCGGAGTCAGACTCTGCACAGCCAAAGGGCCGGTGCAGGATTCCGCCGTGGGTCTTTGTCCAATCGCACGGAGCGCAAATAAACCCCAGGCGTGGGCCGCTCCCATCTTGTGCGTCAGACGCCCCCACCGGGTTCTTCTGGGGCCCCTCACCTTTTATGGTGTTTGATTCTTTAATTCGGCAATGGCCACCGAGGGCTGGCTTCAGTGCTCCATTTTTCGAAAGGTCCGAACGGCGTTCTCTGACAACGCGATCCTTTCTCCGTCCGGGTCTCTGGTCAGGCTCCGCCATCTCTGACCCCTGTCGTATACGCACACATCCCTGAAACCGCCGTAGGAGAACAGGGCAATGTCCCCCAGTTGCGGTGCCTCTATTACACACGCTGTCTCAA
>Ga0116167_1002962_pt1 | contig 13804 bp, 13 predicted proteins | sample AD_JPNMR3_MetaG_FD_89794 | JGI IMG/M metagenome (GOLD analysis project Ga0116167, IMG submission 89794) | Active sludge microbial communities of municipal wastewater-treating anaerobic digesters from Japan - AD_JPNMR3_MetaG | ecosystem: Engineered > Bioreactor > Anaerobic > Digestate | place...
ACATGGCTAATTTTAGCAGGTTCTTTGATGCATTTATAACTGATTATACAGTATTAGGAAAGAATTGTCAAGCAACATTCATCACCCACTTACAGAAGTGGGCGACTTCTGTTGCTGTTTATGTTAAATTACTTAGAAGTTAAACCCTCTAAAAGTACAAGAGCGTCAGGATTCTCAACCTGAGTATCAACTCTTAGTGTCATTACAAATGAAGTTGAACGTCTTCTAGCATGCCTTTCAGTCTCCCATTTAATGTCCCTTTGAATACCAAAAATTAAGTTTCTGTAATCAGTTAACAGCAAATCCGAACCATTTGGAGTGATCTGTTTTACAGTGGCTGCAGCTGTATGCGAATAATAAAGATCGTTTTGCAAAGTAATTGTAGTTCCACTAACCATAGCTACAGTTACTACCTCCTCGTAACCAGTTCCCAAATCCAATGCTAAAGTCTGTCCAACTTCGATACCGTCAGCATTAGCTACTTGAATTGTGCTTGTGCCGGCTGATGGAGCATTAGTAAGTGTAGTATTTACACCGTTTACAACTGCTACAGGCCTATCTACTGGAAGTAACGATACTGAAGATATTGGAATGTTGGAATACGTAAGTCTTCCTACTCCAAGCAAGTATGGGTCAGCTGTGCTTACTGCTCTAGCTCCCAAGTAATCGTTGTAATCCTGATAAATATCGTCTGCGACAAGAATCCTTAAATTACCTTTGTTGCCGCGGTATTTATTTGGCAATGTTTTTACTACTTTTGAAAGTTTTTGTGGATCAATATAGCCATTAGCGTCTTTAAAAAGTTCAGTATCTCTTGCATTAAGAACATGACCCTGTTCTCTAGCTACTGTAAACCATCCATTTACCAACTGCAAAATATCAGTTGCTTCATTGGGGCTTGATATCCTTTTTCCATACATACACATAAAGTCCAATTCATTAGCCGCCTGACTAGCAATCATTCTCATTAAATGATCTACAAAAGCATCGCCCTCAATATTGTCCTCTAAAGAATCGTCGGAAATTTCAGCTATAGCTATAATTTCCTTAGTCTCTAAAGTTAAATGCTCGCTAACAATACTTACTGTATTGCCCGGGTCGATTGCGGACTTAGCTGGCTTTAAGATCTTCTGACCAATACCTACTTTAGCAATAGTTTTAGTAGGAGCATTCATTCGCTCAATACGAGCATTACTTTTCAAAAAAGACTGATCTACTACATAGTCTATAAAACGATCTGCTTCCTCCACACTAAGAGCGGCAGATGCTGTAAATGAAGCTGGTGTAATAACGCTTGATTTATTTACAAACTGTTTTGTAAATGACATAATAATACCTCCTTATTTTTATTCATTAATTAATCATTAATAGTTTCATTTTCTGACAAAGTAAAGAATGATTTCCAAAACGGAACACTTTTTGTCTCTTCAGACTTGTTTACTTCATCTTTTAGTTGATTAGATCCTAAATCTTGTGACTCAATTGTTTCAAGTCTTTTCTTTAAATCGGATATAGTGTCATTCAAATTCATTTCAGACAGTTTATCAACTGATTCCTTTACTTTGTCGATTTTTGACAGCGACTGAGTTATTTTTTCAAGCGAATCTGAAAGTTTACTAACTCTTTCTTCGATTTCGGTTAACTTGTCTGTTTCCTTATCTTTTGCGTCTTTTAATACTTCATTATCGTTAACCTCTTTTTCTGCTTTTTCAGTCTCTGAAACTTTTTTTATCTCAGCTATTTCTTCATAGACTGTCTTAAAGTTTTTATTAACTGTTTCCATGAAGTCCTCAAATAGTTTTTTAATTTCTTCGTTCATGTCTATGCCTCCTTTATTTACTTCATTATTATTAATTTCATTGTATCTTTCAATCATCTGGTTCATTACTTCAACAAATTCTTGATTACTTAATTTATTTATAAATTGAACTATTAAATCACTGTTTTTAAAATTCTCTGCTTTTATAATAGTAAATGTTTCTCCAATTGCTCCCCTATCCACCAAGGATACTTCATTAATTTCTAATTCAGATAAAATATTTTGTTCATTTACTTTTTTACTCATTAATAGTCACCTCCTTAACTGGAGTTCTTTTTCCTCTGCCTCCTACGGAATACCCAGTGATTATTCCATCCTTAATCATTTGCCAAACTTTATCGTCAGTTATTTTAGTTGCTAGAACCCATGAACCATCCTGATCGATATAGCTTTCGACAATATATCCAAAACCTCCCACGCCCTTAAATACTTTATGCATAAATCCGATTTGAGAAGCTTTAGTTGTGTTATTAGATCCTGTATGAAGCAACTCAATATATGCCTTTTGAAGATTAATGAGAAAGTTATGTGCCGCTTTCTCTATATCTTCTTTTGAAATTATATCTCCCTGGCTATCAAATTTGTCTGGTACTAAAACCTTACCGTAAACAATACGTTTTTCCTCACTTATTTTTGATATATTTACAGTTTGATTAAAATTAGACACTCATATCACTCCAATACCAAACAGTTCTTTTCATTGTATAAGTGTACTAAAATTAACTACAAACAATAAGTCTATAACAAAATTTAAGAATTTTTAGTTGTTTCGTACAAATACAACATGTACTGCTCCTTAAATTTAGTAAAGTAGCTCTTTTTGTCTTTGGCAATTCCAGTATTTATAGCAATGTTATAATTAGGAAAAACAAATTTCCCGTTATCGACAGTATATAGCTTTTGAATGTCTGGGTTCTTTTTAAAATAATCTAAATAGGATTGTTTTAAATCATTGATCCTATGGTTTGCATCTAACGTAGAAGGTGTTTCTCTAACAGTCGAGTTTCCAGTTCCTTGACGAAGATATCTCCAACCTCTTGAAGTAAATAAAACATTTCCATTGTTCCTTCCTGGATTTTTAACATCCACTAACATTTCTGTGGATGTTAATTTTTGTATATCTAGATAATTGGCTAAACTAAATAGCTCTTTGTTAGCTTCCATTATTTGATGGTATGCTTTTTTAGTTGGGCCGAACAGCTCCTTAGTTAAAACGTTATCTAAATCCACCCATTCTAAGTTATCAAATTCTCCAGACTGAGGGACTAGTTCTGTTGTATTTGTGTACGCCACAAATACAAAACTAGTCCAAATACCTTTGTTACTTTCGTCAAACGAAATTCCTACAAATATAGGATCTATATCTGATATACCTGTTTCCCCTTTCACTTCTCTGTATAAAGCTTCTATTGGAGTCTCATTATCATCTACTTTTCCTCCGGGCGTGGCCCATAATTTGTTATCACTTCGTATACCCATAACTGTTTGATTATTTTTATTCATTATAAATACCCCAACTCCCCAAAGAGAATTTTGAGGTTTAATTTGATAAATTAAATCAATTCCAGAAACTTTTCGAACAGTCATCTTTTCATGACAACTCCAGCAAAGTGTTTGTAAATTACTAGGTTTGTTGTTCTTACGGTTTCCATCTTTATGATGAACCATAAGATTTTTAGTGCTTCCGCACCTTTCACATTTAGATTTTTTATATTTAGGATACATACTTATCCCGTTCTTATAATTATTGTTATTTTCGCCGGCCTGATTGTAGTTTCCTTTACGTTTCTTTTCAAACAAATCTACGTCCCTTAAAACAAAATCAACTAAACTCATACATTTGTTAATGTCAAAAATCATAGCTTATCACGCTCCATTAACTCATGAACTTGATCTTTTAAATCAGATATTTCTTGTTTAATCTGATCAATTTCATCTGATATAACTGGGAATCTTTTCATCATTAAATTATCAATTTGTTTATCCTCTAATGTTCTTCCAGTTTCTTCCTTACTTTTATCATCAAAGTCGTTAGAAGTCTCTGTCAAACCCTGTCCTCCAACAATGGATTTTATGCCTTGAGAAGTCATATTCGCCTGCCTTAATAAATAAACAGGCTTTGGAGTACTTGCCCATTCTTTAACATCGTCTTCTTTATCCATATACTTAAACTTTTCAAGTTTTAAATCCGAACGTATTTCATCAGGAGTCATTGCACCTATATTATAGTATTTCTCATGAGCCGAGGCTATTATTTTCTTAATCTCAGCTTCATTTAACTCTTCTCCTATATCTAAAGGTTTAAACCGCAACTGTTTATCCTTAATTTTAAAATCCATCCTAATTACTCGATTGAACATGCTTGCAATAGTTTCTTGTAATGGAGTAATTACAGAATATTTATAATTTTTGTCTATATTAAATAAAGACCCAGGAGATATTGTTCCACTATCTCCAGTATCATATACTTGTATTCTATGTGGAGGAACCCTGTGTGCCGCAATAACTTCATCCCTATTATCTTTTCTATAATTCTGAAAACTTGAATCTTTCATCTCTCCAGCCAATGGAACTAACTTAATATCAGTTCCCTTTGAAGACGTTAGTATTAACGTCTTATGAGCATTTTCAATACCCTTTAATTTTTTATTAAAATGACTCCTTATAGTTTCCTTAGTCTGGTCATCTAGTTTCCCTCCTTGAACTATAACTGCAAATCTTGGAACTGCTTCGTTTTCAAAAAAGTTAATATTATATTGGGCAACTTTATCATTACCTATCATTGCTTTGAGGGCAGGCACCCATTTAGGAATACCGTATTTTCCTCCATCTACATGGTAACTTCTTATTAATAAAACTTCAGTCATTAACTTATTACTATTTGGATCCTTTATCTTTGAAGGAACTCCATCGTATATCTTAAATATACGTTCATGTCTATTAACAACCTGAACAATATATTTTTGATCAGTGTCGCCAGGAATGTTAGGTAGGTTTCTAGCAATTCTACAAGTTTCTGGAGCCATATGATAAAACTTAGAAGGCTTTCCAGATCTATTTCTAGTCATTTCAACTAAAGCAAAACCGAATGTTTCAAAATCCGTTGCAATTTGCCTACACAGAAAGTTAAAGTCGTCAAACTGTGTACAATTTTCAAAGAAATCATAAAGCATTCTTTCATGGTAACCTAAGTTCTTTTGACCTTCTTTTAAAATTGGAACGCCTTTTCTATCAACAGAGACAATATCCCAGTCCCTACAGCAATCTACAGCTTTTTGATCAATACAAGTGAAATGAAATGTGTTCTCTAAACTAAACATTTTTAAATTTTTTAAATTTAATGTGGGTCGGTACACTCTGCCAGAAGAGTACATTTCTCCCCAGTCATCATGGTCAGTATCTATAACATTAGAATAAGTTTCTTTAATACGTCTATATTTTTTAATATCGACTAGACTTCCGTCGGATAGTAAAACTGCAGAAACTTGTTCATTTTCTTCAAGCTTAATGTTATCTATTTCATCAGTTAGACAGGTATCTTTCTCTAGTTCTTGTGACACTATACCTCACTCCTTTACTCAAAAAATGCTTTATATGTAGGGTACACTTTCTCTTTTTTTACAATAGATTTACAAAAAAAAAGAAAGCGTATGTACGCTTATAATATATCCGCAGTAACAGTTCCATCTTTGTTTTCACCATTTTGATCTACTGTATAAAGGACATATCTCAATGCGTCCATTAAATGATTATCTCTATCAACTGGCCTATCTCCTCCCTTTTCGGGATACTTATAAGATTTAAATTCCTTAATTGTGTTAATACAATTGGATGTGACATACAATCGTACATAATTATCAGCAGTTTTAAGCCAACTTCGTACTTTTGCAATACCCATTATTATATCTTTATCTGCCGGTTCAACTGGAATGCCTATACTTTCCATTTGAGAAATAGCATCAGCATTTTCTGTATCTGCAAACCAACTAATACATCGATAACGATCTTGTTTTGGTTTCCAGTAGTACTTTGCTAATACAGGAGTTTGTTTCCTTCTTTCGTATATCTCATCAAATATAACAGCATCTCCATTAGGCAAAAACTGTAAAAATATTGTCGAAGCTGGATCCTCGTATCCAAAGTCCTGCCCAGCATAACAAGGATAGTCTGGATTAAATTTAAAACTTTCCTCGGGAATAACATGAATTGTTTCATCAAATTCCCTATAAACAAGTCCAGACGTACCAGGTTTTTTACACTCCCACTGAGCATTCCACACTTCCCGATCCATTCCAGTAAACTTATCAATAGTATCAAAGATTGAATAGTATCCGTCAGAACGTTTAGCCTTAGCTAAACATACTTCAACTAATGGACAAGATAAACATCCAGAATATTTTTCCCTATTACTTTGTAATACATCTATTGGAAATTCTTTATTAAAATCTTCTTTGTTATCTGAAAAGACTTTATATTTCTGGATATTATCTTTATCGTCTGAAACTAACACATAACAAGGCACTGTTCCACTTCTAGTGTCCGGGCATTTTTCGATAGTCTCCCAAATACACCATATATACAGCTTAAAGCCACGTTTATCTTTTTCGTCAATGAGCCTCTGCATTGGTCCATGCGAAAATTTTCTAGTAGATGTTATTCTTACACAGGATGGAACATCTTTTGTGGATTTAGCCATAGACATAAATTCCATTAAGATTTTCCATTGTGTAAGTTCCACTTCGTCAAAGTTAGTTCTTTGTGGATGAGGTCCATTAACTCCAGACATTGTTCCAGGAAGTATACTAATTTCGCTACCGTTATCCAATTTAGTTAAACTTATCATTGGCTCTTTTGACAATAATTTTGCAAAATATGGTTTCCTAATTATGTCAACTGTATATTTATAACATTTTTTAGCTTGGTCTTCTATAGCTCCAACAGAAGCTATTTCGCATCCTTTTTTACAGATCGCATCTAGAGCATTAAGTATTCCAAAATTTTGAGTTTTACCCCCATTTCTATTAGCGACAACTAATAATTTGGAAACTCTGTCAAAAAACGAGTCTGCAATAAAATCCATAGGAGCACAATGATGCTCGCACACTTTATTTCTTGGAATACTAAATCCTAAAATTGTTTTTATAAATCTATATAAAAGTTCGTCGTCTTTACTTTTATATAGATTTTCTAAATTCCAATCAACGTACTCCTGTATTTTTTGATAAAAAAGCATTGGGTCTATTTGCATTTTACTACACCACCATCTCGTCTTTAACAATATTATTATAACTAAACGTTTGTATTGGAAATTCTGTTTTAATAAACAAACAATTATTTTGAATGTCAATATTACAATTAACAATATTTTCTATATCTACAAACTTATCTTCTCGTATAAATTTTAAAGATGTTTTCTGTCCATAAACCGGGTGCACATAAGTTTTAAGCTCAAACAATTCTGGGTGTATTTGACATAAAAACTCACAAATCTTTAAAACATAATCAATTTCTGATTTTCTTTTGTCCGGCATAATTATTCCCCCCTATTCGTTGAATCTTAATTCTAAATATTTTTGAAGCAACCAATAATTTGATTTATTAATACCAAATCCTCCAGCTCCTTTATGACCTCCTCCACTCCCATTTACACCAGCCATTTTCCTGGCAAAAAAGCCAGCATGTACATCTTCATCGCGAGTTCGTATACTAACAGCGTCCTGAAAGAAAAATAATATTGTATCAATTTCATTTTCATATAATACTTCTGCTAGATCTGATATTGGCTCAGTTACTTGCACACATTTCACTTTTCTAATAACAGGAGAATCAACTCCTACATCTAAAACCATTATTCTAGCAGATTCCATAATCTTTGGCTCGATTAAACATAAATATTTTCTTTCGAATGCGGCTAACAAGCTTCTATCAACATCATTAATTACTTCAAAGCTGTTACGGAACTTTTGAATAAAATATTCAATTCCAGTCTTGTTAAATAAATCGGATAATGCTTTTGCTTCAAGATTGTTAGTCTTAAACCATTTCCAAGTATCCCAATCATTTATAGTTTCTACAACCTGTGTTAAGTCTGTTAAAGCGGAACAATCTAAGTCCATTACATCTACAATATATTGGAAAAAAAGTTTAGTTCCACAAATAAACTCTCCATTCTCATCTTTTACAGTAACATTTGCCCATGAGTACTTATTCAAGTAACATGCAGATTCATGATGATCAAATAAAAATATCTTTCTTGTTGACTCAGCATTTTCTTTATCAATAATTTTTGCAACCTCTTCGCTTACACTACAGTCTGTAATGAAAATATAATCATAATCTTTATACGTGTCTGAGTATAATACGTATTTTACAGTACTGTCAACTGCTCGATTTCCAACAGTATAATGCCTGTAGTTTTTAAAAAACTGATCTGCTACAATAATGGGCCCTGCTCCGTCTAGATCGTTATGAGAAACAAATACTATTTTATCCTCCTTAGCAAATTCAAATTTTTTGAAATATTCTTTAGTTAACATTTCACAAACTCCTTTCACAAACTCTACCTTAAAACTATAATGATGTAGTTCACTGAATATATTTATTTACGACGGGGCGGTTATATAGTTTAATTTACTATTTATTGGATTTAACAATGACTCTCTAACAAATATTTGGATGCTTAATAATGATCCATTCAGGTCCAAAATATTAGTTTATTCTTCGTTAGCAAACGGAAGATCAATTAATTCTGGTTTGTGCCAGTGAGTCCAAATAGCTCCAAGCATATTCCACACAAATGCACGATCGTGTGGTTCATCAGTATCTCCTCTAAGATATTTTAAATAGTGACGAACTCCACTATCGATATAACAATGCACTGGAATACCTTTTTCCCAATTTCTATCCCCGTACTTTTGACACCCATCTTCGTATTGTTTTGAAACCTCTAGAATACCTGTAAAAATGTCTTTCCATTCTGTATGATCTGTTATAAACATTTTTATAGCAGTTATCAAATCTTGAATTTTTCCATTTCGTACATAATTATTTACCAGTTGTAGTACAGAACTATCCAGTATACTACTAACAACGTCTAAAGGTAACAAATCACATCTTCCTTTACCCTCTGCTACATCACGTACTGCACCTGTTCCAAAATCTCTTCTTGCTCCACTATCTTTTAAATTCGCCATTCTAAATCCTCCTTTGCTTAATTATGTTTATTCAAATATTCGTGTATTTATATATACAATATTTATAATAGATTTATATACAGTATATTGAAAATAATAAAGATTTAATATGCTAAATCGCTGTATTTTCAAGCAAAACTCTTGTATAATTAAAATGTACAATTGTATTTTAAAATATTTTAAGGGGGCTAATTATGTCAATTGAAATCAAACGCAACAAGACATTTTACGTACTAAACGATGGGACAGTATCTACTCACTACGGCTTTCAAATTACTAATGAAGGGATGGAGATTATAGTATACGACAGAGACAGCCCAACAGGATTAAGTAAATTAGATTTATCAAAAGTCATAGATATTATTACAGAAGAAACTAAAGACTACGACGAACGTCTAAAACAATTTATCGGATTCCTTCATAACGTAAGTAAAGATAACGATACCTTATATAAATTCATGTTCCATGTATGGAATGAGGAAAAAAATGCTATAACCGAAATGCTGGATGAAGATGTTTGCTTATCAGATGATCTTCGAATGCACATTGACAATTTAAAATCCTATGACGGAGTGGACTTACCTGCCTTGTTATATTTTGAAGAAAAATTTATTAACCAAGAGTTTATATGGTGGAAGTACTCTCAGGAATGGCTAGACTCGCTATCAACTAACTCCGAAATGTAGTTTCATTAAGTTAATTTGAGTGAAAACTATATTATGTGCCGAAATTTTAAAACTTAAAGAATTCCACAATATGCTGGGCCGATGTTATTTTCAACATCGGATCTATAGGGGAAATTTTTTTTAGATACTAACTACGATACTATATGTAGTATCTCTAAAAATTTGTTGGTACTAAGTTCGATACAACGTATTGTGCCGAAATTTTAAAACTTAAAGAATTCCACAATATGCTGGGCCGGTGTTATTTTTAACATCGGCCCAACTCGGTAATATATTTTTATTATTTACTATTTCCTATTTCCTGTTTTCCTTAGTTAAATTATTAATATACATTATATTATTATTATTACGATGTTATTTTTAACATCGGCCCAGTATGTTGTGGAATTTTACAAACTAAAAAGGTATGTATACAACATATAGTACCGCGATGTATAGCGTCCTATCAATACAGCGACACTATATAGTGTGTAACATAAGTTGCATCCGTTATCACTATTGTTTTGTTAAAAATCTTAGTACATATATATAACTAAGTAAAATTAACGGGTGATTCGACTAATTTGGGTTTGATTGTAAAGTCAACAACCCACCACTTAAACCCTAACGGGTTTTGAAGTGGGGGCTTGTAGGATAACTATAAGCCTTGTTGATTAGCCTCAGCCAGGGATTATCCATCGGGCTACGTTATGTGAGAATGATATAGGCACCAAGAGGTGCTCCACAAGCTCCTTGCTCTGCGTGTAGTGGCTAAACATCTCTGAGGGGTAGGAGAAGTGCTGCTACTGAAAACCTCACATAACATTGGCGATGTGGACCTACCACTACTTTGTAGTGAGTTATTACTCTTTAAGGAGGGTTAATGTGGTATTTGTAATATCTAAAGAAGGTAAACCTTTAATGCCCACTAATAGGCATGGCAAGATAAGAAGACTGCTTAAAGAAGGTAAAGCTAAAGTAGTTAAGGTAAAACCTTTTACTATTCAGCTTTTATACCAAACAAAAGAATACACTCAACCTATTACTTTAGGAATAGATAGTGGTTATACCTATATAGGTTTCTCTGCTATTACAGAAAAAAGGGAACTTATATCAGGTGAGGTTAATCTTCGTAATGATGTAAGTGAACTTATTAAAGAAAAACATATGTATAGAAGAATTAGACGTAATAGACTTAGATATAGGAAACCAAGATTTAACAACAGAAAACGTAAAGAAGGATGGTTAGCACCTTCTATTCAACATAAGTTAGACTCTCATGTTAGATTTATACAAAAACTTAAAACAATACTACCCATAACTGATATAATAGTAGAAATTGCTAACTTTGATACACAAAAGATTAAAAATCCTAACATAGGGGGTATAGAATATCAACAAGGTGAACAAAAAGGATTTTGGAATATTAGAGAGTATGTCCTATATAGAGACAACTATACTTGTCAGTTATGTGGTAAACAAGGTATTCCTCTAGAGGTTCACCATATAGGTTATTGGATACCTGATAGAACAGATAGACCAGATAACCTTATTACACTTTGTATTAAGTGCCATACTCCTAAAAACCATCAAGAAGGTGGTAAACTATGGGGTATGAAACCTAAAAGTAAACCACTTAAAGAAGCTACCTTTATGTCTACTGTAAGATGGAAATTGGTTAATACTCTTAGCTGTAAACATACCTATGGTTATATAACAAAATCTAAGAGAATAATACTAGGATTAGAAAAAACACATTACAATGATGCTTTCTGCATAGCAGGCGGAACTAACCAAGAAAGGATAACTCCTATTATGTTTGAACAGATTAAGAGAAATAACCGTTCTCTTGAAAAGTTTTATGATGCTAAGTATGTAGACATAAGAACAGGTAAAATTCTATCGGGGCAAGAACTATTTAGTGGTAGAAGGTGTAGAAACAAAAACTTAAATAGTGAAAACTTACACAAATATAGAGGACATAAACAATCAAAGGGTAGAAGAAGTATTAGAACACAAAGATATTTCTACCAACCTAAAGATATTGTCACTTATGATAGAAAACAGTATATTGTGAAGGGTATACAAAACAAGGGTAGTTATATTAAACTAGAAGGGTTATCTAAACCAGTTAAAGTTGAGTTAGTTAAACCTTATATTTTTAGAAAAGGTATTTGTGCGATATAGATGGCAATTCATCCCCCATCTATAGAGATGGGGGTCTTCTTGCTATTATTAGATAAAAACAATTTCATAAGGAGAATGGGAACTTCTAAAAAGAAAGGATGGTATACTATGAAAGTGTATGAAAAACTAGCCATGTGTGCAGACGCACTAAGGTATAGTCTAAAAACGAACAATCAGGAGTGGGTGGATAAACACGAAAAAGACATAAAAAAATACTTAGATGAATATCTACCACGCGGCTCAGGTATTGATAATGGCATGTTCTTCTCTCCCCTGCAGTCCGACGATAATAAAATGGTCATATGTTCTAGTTTCCACGTACTTGATGAAAACGGGTTCTATGACGGCTGGATAGACTTTACGGTAGAGATTTATCCTGCATTTTTGGGTGGGATCGACCTAAAAATTGAAGGTAACTTTACTAACAGGGTGAATTGCGTAAAAGAAGATGCTTCAGACATAAAAGAATACTTATACGAAGTATTCTATGACGCATTAATGCAGGAGATTGAAGGTGATTGAATTAGTGTACGATGATTGGAGGACAAAAACAGGAAGGTAAGATTTAGCTATTGAAAAAAAAATTAAAAAAAAAGAAGGTAGGAGAAGGAAATTATGGATTTTGTTATGTTCGACAAATCAAAACTTCGAACTGGTATGAAGGTTAAACTACGAAACGGAGAAGAATTTCGAGTCATGAAGAATACAGCAACTTATGGAAATTTACCAGAGGGTGATATACTAATCCATAATAATGGTAGTTTTTTGTATTTAGATGGGTATGAAAACGACTTAACTAATAAAATTAATTTCGAATTTGACATTGTAGAAGTTTTTATGCCAGAAAACGTAGTAACTATTGCATCCCAAAAAAACGATTGGATATCAGTTTGGTCACGTCCATCTTCGTATAGTTTTTCATATGCAGTTTCAACTGGTTGTAAAATACGCCCAGTTAATAATTTTGTAGAAAATTGTCCAGAACTTGATTCATTTCAAGACTTTGCAGAAGTAGCACTTATTTTAAAAAATTTAAAACCTGAATTAATAAGAAAACTAATTAACGGAAACTGGTTTATAAAGGAGGAGGATAATAATGACTAAAAAAGAACTGAAAACTTGTATGCTTGTAAGACTTCGAGAATCTAACGTGTTATGGATGGTTATGTTAGATATGTATCTAGACGATGGTTGTTTTGCCACAGGTTTTGTTAAAGGTGCACTTATCAGCCCGGATTACGAAATGATTAGTCTAGCTCAGTATAACGAAGATATGACTCATAAAGTTGATAGTCGTTTAGACATTGTAGAAGTAATGGTTTCAAACCAGCTTCCAATTAAATTATCCCCAGCATCTTATAACAGGTCGATTTGGGTAACTCCTAAATCAGTTAACTTCACAACTGCTATGTTGTCTAATAGTCGTATAAGACTAGAAGAGCCATTACCGTATGAGATTCCTATAAATGAATTTCAAACCGTTGATTTTGTTTTAAATTATCTGGCATCTCTAACTAACGACGAGAACATTAGAAATCAGGCCATCGCCGCCCGGTGGGTTATTGAGCCTATTTATCCTTCCTGACAAGAATACTCCCACCTCTTTAGGTGGGGGGGGGGAGATGAATTGGGGCTTGACATAAACTAGGGTAGTTTCTACCCGATGTGAGGTTCGTGGAGGTAGTAGGTAGCGAGGCTGATGAAGCGAGAATCTCCACCTTCTAAGTGAAACGTAAGGTGGAGAAGTTCAAAGTATTATGTATGTATTACATAGTATAGTTAATAGACAGCGTTACAAATCTTTTTGTCTTTAGTTATATAATTAAAGAAGGGTTGTTAATGTATATATATATATAATTAAAGGTTAGCTGAAATTCAAAAATTTTAGAATCTATATTTTGGGGGTGGGTCCATTGCAGTCCAAAGAAGGTATGGGGGGG
>Ga0116167_1002989_pt1 | contig 13700 bp, 14 predicted proteins | sample AD_JPNMR3_MetaG_FD_89794 | JGI IMG/M metagenome (GOLD analysis project Ga0116167, IMG submission 89794) | Active sludge microbial communities of municipal wastewater-treating anaerobic digesters from Japan - AD_JPNMR3_MetaG | ecosystem: Engineered > Bioreactor > Anaerobic > Digestate | place...
ACGAAGAACGGCAAGCATCCGCTTCGGATCGATTTGAATCGCCCGGGCAATGACAGAAGCAGCATGTCCTTCAGCGTGCATGGTTCGTATTTTTGTTTCTTGGTGCGGCGCAGGCCGCCACGGCTTAGGTCCACGTGCTCCCATAATACAAGACACTATACAGAACTAAGAACAGCGGCACAACGTATGCGGCGTACGTACTATTGACAGCAAAAAGCTCAGAATGAACTCCACTGTGGGAAGGACCCAAGATGCCTTCGATGTTCAGGGAGACCTTGACCCGCTGCTTCAACTGGTCCGTGTACGACTTGTAGTACTGGAGCCAGGTTAGCAGCAGCGGTGCCTTGTCGTTGACCCCGACGTTGATCCCACCCGTTGAGTAGTTGATGTGGTTGCGGATCTGAAGAAGAGCGATTGACTCGATGAGCGAGATGACCGTCATGCGCAGAAGGAGCGCGTGCTGGTTTCGAACGAGGAGGTCCTCGAGCGTCACATTGGTGAAGTGAGGGGTTCCGTTGAAGTCCGAGAGGGCGTCGCACACCGCCCATGCAATCTGGCGGTCGCTGGACTCTTCTCCTCGAACGATTCGGTTCAGCTCGGGGAAGTCACGCGTGTAGAGGCGCACGGTCTGAACGAACGCGCGCATCGCCGGACTGACGGTGGGGATTCCCTCGAGCGACATGGACTACTCCTTCTTGTTCTTCTGGGCCTTCGGCTTCTTGGTCTATTCCTTGGGAGGAGTAGCGGTCGAAGCAGCGCGCGCTGCAAGGACCTCTTCGGCTCCTTCAGGGATGTCGATGGGGAGGTTCTCGAGGTCGACGACGGCGGGGCCCACCGGCGGAACTGCCGGCGTGATGACCCCCGGGTACTCCGGAAGCGGTAGAAGCGCGGGCACCGGCTCGGTGTTGCGCACCTGAACAGGCGCAGTCGGATTTGCGTCGACGTCGGCGCGAAGGTCCGTCTTGAGGAAGGTACGCCCTTGCGGCGGATCGTTCGCGATGCTGTCGGGGAGGCGCTTGGGAAGCGGAGGGTCGGCAGGAATCTGCATGGCCTCGATCGTATCCAAGTCGACGGGCTTATGGGTGGCCGTCTTCACCTCAAGAATCCCCTGCTCGTGGAGCTCCTTGAGCGACGGAAGGTTCCGGAGGAGCTCGTCGCGGGTGACGACGAGGGGCCGGTTCGGGATGAGGCGCCGCTGCGTGTCGAGGATGAAGCGGGTGTGCCGAGGATGCTGAGCCGCCCGCGCACGTTGAAGCCGGGTGCGCGGAGAGCGGGTCGTGCTGTGGATGAGAAACACGTCCATGAGACCTCGAAAAGGTAAGGGCGCCGGGCCGAGTCCGGCACCGACGCCCTTGTTTCGCCACCACCAGTTGCCCGGTGGAATCCCGAGATGGGATCAGTAGGCGTTGACTTGCGGGAAGGTGAGGCCCTGATCCGCGCGGTTGTTGACCGCACCGAGCGCGTCCTCGGAGACCGGGATGAAGTTCGAGAGCAGCCCGTCGACGTTCACCGAGGTGGCGTCGGCCGAGTAGAGCTCGAGCTTGCGGACCGCCGCGATGTTCAGCATGCCCATGCCGATGTCCTCCCACGCCTGGAAGGTGATCATGTTGGCGATCTTGTCGATGTAGAACTTCGAGTTGTTCAGGATGTAGAACTTCCCGAAGAACTCCGGACGGGTGAAGCAGTAGACGTTGCCCGGGCGGAGCAAGTCCGTCTTGATCGTCCGGACGACCGAGCGGCCGAGGACCGTGTTGTACTTGTAGCCGTCGACCGTGGTCTCCGACTGCATCTTGTCGCCCTGGTCTTCGACGGTCCACTGAAGGATGTCGTCCCAGTCGACCTCGGTCATCAGGATGCGCTCGGACCGCAAGCGGTTACCGTCGAGCATCTTGAAGAGGTTGACGAGGTCCGGCCGCTGGATGGCGCGGACGAGGGCGTTGTTGACGCCGGCGGTGCGCGCGAGCTCGCCCTTGCGGACCGAGAACTCGACGACGCTGCCTGCGAGGACGTTCGTGTAGTTCAGCGAGGTCGTGACCCCGCCGTTCGCCTCGGTCTGAAGCGCCTGGACGGCCGCCTCGATGTGAACGAGGAACTCACGGTCCTCGATCTCCTGGATGTCCTTCACCGAGTTGTCCTCGATGACCTTGGTGATGGGCATCTCGTAGGCGAGAAGCTCCTGCTCCGCCTTCTGGAACATCTCGCTCGAGATCGTGAAGAACGCGATCTCGGCGCGAGCGCCGCGGATGAAGCGAGCGGTCGGCTGCCCGCGGAAGCTCATGGACATCGCGCGGCTCTGCGGCTCGATGTCGACGATCTTCACGAGGGTGTCGTGGTTGATCGACCGTTGGCAGTCGGTGCGGGTGACCTGCTCCGGCGGAAGGATCTTCCGCGCGAAAGAGACCTCGCGCAGACGATCGCGGATGTAGGAACCGCCGTGCTCGGCGATCTTTTCTTTGCCCTCCGCGGTTCCCAACCGCTGAGAGAACATGTCGTTCAGTGCTCGTGCGGGGACACTCATGACTTCTCCTTTCCTTCTTCTGGGTGCCCTTACGAGCGGAACCCCTGGATGAACCGAAGCTTGCCGCCGTTGTTGGCCGGAAGCTTCGTGACGTACCCGACGATCGGGTCCGAGCTCGAGTACTGCGTGCCGACGAGGCCGCAGTAGATCTTGCCACCGATGCTGACCGATGCGACCTTGAGGGGCTGCATGACCGACGTGATGGCGAGGCCGCCGTTGACGACAGCGCTCGCGTCGAAGACGCGGGTGTCGATCTCGTAGAAGCCGCCGAAGAGAATCGGCATCTTCTTGAGCGACATGGCCTGGACGTCCGTGCGCCCCTTCTCGGCCCAGAGCGGGAAGCTGCGGACCGTGGCGGCGTTGCCCGCGCCGCCGATGCTGGCCGCGCGCAGGATCTGGTAGGACGAGTTCAGAACCATCCACTCGCCGTCGATCAACGCGGACGCGTTGGCCGGATCAGCGAGAGTGGGATCCGCCAGGGGGAAGTCCCGGCGGTGAACCGGGAGGATGTCCGTCACCGGTTCGAAGTTGACTTTTTGGATCGTCGACATGTTGAATTCCTCCTAGAACCGATGAGACTCAGCTACCGCTGATGATGAACTGCTCGAGCAACGAGGTACCCGAAGCACTCGGGCGGTCGTCGGTCAAGTCGCTGGATTGCAGAGACGCGAGCTTATCGCCCATGTCGGGCCCGACGAGCTCGACCGCCGCCTTGACGGTGTCCAGCTTGCCTTCCGCCGCCATCTTCTCGAGATTGGCGGTGATCTGATCAATCGAGAGGTCCCCGGTGAGGCCCTTCGACTGCATAGTGTGCGCGAGCTTCGCCGCGTCTTGGTGCAGCTCCATGGCGGCGACCTTGTTGAGCGCTTCGTCGCGCTCCGCGGCCACTGTGCGAAGGGCCGTAGCGGCGTCCTTCAGGAGCTGAGAGAAATGCTCTTGGGCGATCTTTTCCATGGCTCAGTTCCCCTTGAGGAGGTCTTCGACGAAGGCGCGAGCCGCAGCGACCTTTTCGCCTGCGACTTGCTCGGTGGATTCCCCCGCGCTCGCGAACTTGGTCCCCGCCTTCGGGGTGCTGTCGAACGCGACTGCGAGGGTCTTGTCGGTCGCTCCCGAGAGCGCCGGCTCCTTGAAGTACTTGCCGAGGTCGGCCTTCGGACCTGCCTTCGCTTGCCCCTTCGTGTAGCCGATGGCGCCCGTGGTCGTGGACGCGAGGTCCATTCCCGGTCCGGGCTTGCCGCCGGCGGGCATGCCGCCCGGCTGGCCCGACATGCTCGTCTCGGGCGGCACCGCAGCGCCGGCCGAGATGTGGGCGGGGTTGATCCGATCCTCGGCGACCTTGCTCAGGCGCTCAAGGTTCTTTTGGATCGACGCCGTCTTGCACGAGCAGGCGTCCTTCTCCTTGCCGCAATGCTCGCAGCTCTTGGGCTCGTCCTTGCCGGCGAGCTTCTTGAGGCGCTCCGCGTTGCGCTCCGCGAGGCTGGCGATCTTGGTCGGGGCGTGGCCCGGCGTAGACGCCTTGTTGGTCTCGAGGGCGTTGCCGGCCGCGTCGGACGGACGAGCCTTCTCGACACCGGGGTGCGTCGGCGGCTGCTGATGCCCCTGACCTTTGTGATCCGGGAGCGGCGTGCTCGCCGTGGCGTGAGAGACAGGAAGCGCTCCGGGGCCTTTCCCCGGGCCGACTTCGAACGCGATCTTGTCGAGGTTCTCTGCCGCCCAGTCGAGGCCGTGCGCGAGCTTGTCGATGTACTCTTTCGAGACGACAGTCGTCGTGTCGCTCGCAGTCTTCTCGACGGGCTCACCGGCTTGTCGGCGGGCTTCCTCTTCGATCGCCACACGCGTCATGACGCCGGCCGAGGCCGCCTTGACGAGGTCTTGCAGATTGGGGCGCGATGCTTGGCTCATGAATGACCCTAGTTTTGGTAGTAGCGATTTCTGCGACGATGCGCCAGCGTCAGGGACGGGCGGTGCCCCCGAGTTGACTCGGGTGAAGTTGTTGCGAAAGCCCATCCCGACTGGTCCCCGTTTGCCGGGAGCCAGTCGGGACACGACCTGAGGTTGCGGAAGCGCTGAAGAGCCCGCCGCCGACAGCAGAGTCCCTCCCGAAGACTCGCCATCGGCGGTCTTCAGAAAGAGCTCGAGGTCGGACGGCGGCATCATGCATCAGCTCGCCCAGGTGACGGGGTAGCCCGCAGCTTCGAGGAGCTCGAGGGCGCGAATCTGCTTGGCCGTCTCGAAGTCGGTCGCCGACGCGACCTTGGTGTTCTTCGCAGGAACGAGGTTCAGGGTGAGAACGGCGCCGAGGCGTTCCGCGAGCGCTTCCTTCTCGAGACCGGCCTCGATGCCCATCTGGTAGGCGACCTTCGCGGCGATCTTGCTCAGGGAGGCGTTCTCGTCGAGCTCGGTAACGAGAACCGGAGCCGAGGCCTTCTTCTCCTCGTCCTTCTTCTCGTCTTTCTTCTCGTCCTTCTTCTCCTCGTCCTTGCCCTTCTCGCCTTCGTCCTTCTTCTTCATGAACTGCGGCGGGAACTCGGCGGCTTTGGGGATGCCGAGGAACTCGAGACCGCCATCACTGGCGATCTTGCGCATCTCCTGAACGTACGCGTGGGCCATCTGGCGGCCGGCGCGATCCGCCTGCTGCCACGCAACCTGGGCTTCCTTGGTCTTGGACCACGCCTCGAAGGCAATCGCTTCGGCCTTCTTCTCCTCGTCCTCGTCGCTCTTCGCCTCGGGCTCGTCCTTCTTCTTTTCCTTCTCGGCGGCCGACTTCGCGAAGGTGTGGTCCCACAGCTCCTTGATCTGCGCGTCGCTGAGGGTGCTGAGGTCGATGTTGTGGTCGGCGGCGAGCTTGGCGAAGAGGGCCTGCTGGGCGACCTTCTGCTGGTCTTCGACGGGGCGGGCACCGGCGGTGCCGTAGGTCTCTGCGAGGAACTCGTCCATCTGGTTCGACATGAGGTGACTCCGGTTGGTGGTAGAAGTTGTCACGTGTTCCTCGAGGGGATTCCCCTCTCCACGTCGGCGCTTGCCTGTTTCATCGGTGCCGTCTCATCCAAGAACGCGGTCTTGAGATAGGCAGCAGACAACGGTGTGAATAGCTCGTTCAAGGGGGCCTGCGCAAGTTTCTTCAGACCGTTGTCTTCGAGTCCTGAGCGATCGAGCGTCTCTTGGATGTGAGGCAGAAGACTCATGATCGCTTGTCGGTACCCGTTGTACGCAGCACCCATCTTACACATCAGATCTGAGGAAAGGGAAGAAGCGGTCTTGGCTACCTCTTTTGGACCCCTACCCATGACGATGACGACACGCTTTTCGATGGAAGGTCCGAGAGCAGATCGAGCGGAAAGAAACGGGAGAAGCAGCGATGCAAGGGCCTCGCTAAACCCGCCAGTTTCCATGAGCGATGCATCGGAGTCCTTGGATCGGGAAAAGACTTCGCCGTTCCGATCCAAGTCGTCCGCAAGGTTCCCACGACCTGCGTGCACAAGAACGACTCGTTGGAATTCGCGTGGCCGAAGAACGATGCCAAGCGTTGCTGCTGTTGAGAGACCTTCGCCGAGCGGCCGAGATGCGATGGCATCGAGAACCCCCTTAGGAAGATCTGGCTCACCTGCGGCCAGAGCGGGAACAGCTTTTCCTGCAAACTGGGAAGGCGTGACGTTCTTGGTGATCTCGCTGCTCTTCTGCTTGGCGTCCTTTCGAAGAAACGCGTGGAAGCTTTCCACCGCACTTGCGGTCTTCTCCTGTGCCTCCTCTTCGACATACCCAAGCTTCTCGGCGAGCTCCACGGACGGGACCGTCCAGAACTTCTTCGCGTCGCCGGCGATCTTCATCATGACCTTCGCCGTCTTGTCGGCGCCGATGAAGACGTAGCTGATGTCGAAGAAGCGGGGGTAGTCGTTGTAGACGAAGACCTTTCGCCCATCAGAAAGGATTCGATTCATTGAGTCGCGTGCGTGGTCACAGTAGTCACGTCGCGTAATGGAAAGCCCTCGAATGCCCGTCCCGTTCTTCTGCTTCAGGTTCCGGTGGTACTCGAGAGCGGCCGCGCCTGGCGACGCGTGCTTACCCGGTTGGAACGAGGCGATGGCCTTGTTGTACTTGTCCCAATCCAAGCAGATCGAACAGGTGTCGTACGGGACCTTGCAGCCCATCGACACGTCTGGAAACTGCCCGGCCTTGATCTTGTCCCAGACAGGCACGCCGCCGAACTTCTCGCACTTGTCTTTGTCGATGCGCGCTACGAGCTCGACACGCTTCATCCGGGGGTTCCACACCGCGAGCTCGACTTCGCCAAAAGCGCGCGTCGAGTCTTGGTTGCGATGGTGGGCGTACGGGTGGGCGTAATAGAACGTCGGGAACCCGTACGCCCAGCTACGCGCCTTTTCCTTGTCCACGAGCGGGTTGCCCGTCCAGCCGTCTGGTGCGTGGATGAGAGCAGCCTCGGGAAAGAAGTCCCCGTTGACGTTCGATCCCCAGAACTCGCCCGCTCCCATCGCGTTGAGGAGCGTGTACTGCGCGTCCGGTCGAGGCCGCAGTGTGTCGATGTACTTCACGACCTCGGACAAGAGAGTCGGAGCCGCCACCTTCTCGAAGTAGGCATCCGCAGACGTGAAGAGGGGGATCGCCGCCGGTCCCCTCTCTGCGCTGCCAAGGAAGAGGCTGGTCTTGATCATCAGGGGGTGCGCTTGCCGACCGCGATGTCGCGGAAGTAGTCCGGCGGCAGCTCTTCTTCGCTCTTGCGCGCCTGACGGCGCATGTGCTCTTGAAGGCCCATGTGCATGACAGCACGCTCGTCCTTCTTCGCTTCGCGCTCCTCGTCCCCTTCGTTCTTCATGAACGAGGTCATGCCTGCCTGAGCGCCGCCGATTGCCCCTCGATGGAACGCGTCCGCCGTCGGGCTGGCAGGGGTCTCCTGGGAGAGCGCTTCGAGAAGGACGCCGCCAGCGTTGTCCGGTCGAAGCTGCATCATGCGGCGCATGTAGACGCCGGCGATCATCGGGTCCTTGGCGAAGTGCGGCTGGATGGCGCGCAGAGAACTGTACCCCTCGTTGAATTCCTTCGGCCGCTCCGCGTGGTACTGCTGAAGGTCCGCGTTGAACGTCGAGTTCATCATCTGCTTGAAGTCTCGCGCCTTCGTCACGGCATCGTAGAGCTTCCCCGCGGCGACGCCCACGGCAGCGATGCCCGCACCAGCGGCTGCGGTTCCGAGACCCGTTGCAGCAGCGCTGCCAACTGCACGGCCGATGCGCCCCAGGTTAGGGGCAGCCGTCTTGAACGTGATGAACTCCTCGATCGGATTCGTCATGACGCCTCTCAGTACATGGGGTAGGGGAAGCCGCCGTACTGCATCGTCAGCTCCTGGTTCTTCTGTTGGAACTCCGGCGTTCCCGGAACGAATGATTTCAGCGCACGCCCCGCGGGCGTGTCGGCGAGAGCGTTCAAGTGCTGGGCACCGCGCACCGCGAGTCCGCCTGCCACGGCGTGCGGCGCGTACTTCACGGCACCGCCGACGATCTTCTTGCCAGCCGCGGTGATCGGGGAGCCTTTGCCGAGAAGGAAGTCACCGACGTGCCCGGCGCCTTGCTCGACCGGACCACTCATGTGAGCGAACAGGTCTGTCACGCGCTTCACCGCACCAGGGCTGACGGCAGCCGCCGTCTTCTGATCAGCGGCGCCCGTGAGGCTGATCAGGTTGTCGAAAAAAGAGACGATGTTCTCGGTCGATCCGTTGCGAAGGAAGTTGGTCGCCTCGTCGTAGGCCACCTTCACCTCGTCCCGCGATTGGCGGGTTTCGGCCAGCTTTTGGAGGGTGCCGCAGAACTCGGTCATCGCCACGATCAGCGGATGCTCCGGATTCACGCCACGAGCCGACCCCGTCTTCTCGATCGAAGCCCCGACAGCGGCTTCGGTGAAAACCCCGTCCTGCACGAGGCGGGGCTTCAGCATGACGAAGGCGGCCTTGACGAAGGCGGGGTCTTCGATGAACGGTGCCCAAGCGCGGATCATCTCTCCGAGCTCGACTCCTTCCATCGCGGCTTGTTTCACCTGGTGGTAGAGGTTGGCCGAGACGTCTTGGTACATCAGCTCGAGGCCACTCAAGAGCGACGTCTGGTTCTCGTAGAGCGAGGCGAGCTTGTCGCGAAGGTCGAGCACATCACCGAGCGGACGAGCTCGAGGAGTCGTGTCGACGGCTTCGTGAGCAAACGCCGTCTTCAAGGTGCCTTCCCACTCCTCGCTCGAGGCGCGCTTCTCCCGCGGCGGCGCGGTGTAATCGAGGGTGCCGCGATCGAATACGGTGCCGCCCCCGCCGTCGTTCAGATCCTGAAGGACCGCGGCGGGGTCTGCGGGCCCGCCATCGAACTCGATGACACGGTGCGACCCTTCCTTGTTGAACTCCTGAAGGTAGGCGGCCGTGTTGGCGAACTCCACCACGCGGCGAACCTGCTCGGGAGAGAGGCCCGCCTGCTTGATGGTCTCGACGACGGCCTCCGTGAGGCGTTCGTACTTGCCAGACGACCAAACGTCCGCGGCTTTCTTGCCGAAAGCCTCGAGCTCCTCACCGGAGACCGAGCGGGCGTGGCGCTGTTGAAGAGCGGCCTGGGCAGGAAAATCGTTCATTCAACGCTCCGACTGTGGTTTCTTCATGAATAGCATGACGGAACGAGGCAAGGGAAGGCGACTACCGGACGACGGGCTCCTGACCAAGAAGCAGGCGGCAGACCACCTGGGTGTTCCCCTCGCCACGATCAGCGAGATGGTCCGGAACAAAGTGCTTCAGGCATACCGGTTCAACCGAAAGTCGCACTTCTACCTCTCTGACCTGAATGCGGCCGCGCGCTCGTTGGGCTCTGGAATCACTCTCGTCAAGGCGCACGCCACCGCCCTGCAAGCGCTCGCCAAGGTGGCCCAACTCGAACGCAAGATGGCCGACATGCTCGTCGTACTCGGCGTCGACCACGAGTTTCAGCCGCTGACCGAAGAGCTCGTCATCGAGAAGCATCAGCGCGTTTTGGACCAGCTACGGCGGCCACAAAAAGACGTCACGGCCGCTGAGCTGATGCAGTGGGCGCGGTTCTACTTCACGTTGGACGAAGGCTTCTTCCTGTTCGCAACGGCGGTGCTGGGAACGAAAGAGCCGTGGCTGCCTTTCATGAGGCTCGGAGTGGCGCTGCTCACAGAGCGCAACCAAGGCGACCTCGAGAAGTCGGCGGCCTTCGAGTTTCTTTCGGCCGCGATTCGGTCAGCACGTTGTGCAGCCTACCTCGTATGCCGGGGCCGTTACGGCGAGGGAAAAGCGAACCTGGCGTTCCCGGACACCAAGGACGCCAGCCTCTCCCTCTCAATTCTTGCCCTCGTTCAGAACGCAGAACAGCGCCAGCGCGACTAGCCCTGGTTCGTCGGGCCGGCGTACGTAAACGGAATGGGCCCACGATCCTTGTCTTCGCGAAGAGGCGCCATGATGTCAGGGCGCGCGAACTTCATCATCGAGGCGAGGAAGCAGTAGAGCAGGGCATGGAAGGAGTCATCCGGACGATCTCGCGCATGGTCGTACTGGAGCATGCGGAGCTTCTCGTTGTACTCCGCGCTGATGTTGCACATGTCCTGCGCATAGATCTTCTTGAACTCTGCGGCTCGAGGGAACTCAAAGACGTTGCCCCGCTTGATAGCGTTCAGAATGTCGCTCATCACGGCCGTTCGATGAACGATGTAGTGTGTCAACCCCTTGTTGAACATCACCTTCTTCTTCACGCGCGGCATGTACTGAAAGTTGACGGTGCGGTCTGCGCCGAACTTCTTGCGGAGATGGTGGTTCGGGTAGTGCCCTCCGCCGTAGTCCGAGCCGATGACAAGGACTCGCGCCGCGTTCAAGATCGTCACGATCTTGGCGAGCTGTGTGTCGGGGTCGAGGTCCGCCCCCATAAACCGATGGATGTAGATGATTCGAAACCGGCTGTTGACGTACGTGCCCAGAACCAGGACGGTGTAGCTGTTCTCGCCTGTGCCCCAGTCGAGCCCCGCAAAGATGGGGTTGTTCGTCGCGTTGCGGAAGTACTTCTTCAGCTCTTCCGGGTGCATCGTGATGTCGTCACGGCAGCACGCCAAAACCTGCCCCATTGAAAGGGGCCGCATCCCGGAGTCGTACGAAAGCCCGAGGACCTCGTTGTAGAACTGGTTGCGCGGGTAGCGCCCGTAGTCGAGTAGGATTTCATCCCACTTCTTCCAGGGAACCATGAGCTGCGGAATGCGGAAGCTTTCGAACGCTGCATCTTGGATCTGAACAGCCCATTGAGCGTCCTCGTGCTGAGAGTAGATCAGGTTCCCGCACTTCTCGCAGATGAGCCCCTTCTTGCCGATGTTCTTCTCACCGAGGATGTTCCAGTAACGCCCGGTCTCTCCGCCGTGCGCGTCGCAGGGAACCATCCACTCGCCCTGCGTTGAATGGTTGGCGCGATAGTACTCAATGTTGTTGTCGAGAGTCTTAGGTGTACCCGCATAGACGAAGTTCTTCCATCGCTCCGGCGCGTGGCCCGTACACTGCTCGATGACGGGAATGTTGTCGGAGAGGATGTCCTGGAACTCATCGATCAGGAGCATCCAGGCAGGGATACCGCGGCACCTGTCTGCGTTGAGGAACGCGTTTCGAAGGGTGACCTTGGAGAAGTTGATGAACTGCTTCTCAAAGACGTTCTGAGAAAGAAGCCGCGTCGTGTACTTCTTCAGGACGTCGCTAGTTTCGATCGGCTCCTTGAGACGATCGGTCGAGAACGTCTTGGTCTGCGTCGACGTCGGAGAGACGTAGAGGACCTTGTACGCAGGGACCATCGCACAGTACGCAATCGCCCGGTTACCGAGCAAGGTGGACTTCTCGACCTGGCGAGCCGTACAGAGAAGGATGCGCCGCGACGGCGTGTCGTAGGGGCGACGAAGGTGCCGGCGTCCGTCGAAAGAGAAGTTGTGGAACCCGGGAGATCCGTCATCTTTCGGGATACGAAAGGCGACCTCGGTGAAGGTAGAGATCGAAACAGTCAACTGATCGAACTCGTCCTCGGTGGTCTCGGGTCCTACAAAGTTGTTCCAGTTCTCTTCGTCGAAGGCCCAATCGCCTTCGGGATCGGTATCATCGAACTCGTCGTCTTCGTCGAGTACAGAAGCGGCTTCCTCGAACGCCAATGTTTCCTCCTACTAAAACCAACGATCCAAACGAAGCAATGATGAACGCACTGAGCTCCCTCGCTCGAGGTGGCGGTCAGTTCCGTCAAGATGTTCTTCTTCGGCAAGAAGATCAAGAGACCTGCTTCACCGTAGGCTACACGTCCGCGCCGCCAGAAGGTGCCAGGAAGATCCTACCGAAGTACCTACGGGCCTACCTTCGCCTGTCTGGCTGGTCCGTTCGATCCCTTCGCATGAGGGGGACCTACTTCGAGGTCAAGATCGCAAAGCGGTCAGAAGGCGATCGTAGAAGTTCTGAATGAACGCCACCATGTCGAGAGACGCATCTGCGTACCCATAGGCGCGGAACCACCACGAGTCGATGTCGAAGTCTCGAACCCTCTGCGCCTGAAGCGTGGGGTACTCCGCACGGAAGTGGGCACGCGCGGTGGCGTCGAGAGACGTCGGGAACGCATTCTCCCAGAAGCCCTCGTAGCCTCCAGGAAGCTCTACTTTCGGATCGAGAAGGAAGAAGTGGAACACCAGGTCCTTCTCGACGCGGGCTACCTCCACGCGAAGGTACGGACTCAAGACGGTCTCGGCGAACTGAAGGGCCGACGCGCCCATGTCCGTCTGTTCTTTGACCGCGTCGACAACGACGGCGTTGCGCAGGACTTCTTGGCTATTCGACGGGTTCATTCGATTCTTCCTCTTCTGCCTCAGCTTCTTGGGGCCCGCTGACTTCTTCGACGGCAGGTGCGGGGTCCTTGTTCAGTTCCGTGGTGTGGTCGCCGTGCGACAAGTCACGGATCATAGGAAGCACTCGGTAGTCGTGCTGCACTTGGACCTTGTTCATCGACTTGAGCAGATTCTCCTCGGGCCGATCGTACTTCTCGTTGAACTCCTCCAGCACGCGCACCGTGTTGCTCACGTTTGCAGCACGCTGGTCGTACCCGATGCTGCCTTGCTCGAGCTCTTGCCCGAGGCGAAGAACGGCCATCACGTGGTTGCGCCTCATGATCTCCTTGACGTCGATCGACGAAGGAATGATCCCCGCTGCGACCTGAGTGATCATCGACGAGATGGGCGACTGCCCTGACATGACAGCGACCCAGCGTGGGTCCATGTACAGGTCGGCCTTGGGCAGATGGTTGTACCGGGCACGAAGAAGCGTCTTCAACCCGATCGTGTCAATGGTCTCGGTCTGCCAGAAAAGGTAGCGGTAGCGATTGACGACGGTCACCGGTGCTGAGATTCCGTACGACTTCTCCAGACGAGAAGCGATGAGGTACGGAGGCATGCGGTTGATGAAGACCGCCTCGAGTGTCGCCTTTGCCTTGCCGTGGTCGAGGAGCTCGAACGCGCCGAGGGTATCCCCATCGGGGTGAAAGAGATTCAGGAGCCCGTGCTTGGCGATGAACTTGAACGAGTCAGCATGCGCCCGATCCCGAGGGCGAAAGTGCTCTGGCTTGTCCGCAACCAGACCGCGCAGTCGATCTACGTACGCGTCCGAAACGAAGTCCAAGTCCAGCGACTGGATGATCCCCTTGATCTGATCGTTGGTGTAGCGAGACTCTGCGAGGATCAAGTACTTCAGGTACACCTCGCACGGACTTCGGCGCATGGTCAGTTCCGGTTGAATGCCACCGTGTTGAGTCCCTCGATGACGTCCTCGAGGCCACGAACCGCACGCTCGCAGGCCGCGGCGGAAACATCCTGGAGACCCAAGCGGGCCGCCATCAAGATCTCGCAGAGCTTCTGCTGCGTCTGATCGAGCTCGGGGAGGTAGCTGATGAACGTGATGATGTTCTCGGGATTGATGAAGTTCAACGAGAGAACGGTGTCGACCGCTGACGGATCGGGAATCTCCGACGCCTCCTTGGTCAGGTTGCAGCGAAGGGACGGGGGGAACGGGGCGAGGGCTGCCGCTTCCTTGCTCGCGGCTTCCTTGACGTCAGCCGCGGTTTCGATCCCGCGAGAGACTTCGACCGGAATCGCCGCCTTCGAGTAGACCGCTTGTCCCAACTTCAGCGAC